>ODAK010000970.1_pt1 | contig 32325 bp, 27 predicted proteins | sample 1539591 | NCBI WGS metagenome assembly ODAK01 (sample SAMEA3539303, study PRJEB22396) | soil metagenome | biome: tundra; feature: field; material: soil | place: USA | collected 2010-05 | depth 0.15 m | reverse complement strand
CCTAGCCGTCGCACGTCGGCGCCAGGTCGGAGATCTCGCGACCCGGGGACGAAGCACGATCCTTGGGGTCGACTTCAGGTTCAATCGGGTTTGGCCGCCGGTGCAGGTATACTCCACGTCCGCCTCCCAGCCCAAGCGATCCGCTCCGGCGCGCGCCCATCTCGCGCCACGCCGCACTGGACCCGCACGAAGGAACCGCCCGGCACCATGTTCGACCGCCTCTTCGGCCTCTTCTCACGGGACATCGGGATCGACCTCGGGACCGCCAACACGCTGGTTCATGTTCGGAACCGCGGGATCGTGATCAGCGAGCCGAGCGTGGTCGCGATCGAGGCGAAGACCAAGAAAGTCCTGGCCATCGGGGCCGAGGCGAAGCGGATGGTCGGTCGCACGCCGGCCTCGATCATCGCCGTCCGGCCCCTGCGCGACGGCGTGATCAGCGACTTCGACGTGACCGAGCAGATGATCAAGTACTTCGTCAACCGGGTCCATGATCGGGTTGGCCTGATCCCGCGTCCGCGGATGCTCCTTGGCGTGCCGTCCGGGGTGACCGAAGTCGAGAAGCGCGCGGTTCGAGACGCCGCCCTCAACGCGGGCGCCCGCTGGGCGCGCCTGATCGAGGAGCCGATGGCCGCCGCGATCGGAGCGGGCCTGCCGGTCAGTGAGCCCTCGGGCAGCCTCATCGTCGACATCGGCGGTGGCACGACCGAGGTTGCCGTGATCAGCCTTGGCGGGATCGTGATCGCCCGGAGCATCCGGATCGGCGGCGACGAGATGGACCAGGACATCGTCACCTTCGCCCGGCGCGAGTACAACCTGTTGCTGGGCGAGCGGACGGCCGAGGACATCAAGATCGCAATCGCCTCGGCCTATCCGGGCGAATGGGACGCACAGCGGGTAGTCCTTCGCGGCCGCGACCTGCTGACCGGCCTGCCTCGCAGCGTAGAGGTTGGCGCCGATCAGATCCGCGAGGCGATCGAGCCGTCCGTCCAGCAGATCGTCGACACGATCAAGGACACGATCGAGGAGACCCCCCCCGAGCTCGTCGCCGACATCATGGACCAGGGCATCGTCCTGGCCGGCGGCGGGGCGCTGCTGGCCGGCCTCGACCAGCGCATCGCCGAGGCGACCCAGATGCCCGTCCATATCGCCGATGACCCCCTGACCTGCGTGGCCCGCGGCACCGGCGTGGTCCTTGAGGAGCTGGCCACGAACCCGGCGATGCAGCGGGTCCTGGTCGCGGATACCTACGCGCGCGCCCCGCGCTGACGGACGCTGCCGGGGTCGCCTGAGATGACCGCTTTGCTCAACGATCGCCGGACGCGTCGGCGCTCGATCGCCTATACGGTGCTCCTGGCCACCTGCTTGGTGCTCATGGTGTTCTCCTCGAGCCCGCCTATCCAGGAGCTCCAGAAGGGCGTTGCCTTCGCTTTCAAACCGGTCCAGACGGCGGTCGACTCGGTCGCCCAGGGGGTGGGCTCACTGATCGCCACCATCGGTGAGATCGACACCCTGCGCCGGACCAATGACCAGCTCACGTCAGAGAACGCGACCCTCAGCACCGAGAATGCCCAGGCCAAGGAGGTTGAGCGCGAGAACCAGATCCTGACCGGGCTCCTCCAGGTCCAGTCCGGCCTGGGCTTCCAGTCGGTCGCGTCGACGGTGATCGGGCGCGAGACTTCCGAGTTCCGGCGGGTCGTGACGATCGATGTCGGGACCGATCGAGGGATCGTGGTCGGCGACGTGGTGGTCGCCGACGGCGGCGCGCTGGCGGGCCGGGTGACCGACGTCGCCGGCGACTCGGCCACCGTCCTGCTGATCAACGACACGAGCTCGACCGTGATCGGCCAACTCGGCTCGAACCAGGCGACCGGCTCGGTGATCGGCCAGCTTGGTGGGGTGCTCGTGATGGAGAACGTCGATTCGACCGAGCGGGTGCAGATCAACGACCAGGTCGTTACCGCCGGGATCGACCTGGGCAACGGTGTCCGGTCGCCGTTCCCCAAGGGTCTCCTGATCGGCACCGTGGTTGACGACCAGCGCGACGCCAATGCCGTTGTCCAGACCGTCTTCATCCAGCCGGCGGCCAACCTGGACAAGCTCGAATATGTGCTCGTCATCACGAGCTACAAGGGCGGCCTGCCACCGGTCGATCAGCAAGCCGTGCCGTGCCCCACCGGAAGCGCCACCCTGCCGACGGGGGAGCAGCCGTGCGTGATCGCGAGCCCGTCACTCGCGCCTGGTTCCTGACCGCTAGGCTTGCACTGATGAAAGGCATCGTCCTTGCCGGCGGGACGGCCACCAGGTTGTTCCCGCTCACGATCGTCACGAACAAGCACCTGCTCCCGATCTATGACCGACCAATGATCTACTACCCGATCGCGACCCTGGCCGGGATGGGGATCCGGGAGGTCATGGTGATCGTCGGCGGCAAGAGCGTGGGCGACGTCGTTGAGCTGCTCGCCGACGGCTCCCACTTCGGCCTGGACCTGACCTACCGCTACCAGCATGGCGCCTTGGGCATTGCCCACGCGATCGGCCTGGCCCGGGACTTCGTTGGCGACGAGGCGTTCTGCTGCGTCCTGGGCGACAACATCCTGCTGGGCGACCCACTGGCGGCGGTGGCCGGCGAATTCGAGGCGGGAGCGTACGGCGCCGGCACGCTCCTCTATCGGGTCCCGGATCCCGAACGGTTTGGAGTCGCCGAGCTTGGCCCGAACGGCGACGTGATCGCCTTCGAGGAGAAGCCCGCTGTGCCCAAGAGCGACCTGATCCCGATCGGGGTCTACTTCCTGCGCGCCGGCGCCTTCGACGTGATCGACCGGCTGGCGCCCTCCGGGCGGGGTGAGTTCGAGATTACCGACGTGCTCAACCACTACATTCCGAACGGCGGCCTGTATACCCGGGTCTACGGCGGCCACTGGGCCGATGCCGGTACCGTGCCCTCGCTGATGCGAGCCGCCGCCATCGCCGCCGAGGACGACGCAGCCGGCGGGCTGAGCTCCGCCCCCCAGCGGCCGGGTCGATGACGTTGGCGGCGGCTGCGCCGAAGGGCGACGAACGATTCGGGCCTGGATCGCACCTGCTCGTCACCGGCGGCGCGGGGTTCATCGGGTCCTGCTTCGTCCGGGAAGTCCTGGGTCGCGACGATGGGACCCGGATCACGGTCCTCGACACGCTGACCTATGCCGGCAACGAGGCGAACCTCCAGCCCGTGCTTGACAATCCCGAACAGGCGGCCAGGCTCAGGTTCGTCCGGGGCGACATCGCCGACCGGGCTGTGGTTCGACCGCTCGTGGCTGAGGCCGACGCGGTCCTGAACTTCGCGGCCGAGTCCCACGTTGACCGCTCGATCCTGGATCCGGAGGCGTTCCTTCGAACGGGCGTGATCGGCGTCCATGTCCTGCTCGAGGCCTGCCGCGCGGAGGCGGCCGGGCTGGCCGCGGGCGAGCGCCGGACCGCGGGCGGTGATCCTCGCCCGGCGCCGCGCTATCTCCAGGTCAGTACCGACGAGGTCTACGGCTCGGTCGAGTCGGGTCATTCGGTCGAGACTGATGCGCTCGCCCCGCGCTCTCCATACGCGGCGGCCAAGGCGGCCGGGGAGCTGCTCGTACGGAGCTATGTGGTGACCTATGGCATCGACGCGCTGGTCACCCGCGGCTCGAACACGTACGGTCCCTATCACCACCCCGAGAAGCTCATCCCGCTGTTCATCACCAACGCCCTCGAGGATCGTCCCCTGCCGCTGTACGGCGACGGCCTTCAGCGGCGCGACTGGCTATTCGTGACCGACCACGCCGGGGCGATCGAATGCGTCCTGCGGCGTGGCCAGGGAGGTCAGACGTACAACATCCCCGGCTCGGCCGAGCTGACCAATCGCGATGTCGTACGGCTGCTCCTCGAGGCCCTCGGCAAGCCCTGGTCGCTCGTCCGGACAGTGGAGGATCGCCCCGGCCACGACCGGCGCTATGCCCTCGACGGCTCGAAGCTGGCTGCGCTCGGGTGGCGCAACCGGGTCGCCTTCGACGACGGGCTGCGCACGACCGTCGACTGGTTCCGAGCCAACGACGGCTGGTGGCGCGCGATCAAGGCGGGCGACTGGGACGCCTACTACGAACGCCAGTACGGCCGTCGTTTGGCCGGCTCGCAGGCCGCTGGGCCCGAGCCGAGCCGGCCGGCCGGCTGACGTGCGGATCGCGGTCACCGGCGCGGGCGGCCGCCTTGGCCGAGCTGTGCTCGATGCGCTGGCCAACGCTCCATTAACCGGAATCGGCGGCCCGCTCGCGTGGCGTCGGCCGGACTACGATCTCGATGACCTCGATGCGGCCGTGCGCCTGATCGCCCGTGATCAGCCCGAAGTGATTGTTCATGCCGCAGCCTGGACCGACGTCGATGGCTGCGCCCGGCAGCCCGAGGCCGCCCTGCTGCGCAACGGCGAGGCGGTCGGACGCCTGGCCGAGGCGGCGGCCGGCTCGGGGATCGACCTGATCCTCTTCTCCACCAACGAGGTCTTCGACGGTCGCCGGACGGACGGCCTGGGCTATCGCCCCGATGATCGCCCGAACCCGATCAACGCCTATGGATCGAGCAAGCTCGCCGGCGAGGTGGCCGCCGCGACCGCCTATGGCTGGACGCCCGACGACAGAGCACTCCAGGGCACGGGACTGGGCACGTCGCCGGGCGGCGGTCCAGCTCTTGGGATCGTCCGGACGGCCTGGCTGTTCGGCCCCCCCGGCAACGACTTCCCCGAGAAGATCGCCCACGCCGCCGAACATGCCCGCGCCGCCGGCGAGGCACTTCAGGTCGTTGGCGATGAGGCCGGCTCGCCCACCTTCACGGCCGACCTCGCCGACGCAATCGTTGAGCTGATCGGTTCTGGTCAACGATTCGCGGGGATTCAGCACGTCGTCAATGGCGGGGCGACCACGCGCGCCGGTTGGGCTCGGGCGGTCCTGGCCGGTCTGGGGATCGAGGTCCCGATCCAGGAAGTCCCCGGCTCGACCTGGGTGCGCGCGTCCACGCCGCCGGCCTGGGCGGTTCTCGAGCCGACGCTGCTGCCCTCGTCGCTGCTGCCATCGTCACTGCCCCTGGCCGAGCCGCTCCGGCCCTGGACAGCGGCTCTCGCCGACTATCTTCCGACGCTCCGCCGCCAACTCGCCGCCCGACCCGATGTCGGCGCCAGGGTCCGCTGATTCAGCGATGACCGCGGCGTCTGGCTCGGCCGCTTCGATCCTGCCCGGCGTCAAGTGGGGGGCGATCGCCCGCCACGGCGACCTGCGCGGGTCGTTCCGCGAACTCTGGCGCGCCTCGGCCGACTTCGATCTCGCCCGGCACTGGACCGGCGCCGCCGACGCCAACTTCGTCCAGGCCAACCTGTCGACATCGGCAGTGGGTGTCCTGCGCGGCCTGCACTACCATCGCCGCCAGCTCGACCACTGGATCGTTGCCTCGGGCCGCGCCCTCGTCGCCCTGGTCGACGTCCGGCCGGCGGTCGCCGGGTCCGGCCCGGCGGTGGTCGAGACCCGCGAACTGGCCGCCGATGGAACGGTCACGATCCCGACCGGGGTCGCCCATGGCTTCCTCGCGATCGACGCGCTCGAGCTGATCTACCTCGTGACGAACGAGTACGACGGCTCCGACGAGCTCGGCTTTGCCTGGGACGATCCGGCCGTGGGCATCTCCTGGCCGGCCTGCCCCACGGTCGACGGGCGACCGATCCTGTCCGAGCGCGACCAGGCGAATCCCACGCTGGCCGGCCTGATCGCTCAGCTTCGGTCATGAGCCGGTGCGCCGACGCCCCGCAATCCGGCGCGCTGGCTGCGGGCCGGGCAACACCCCAACCACCGCCAACTCCACCGCAGGCCGTCCGACCGTGCTGCTCCGACCGGCAATTCGGACGTTGGGGCCATTTCGGGCCCGGGACGATGTCGGCATTGAGTCGGGCGATCCCATTCGGGAGTCTGGGGAGGCCCTCCACATCCGGTTCGGTGGCTGAGCCACGAGCTGGTCCGCGGAACCTCGGAGACTCCCATTGCCCAAGCTCCTCAGCGCCCTGTCCCTCGCCTTCCTGATCGCAATCTCCCTCGCCGTGCCGGCGGCCTCGGCCTCGACCGCGCTGTCGAATGCCAAGGTCGTGATCGTCGTCGGCCCGGTCGCGGGAGCCACCTCCTCGTGCGAATCCGACGCGAACGATGCCGCCAATGCGGCGCGCCAATTCAGCTCGAACGTCATCACGATCTACACGCCCAATGCCACCTGGGCCGCGGTGAGCGCTGCCCTGCATGGTGCCTCGATCGTGGTGTACATGGGCCACGGCAATGGCCTGACGAGTCCCTACCACAAGACGTTCGACATCAACGCCATTCCCTCGAGTGTCGACGGCCTCGGCCTGAACCCGCCGGGCAACATCACCAACAACAGCACGACCCAGTACTACGGCCTCGCCCACCTGTGCTACTCGGCCGAGAACTCCGAGCCGCAGAATCCGGCTCCGACCTTCGCCGTGGCGAGGCTGCGGGTCGACAACATGACCGCCGGCTGGCTGCGGACCGGGGCGCGGGCGGTAATCTCGGAGGTCCACGCGACCGGGATGACCGGCTGGTACATCGACCAGCTGTTCACCACTCAACAGACGATCAACGCCCTGTGGCAGAGCGCCCCGACGTTCAGGAATGACGTGCAGGTGTCGGCCTCGATCCGGAATAGCTGGGCGACGATCCAGCTGGACCGTGACCCGAGCGCCACGGGCAACGCGCAGTTCGGCCGAGCGATCGGGGGCGATATGAGCCTGCTCAGCAACTCCGTCGTCGGGACAGCCATCGCCACGCCGTAGTAGCAGGTCACGCTCGGCCAGCGCTACCTCCGCCGTACACTGGCCCGATGGCGTCCGTTCTCCGACCCGGGACGTGGGTCATCCTGCCGACCTACAACGAGGCCCAGAACCTGCCGGGCATCGCGGCCGCGATCCTGGCTGAGCTGCCCGCCGCCACCTTGCTTGTCGTCGACGACAGCTCGCCCGACGGAACCGGCGAGCTGGCCGACCAGCTGGCCGCCGACAACGAGCGGGTCCGGGTCCGGCATCGCCCGACCAAGCAGGGTCTCGGCCGGGCGTACCTCGACGGCTTCCGGCTTGCCTTGGACGGCGGCGCCGACCTCGTGGTACAGATGGACGCGGACTGGTCGCACGATCCGGCGGCTCTGCCCTCGCTGATCGGCCCGATTGCCGGCGGTGAGGCCGACCTCGTGATCGGTTCGCGCTACTGCCCCGGTGGCGGGGTGGTCGACTGGGGGCTGGCCCGGCGGGCGATCTCGCGGGGCGGCAGCCTCTTTGCCGGGTCCGTGCTGGGTCTCGCGCCGCACGACCTGACCGGTGGCTTCAAGGCCTGGCGGGTGCGGACGCTCAGCGGCATCCCGTTCGACGGCATCCATGCCGGGGGCTACGTCTTCCAGATCGAGATGACCTTCCGGGCGAGCCGGTTGGGGGCGCGCATCCGGGAGGTCCCGATCACGTTCCGCGATCGGCGGGTGGGCCAGTCGAAGATGTCGCGCCGGATCATCGGCGAGGCCCTGATCGTCGTCCTGCAGCTGCGCTGGGATGAGCTGCGGGGACGGGGTCCCCGCTCGACTCGCCCCGAGGCGTGACCATCGACCGATCCCGAGGCGTCAGCCCCCAGCCGCTCGGCCTGCGCGTCGTCATGGACACGCGACCGCTGGAGGATCCCGACCGCGGCCCGACCACGGCCACCTACGTGGGCGAGCTGCTGGCTGCCTACGGTGCGGAGCCGATCGAGGGCGAATCCTTTGCCTTCCTTGTCGGCCTTCACCGGCCCGATCCGACCGAGGCCTTCCTCGGCCTCGATGTCTCCGCTCGGCGGCGGATGCCTCCAAGCCACCTGCTCCGGTCGGGTGCCCTGACCGTCGACCCGTTCCTGCTCAGGGGCGCCTCGATCGGAACGGCCTGGTGGGCCGAGCAAGGTGGTGCCGCCGGCGCCGTGTTCCACACCGCGGCGGGAGCGATCCCGATCGGCTCGGGGCTGCCCGTCGTGGTTACCCTCCTCGATCTGGCCCCATGGGAGCTGCCGAGCGTCTACCAGCGCAGTCCGGCGGCCGCCTTCGGCCAGCGCCTGCGCGGCCGGATCCTGCGCGACGCCGCGGCGATCATCGTCGGCACCGAGGCCACGGCCCGGGCGGTTCAGAGCCTCCTGCGGGTCCGGCCCGAGCGCCTCGTCGTGGTGTCCATGGCAGCGCGCGGCGCGTTCCGCCCGTCCCGGCCCGACCGCCCGTCCGGGTCCTCAGCGAAGCTGGCCGGCGCCGTCAATGATCCGCGCAGCGACCGGGAGCGGCTCGGACTGCCGGAGCGCTACCTGGTCTATTCCGGCCGGTACGACGCTCGCCAGGACCTCGGCTCGCTGATCGGAGCGCTCAGCCACCTGGCGGCCGCCGGCCGTCCGGCCGGGCTGGACCCGATGATTAGCTGGCCGCCACGGGTTCTCCTGATCGGCGCCTCGCCTGGTGATCGAGCCGCCTTGGCGCGGGCGACGGCTCGCGAGGGAGTAGGCGAGCTCCTCGCCTACGCGCCCGCGCTGGCGGTGGAGCGAGTCGCGGCGCTCGTAGCCGAGGCTCGCGCGGCCATCCTGCCATCGATCAGCGAGGCGGCGGGCCTGCCGGCGATCGAGGCACTGGCGGCCGGCACGCCGGTGATCGCCAGCGCGGTCGGAGCGTTGCCCGAGATCGTGGGCGGGGCCGGAATTCTCGTCGAGCCGCGCGATCCAGACCGCCTCGCCGCGGCAATCGCGGCCGCCTGGACCAATGACGACCTGTGGACGCGGCTGCGAGCCGACGCTCTCACGAGGACCGGACCGGACCGGTGGACGTGGTCCGACGTGGCCCGGGCCACCCGGGTCGTGTACACGGACGTAGGCGCGCGCCGCTCACCCGAGGATGAGGTTACCGGGATCTGAGCGCGCCCGACGACCTGAACCACGGCCGACTCCAGTGGGCGCGGGTGGCCTAAAGCGGCAGGACGGGGGCCCCATCGTGCACGCTGATCGGCGTGCCCCAGGTCACCACGTTCACGAAGGTTTGGCCCACGGTCAGACTCAGCTGGTTCCCGGAGCTGTCGAAGAACAGGGTCGGCCCACTGGTCGAGGTCTTCTTCCAGGTGCCCATGATCGTGTGCCCGTTCGTCGCGATCCAGGCCGGCCCGCTGCCCACGATCGTCGCCTCGAGACGGAGCTTGTAGGCTTGGTGGTCGTTGAGCGGCCCGAACTTCATCCACATGATCACCACATTGGTCGGCGCAATCCGGACCTTCGTCGCAGCATCGAGCTCGGCGCCCTCGACGCTCACCGAGCGAAGGTACGTGTTCGAGGTGCGGTCGTAGTCGTAGCGGATCGCGTTCTGGGGATAGGCGAAGGTGATCTGACCGCCGAGTGGCCGATCGGCCAGGGGCGCGGGCGGGTTGAAGGTCCAGATCGGCTTCGGTGGCGCAGTGGCCCCGAGCAGCGTTGCCAGCCGGCCCAGCTGCGCCCCGGTGGTGTACAGGTTGTGCGGCGCGAACCGGCTGGTGATTCGGCGAAAGGAGCCGCCGTAGCGGAACTGGTCCGCGTTGTAGACGAGCTGTCCGCTGCCTTGGCTAAAGAGTGTTGCCAGTGCCTGGGGCGAGCCGCCGGCGTGGACGTACAGCGCCTTCCATTCCGAAGCCCACGCGATGTAGTAGTAGCGCGCGCTACGGACCGGCCCGATGTCGGTGGGAATGGTATCGGCGAAGATCGCCATATAGCGCGGGATCCCGCCTTCGGCCGGGGCCTGGTAGACGATCGAGGCCTCGCTCAGGCCCGACTGAGGACGGGCCGGGCTCAGGTCGTCGATCATGACCGCGATCGGATGGCGCGCTGCGGCGGCCGGGCTGACGAGCTCGCCGGTCAGGGGCGCTGGCACCAGCACCGGGCTGGGGCTCGGCGATAGGCTGGGCACGCTGATCGTGGGGCTGGCTGACGGCGCGGTGGAGGCGCTGCTTGGCGACGGGGTCCCGATCAAGCCGGCCGCCGCAGAGGTGACCGGTGAAGGCGTCGTCGGCGAACAGCCCACCAGCAAGACCGCACAGGCGATCGCCAGTCCGACGCGACCTCCTTGGCTGCCCCGTCCGATCACGCCGCGGAGGATAGCCGATGCAGCGAAATGGGGCGCCTCGTCCGCCGGCGAATCGGCCCGAATCCGAGACTTCCTGCCTGCCGCCGCTCTGGGTTCATGCCGAACCACGCATGCGCTGGGACAAGTTTCGATCGGGCGATCGCAGCGCAGCCTCGACGGACTCCGGAATCGTCCGTTTGATGTACTGACTGCACACATGTGCCAGGCAGGGAAGGTGCCGAGCCTTGTCAGCTCGCCGGATCAAAGGAATCAGCCGCCGAGCACGGGTCGAGCGTTCGGTCAGCTCGCGTCGAGCTCTCGGATCGGTTCGTCCGAAGCAAGGAGTGGCCTTGCGTCAGCTCCAGGGGGAATGCCCGAACTGTCCGCAACCGTTTGATCAATCAAAGGTAGGCTGGGTGAACGCATTCGGAGAGACGACAATGACCGACCAGCCCGCCGCGCGGCCGAGGCGCGCCATCCGTCCGCAGTTGACCGACGCGCCGCCAACCGTGGCCAACCCCGTCACTGTGCCCAAGGCCACGCCTCGAGCGACCGCGACGAAGCCACTCGCCAAGGCCAACAGCACGCCACGGGCAGCCGCGCCAAAGACCCTGGCCAAGCCCCCGTCCCCAGCCAAGCCCGCAGCCGCGGCCAAGACCCCGGCCAAGCCCCCGACCCCTGCCAAGCCCCTGGCCAGGGTCCCCGTGGTGGTCGTCGATCCGCTGGCTGCCGACGAGACCCAACTGACGATCCGCCAGGGAGGCATCGGCGCGCTCAGCGCCAATGATGTCGTCCTTTCGCAGGGTGGCATCGGCGCCGTGCGCGGTCAGCGGCTGTCCGTTGAGCTGGGCGGCGTCGGCGCGGCGCTGACCGACCAGTTCGAGCTCCGCCAGGGCGTCGCCGGCGCGGTGATCGCCCGGGACGCCCGGTTCGAGCAGGCCGGTGTCCGAACGTTGATCGCCAATCGGGTCCACTTTGGCCCGAACTCGGGTGCCGGGGTCGTCCTCGCGGCCCACGTCGAAGGCGACGTCCGGACCCTCTTCGATTGGCGCGGCGCACTGGCCTTCGGGGCGGCGGCGGGCATCGTTCTCGGCCTCTGCCGGAACCGCCGGCGCTGAGCCGGCGCCGCCCTCCGATATACTTTACGGGCGGTTGACCGGTCGGTCCCGACAGCAGCGTCAAGCACCGATCCGAGCAGAGGAGTCCCGCACCAACGTGATTGATCCCTCAGCGCGGGTGCACCCGTCGGCTGACGTCGAGGCGGATGTCGAGATCGGTCCCGGCACCAGCGTCTGGCATCGTGCGCAGGTCAGGATCGGCGCCCGGATCGGTTCGGAGTGCGTGATCGGGCGGGACGTGTTCATCGACGAAGGCGTTGTCCTGGGTAACCGGGTCAAGGTCCAGAACCTCGCCCTGATCTACCACGGCGTGAGCGTCGAGGACGGCGTGTTTATCGGCCCTAACGCGATCCTCACCAATGACCGCTATCCCCGCGCGATCACGGCCACCGGCGACCTGGCCCGGGCCGAGGACTGGACCGTCTCGCCCATCCTCCTGCGAACGGGTTGTTCGATTGGGGCGGGCGCTGTGGTCGTGGCGGGCACCACCGTCGGCCGTTTCGCCACGATCGGGGCGGGCGGGATCGTGACCCGCAATGTGGCAGACTTCGCGCTGATGGCCGGCAGCCCGGCCCATCGGATCGGGTGGGTCTGTGCGTGCGGCGCCCGCCTCCTCGATTCAGAGGGCCGCAAGGCGCCCGCCGAGCCGGCCGTCTACTCAGCCGATCCCGACTTGGCCTGTCCCGTCTGCGGCCGTCACTATCGCTACAACCCGGAAGCCGACACCCTGATCGAACGGGTGGGCCCGCACCAAGGAGCCCGAGCATGATCCCGATTGCCCGCCCCGATATCGGAGAAGACGAAGTTGCCGCGGTCAGCGACGTCCTCCGCTCGGGGATGCTGGCTCAGGGCAAGCGGGTGGCCGAACTCGAGGCCCGCTGGGCGGACTACTGCGGCGCGAAGCACGCGATCGCGACGAGCAACGGCACGCTGGCCCTGATGGCGATCTTTGCCGGGATCGGCCTGCTGCCGGGCGATCAGGTGATCACGGTTTCGCACACGTTTGCAGCCACGGCCAACGCGATCCTGTCGACCGGGGCGATGCCCGTCTTCGTCGACATCGAGCCGGACACCTACCTGATCGATGCCGCCCGGATCGAGGCGGCGATCACGCCCCGGACCCGGGCCATCGTGCCGGTCCACCTGTTCGGCCTGGTGGCCGACATGGACATGATCACGGCACTGGCCGACCGCCACGGCCTGATCGTGGTCGAGGATGCCTGCCAGGCTCATGGCGCAACCTTCCGCGGGCGCCGCGCGGGAAGCTTCGGCCATGGCGCGTTCAGCCTGTATGCGACCAAGAACCTGACGACCGGTGAGGGCGGCTTCATCACCACCAACGACGACCGCCTGGCCGACTGGTTGCGGCTCTATCGCAACCAGGGAATGCGCGCCCGTTACCAGTTCGAGATGCTCGGCTACAACTACCGGATGACCGACCTGAACGCCGCGATCGGGCTCGTCCAGCTGGCCAAGCTCGATCGAAACACGGCTCGCCGCCAGGAGATCGCCGCGGACTATGACCGGGCGTTCGCCGACCTGCCGGTCAGGACGCCGGTCACGCCCGATGGCCGGACCCACGTCTTCCATCAGTACATCCTCGACGTGGGGCCGGAGCGCGATGCGATCGTGGCCGAGCTGCGCGACGCGGGCGTCGGCGCGGACATCTACTATCCGATCCCGGTCCACCGCCAGCCGTACATCATGGAGCGGGGTCTCCATGCGGACCTGCCGATGACCGACGCCGCCGCGGCTCGGACCCTTGCCCTGCCGATGTTTCCGGGCCTGAGCCAGGCCGAGCAGGCGACGGTGGTCGGCGCCGTTCGGACCGCCGTTCTGCGCCATGCCGGAGCTGCCGTCGAGAGTTCTGCGCCAGGCCGGAGCTGCCGTCGAGACCGGCGCCTGATGGCCGAGGTCTGGCGGCCCGTCGGCTCGGAACGCGAGCTGAGGGTCGGGCTCGCCGGGCTGGGTTCGATGGGCCGCAACCACCTTCGGGTGCTGCGGGCCCGGCCCGGCTGCCGGCTGGTGGCCGTCGCCGACCCGGTCCCGGAGGCGCTCGCCGCAGCGATCGGGGGCGGTATCGACGCCCCGGACGCGCTCGCTTTTGCCGAACCGCTGGCGATGATCGCCGAGGCGGACCTCGACGCCGTCGTGCTCGCCGCCCCGACCACCAGCCATCGGGTGCTGGCGATCGCGGCAATCGAGCGGGGCATAGCTGTCCTGGTTGAGAAGCCCCTCGCGGCCAGCGTTGATGAGGGCCTCGAGATCCTCGCCGCGGCCCGCCGCCGCGGAGTGCCAGTCCAGGTGGGCCACGTCGAGCGCTTCAACCCGGCTGTCCTCGAGCTCGGTCGACTCCTGGGTGAGGGCTGGCTCAGCACGATCTACGCGATCGCCAGCCGGCGCGCTGGGCCGTTCCCGGCCCGGATCCGCGATGTCGGCGTGACGATCGACCTCGCCACGCACGATGCCGACATCCTGTCATGGGTGGCCGGCGAGCGCCCCGATCGGGTCTACGCCGAGCTCGCCCAACGGATTCATGCCAGTCATGAAGATCTTCTGTTCGGCCTCCTTCGCTTCCCGTCGGGAGCGACCGGCATGCTCGACGTCAACTGGCTGACACCGGCCAAGCGTCGCCAGCTGACGGTCGTGGGCGAGGAGGGAATGTTCGAGCTCGACTACCTCACCCAGCGCCTGACCTTCACCCGTGCCGACGCCGGCGGCCCCGACCTGATCGCCGGTTATGCGCCGACCTTCGCCGGCAATGTGGCCGAGCTGCCGGTGGCCATTGGCGAGCCGCTGGCCGCCGAGCTCGATGCATTCCTGGCTGTTGTCCGGGACGGCGGCCGGCCGATCGTCGATGTCGAGGACGGCCTGTGGGCCGTCGCGATCGCAACCTCCCTCCTCCAGGCCGCCGCCCGCGGCCACCCGATTGACCTATCCGACTTCTCCGCGAGGCTATCTGTCGCATGACCATCACGAACCGCCCCTCCAGCGCCGCACCCAGCCTGCTCGGAGGCTCGATCGAGCTGCCCAGTCAGCCTTGCCGCCATGCCGAGCCACGCCGCGTGGATCCATGGACCGCCGACCCGGGCAGCGTCGGCCGGGTCACGATCGTGGGCGCCGGCAAGATGGGTCTGCCGCTCGCTGTCCAGTTTGCCGGCCACGGCTGGGACGTTACCGCGGTCGACGTCCAGGCCGCGGTCGTGGACTCGATCAATGCCGGCCGCAACCATGTGACCGAGGAGCCGGGCCTGACCGAGGGCGTGGCCACGGCGCACGCCGCCGGCCGGCTGCGGGCCACGCTCGACGGCGCGGCCGCAGCGGCTACGGCCGATGTGGTCGTGCTGATCGTGCCGGTCCTGCTCGACGACGAGCAGCAGCCGGACTATCGCTACATGGATGCCGCGGTCGAGGCGATTGCGCCAGGCGTCCATGCCGGCTCAACGATCATCTTCGAGACCACCCTGCCGGTCGGAGATACCCGTCACCGGTTTGCCCCGCGGCTCGAGGTGGTCAGCGGCCTGCGCGCCGACCGGGACTTCTTCGTGGCCTTCTCGCCCGAGCGCCTGTACAGCGGAGCGGCCCTCAAGAACCTGGCGATGTACCCCAAGCTCGTGGGCGGCCTGGGCCCCGAGTCGGGCGCCCGGGCGGCGGCCTTCTACGGCTCGGTCCTGGACGCGGAGGTCGTCCTGATGAGCTCGGCTGAGGCGGCCGAGTTCAGCAAGCTGGCCGACACGACCTATCGCGACGTGAACATCGCCCTGGCCAACGAGTTCGCCCGGTACGCCGACCGGGTCGGGGTCGACGTCCAGGAGGTGATCGCGGCGGCCAACAGCCAGCCCTACAGCCACATCCACCAGCCCGGGCTGGGGGTCGGCGGCCACTGCATCCCGGTCTACCCCCACTTCCTGCTCAGCCGGGCGCCCGAGATGGAGCTGGTCGAGCTGAGCCGGCGGGTGAATGACGGCCAGATCGGGCTGGCGATCCGGACGATCCAGAAGGCGCTCGGCGGCCTGGAGGGCGTCCCGGTCCTCGTCCTGGGCCTGACCTATCGCGACGGGGTCAAGGAGCTGGCCTATTCTCGGGCCCTGCCCCTGATCGAGCGGCTGGCCTTCCACGGGGCAATCGTGTCGGCCTACGACCCGCTCCTGTCCGAGGCCGAGATCGACCAGAGCGCGGCCCGCCCGTATCGCTGGGGCACGCCCGCTGACGCTCGCGCGATCGTCACCCAGACGGCCGATCCGCTCTTCCGGACCCTCGATTTCGCCGACTTCCCGGCCCTCGAGCTGCTCTTCGATGGGCGCAACAGCCTGCGCGACGTGGTCCTGCCCGAGCGGGTCGCCTACCACGGCGTCGGGGTTCCCGCCGCCGCCCGCATCCCGGCGGAGGCTGCCACCCGCTGATGCGGATCGCGAGTGTTGTCGGCACCCGGCCCCAGCTGATCAAGGCGGCGGTGCTCCAGCCGCTCCTGCGAGCCCGTCACGACGAGGTCTTCATCGACACCGGCCAGCACTACGACGAGGCGCTGGCCGGGGCATTCGTGGGCGAGCTCGGCCTGGTCCCGCCCGAGCACCATCTCGGAGTGGGCGGTGGCAGCGCCACGGAACAGACCGCAGCAATGCTTGCCCGGCTCGAGCCGATCCTTTCGGCCGAGCGGCCGGAGATCGTCATCGTCTACGGTGATACGAACTCAACCCTGGCCGGATCGATCGCCGCCGCCCAGCTCGGGTTACCGGTCGCCCACGTCGAGGCCGGACTGCGCAGCTTCGACCGGCGGATGCCCGAGGAGCTCAACCGGGTCGTCGCCGACCACCTCTCGACCTGGCTCTTCGCCCCGACCCCAACCGCGGTCGCCAACCTCCTGGCGGAGGGGATCGTCGAGGGCGTCGTCCGGGTCGGCGACCTGATGCAGGATCTGGCCGCCCGGGTTTCGGCCGGGATCCGCGACCCAGCCGTCCTCGACTCGATTGCCGCGCAGCTCGCCGCGACGGGGACGCCCGGCCTCGAGCTCCGGCCCGGTGGCTACATCCTGGCGACCATCCATCGAGCCGAGAATCGCGAGCCGGCGGCCCTGCGCGCCTGGGCTGGGCTCCTCGGCGCCGTCGCCCGGCCCGGCCGACCGGTCGTCCTGGCGCTACACCCGGGGACCCGGGCGGCCCTCGCATCGGCGGGCGTGGCCGTTCCCGCGTCCGTCCGGATCATCGAGCCGCAGGGTTACCGAACGACGCTCGCGCTCCAGCTCCACGCCACCGCCGTGCTCACCGATTCCGGGGGCATCCAGCGCGAGGCGGCCTGGCTGGGCGTCCCTTGCCTGATACTGCGCGACCGGACCGAGTGGGTCGAGGCGGTAGCCGACTCGGGCGGGCGGATGGTCGTCGTTGGACTCGATGGTGGGCGGGCGGCCTCGGAGCTCGACCGGTTGGCGCCCCTGGACCGCGCTGCGTCGATCGCCCGGGATCGGGCTGCGGGCCTCCATCTCGAGCCGACCGGTGCGGCAGCAGCAATCGTCGGCGCCCTTGAAGCCGGTGTCGGGGCTCGGGAGTCGGGTCGGTGAGTCGGGTCGTGATGTTCGTGTTCAACGACTGTCGGACCGACGCGCGAGTCCTGCGCGAGGCGGCCAGCCTGGCTGCTGCCGGCCATCGCGTAACGATCATCGCGGGCCCAACCGATCCGAGCACGTCGGTCGGCGATCGCGAGGAGCGTGACGGGTTCGAGATCGTGCGGGTGCCCGTCCCCCAGCGGTGGCGCTTCTATTGGACCTGGCTGCGCTATCCGTGGCGGATGCGGCGGTGGTGGGTCGGCCGGGTCGGGCGGGCGCTTCATCGGCTGCCGATCGGCCTGGTCGAACTCGCGGGCCTTGCCGCGGCGGCGCTGGTGACGATCCCCTGGGCGATCGTCCGCGCCCCTTTCTATGCGCTGGCGCGCCGTCGACCGGTGCCGCCCGGCGGCTCGAACCTCGACTGGCTCGTGCGCTGGCGCTGGGTCGTCATCGGCTGGGCGGAGCGGGCGGCCGAGGCGGCCCCGGCCGCCGACATCTATCACGGTCACGACCTGACCGGCCTCGAACCGGCGGGCAGGGCCTGGCGGAGGAGCGGCGGCGGCCTTGTCTACGACAGCCACGAGATCTTCCTCGAGTCCGGCTCGAACGCCGCGCGACCGCGCCTGCTCAAGGCGATCCTCGCGCGGAGCGAGCGGCGCTGGACCAGCGAGGCGGATGCTCTGGTCACGGTGAACGAGTCGCTAGCCAGGGACCTGGGCGCTCGGTATCGTCCACGGCGGACCGTGGTCGTCCACAACTGCCCGGCCCGCTGGGAGCCGGCTGATCCGCGTCCCGACCTGATCCGTTCGGCTACCGGGATTCCGGCGGACTCGCCGATCGCGCTCTACCATGGCTCCTTTGCGGCTCACCGCGGACTCGAGGAGCTCGCGTCGGCGATCCTCCGTCCGGGCCTGGAGCTGGTCCACGCGGTCTACCTCGGGTACGGCTCGCAGCGAAGGATGCTCGACAGGATGGCCGAGGACCCGCGCTACGGCGGCCGGCTTCACGTCCTGGATGCCGTTCCACCGGAGAACCTCCTGCCCTGGGTGGCGTCGGCCAATGTCGGGGTGATGCCCATTCAGCCATCGACCCGTAATCACCGCATGTCCACGCCAAACAAGCTGTTCGAGTGCCTGGCCGCCGGCCTGCCTGTCGTCGTCAGCGACTTTCCCGAGATGCACCGGATCGTCCTGGAGGCTCCGTCCAGCCCGCTCGGAGCCGTTTGCCGCCCTGACGATGTCGACGATGTCGCCCGGGCGATCCGGTCGATCGTGGGCCTGCCGCGGGACGAACAGGAGGCGCTTCGAGCCCGATGCCTCCGGGCCGCCCACGAACGCTGGAACTGGGAGACCGAGATCGGCGGCCTCCTGGCGCTCTACGCAGATCTTGGGCGCGGCCGATGAGCGATCTATCCGTGGTCCCACAACGCTGCGTCCTCGTTGTCGCACGGATCTCGCCGGGGCTCCCCGAGGCCTCCGCCGATGGCTGGGGCACGTCGACGGCGAACGCCACGCCCGACCCGATCCGGACCGAGCTCGGGCTGCCGGCAGCGACCCGGGTGATCCTGTTCCAGGGCCGGCTCGGCCCCCGGATTGGCCTCGACGAGGCGGCCGAGGCAGTCCTCCTCGTCCCGGATGCCGCACTCGTCCTGCTCGGCTTCGGCCGCTCGTTCGAGCGCGAATGCGCGCGCGATCGCGAGCCGCGCTTCGCCGGCCGGCACTTCACCCGCCCGGCGCGCCATCCCGACGAGCTTCTCGGCTGGACGGCGGCCGTGGATGTCGCGCTCGTGCCACTCCCCCCGGTATCGGTCAACCAGCGCCTGTCGAGTCCAAACAAGTTCTGGGAGGCGCTCGTCGCCGGGACCCCGGTGGTGGTGCCCGTGGCGCTCAGCTACATGGCCGAGATCATCCGCGAGCGCGATCTCGGGATCGCGACCGCGTCTGCCGGCGCGGCGGACCTGGCCCCGGCCATCTCAGCCTGCCTCGCCTGGCTCGGCACCGATCCCTGCTGGCGCGCCCGAATCCGGGCGACCGCCGGACGCGACTACACCTGGCCGGTGGCCGCCACAACGTATCGCAAGGTCATTGCGCGGCTGGCATGATCGCCCCGATGTCTGTGCAGCGCCCGGGACGGATCGCCATGTATGTGTTCAATAACGCCACGTTCGACTCTCGCGTGCGACGCGAGGCAGCGACGCTCGCCGCGGCGGGCTACGCCGTCACCCTGTTCGCAACCGCGATCGACGCGGCGGCAACGACGATCGAGCGTGAGGGCCTCGACGGCTTTGAGATCGTCCGCGTGCCAATTCCGCGCGGGTGGCGGCAGACCTGGCAGTTTGTCGTCTCGCCCTGGTCGCTCCGGCGCCGCTCCGTCGGCCGGATCACGTCGGCGCTGCGGACTGGCCCACGGCACTGGGGCGAGATGCCCCGGGCGGCCGGGGAGATCCTCGTCGCGCTGCTCCTGTCCGGGGCTCGCCGAGGTTACCTGGTACTGGCGCCCGCCGCCCGTCGGGGACAGAATCCGTCGGCCTGGCCACCGCCGAGCGCGACCTGGCTGATCACCTGGCGGTCCGCGATCCTCGGCTGGTGCCGCGCCGCGGCGGCCCTCGCACCGGCGGCCGATGTTCACCACGGCCACGACCTGACGGCGCTCCCGGCGGCACTTCTGGCAGCCAGGCGGGACGGCCGGCCGGCGGTCTACGACAGCCACGAGATCTTCGTTGACTCCGGGGTCAACGCCACCCGGCCCCGTTGGGCGCGCTGGCTGATCCGCCGCCTGGAGCGACGCTGGTCCGGCCGGACGGCGGCGCTGGTCACCGTCAACCAAGCCTACGCTAAGGTGCTCACGAAGAGGCTCCGGCCCCGGCGTACGTTCGTCGTCCACAACTGCCCGCCGCGCTGGGACCCACCCAGGCAGCCCCCGAATCGGTTGCGTGTTGCAGCCGGGATCCCGGCCGGCGCTCCGATCGTCCTCTACCATGGCGCGTTCAGCCGCCACCGCGGGCTCGACGAGCTGGCCGAGGCGCTTCTCGAGGCGGGTCTCGAACGGGCGCACCTTGTCTACCTGGGCTATGGCGGCCAGCGCCCCGCGGTCGACAGGCTGGCGGCCGACCCACGCTTCAGGGGAAGGGTCCACGTCCTCAACGCGGTCCCGCCCGAGGGCCTCCTCGAGATCGTCGCCGGGGCGGACGTCGACGCGATCCCGCTCCAGCACTCCTCGCTCAACCATTGGCTGTGCACCCCGAACAAGCTGTTCGAAAGCCTGGCGGCCGGCGTGCCGGTCGTCGTCAGCAACTTCCCGGTCATGCGGGCGATCGTCCGGGACGACCCGGCCGGGCCCCTCGGCGAGGTCTGCGACCCGGCCGAGCCGGCCTCGATCGGGGCAGCGATCCGGACCATCATCGAGCTCGACCCCGGCGCCCGCGAGGCGCTTCACGAGCGCTGCCGGACGGCGGCCCGCGAGCGCTGGAACTGGGAGACGGAGTCACGTGGATTGCTCAACCTGTACGCGGACCTTCTGCGCTGATGGACGACCCGTCCCTGCGGCCGCCACTCCAAGACGACACGGAGCGTCGGCTTGCCGACTCCCGGCGCCGGGCTGCCCGCGAGCGGGGACGGCTCGAGGCGGAAATCGACCGGCTCGAGGCGTTCGTCGCGGACCGGTCGGACCGCTTGGCTCGGGCGCGGGCCGAGATCGAGCGGCTCAGGACGGATCCGGCGGTTGCCCGGCTCCTGGCGGCACGCTCACGGGTCCACCAGCTCGTTCGGAGGTTTCGCCGCGCGACGTCGATCGTCGCAGCCCGCTTGCCGGGCAGCCGGTCCGCGCCCCTTGCCGAGCGCGAGGCGGCCGAGGCCTGGCTCCAGCGCCTCCCCCGGGCCGAGGTCGCGACACGGATCGTCGCGGCCCACGGCCCTGCACCGTCCCCACCTTCGCCCTGCCCGCTCGTGTCGATCATCCTGTCCGTCCCGGGCGAGACAGCTCCGGGTCCCGTCTGGGTTGATGCCCTGGCCACGACCGCCTGGCCGGCCCTCGAGTGGCTTGTCGCGACGGACCTGGCCGACCGCCAGGCGAACGCCATTGCCGAGCGGCTCTCTGAGGGCGCCGGCCGGCGGGCGCAGGTGGTCGTCGGCGCGACCGCCGCCGGGGCCCTCCGCGACGCGCTCGAACGGGCCTCCGGGGTGCACGTGGCATTCCTCCAGGCAGGCGTCATGCCCGCGGATCCGGACTGGCTCGTGCGCCTCCTGGCGGGTGCCGAAGCAGTCGGAGCGACGGCGGCGAGCCCACGTCTGCTGGGCTTCGAGGATCCCGGGCCGGCCAGCCCTGGAGCCGGCGCAACGTCGATCCGATTGGCGGGACGAGGGGTCGCCTTCCGTCCCGGTCCCGGCCTGCCCCTGCCGGAACCCCTGGGCCACGGCGAGGACCCGTTCGGACCGGAGGCGGGCGCGACGGCACTCCGGGCCGTGCCCGGCCAAACCGGCCTTGTGGTCCGGCTGGACGCCCTGGACGGCTTGGACCTCCCGCCGATCGACGAGATCGCCGAGTTCGCCGTTGAGCTCGGGCTACGCCTTCGGGAGCGGGGCGACCGGGTTGCCTATGTCGGGTGCTCCGTGCTCTGGCATCGGGACGAGCCAAGTGCCGCGAGCGGGGAATCGGGCACGACCTGGACGGAGCTCCATGCTCGCTGGGGCCCGCGGCTTCATCGAGAGGTCTGGCGCGACGCGCTGCGCGGGCCGGGCGAGTGGGCGTCCCGGCCGCTCCGGGCCGCGATCGCCGGCGGGGAGGACACTCCGGGGTTGCTCCGCACGGAGATCGCCGAGGGACTGCGCGAGCATGGCTGGTGGGTGGTCGAGTCGGGCGCGGAACCCGACGTCGAGCCGGACGTGCTCGTCATCCTCGACCCGGCCACCGACCTTGGCCGAACGTCGCGCCACGTTGTCCGGATCGCCTGGATCGCCGCGGGCACCGAGGCCGCCGTCGAATGGGCTGCGGGTCCCTGGTTCGACGACCTGGACCTCGTGGCGTCGGGATCGTCGGAGGCAGTGCCGGCGTCCATTCGCGGCCGCGCGGTCGCCCGGGTGGGTGGCCCGGCGGACCTGCACGCCGCGGTCGCCGGCTGGGTCGAGCGGATCCACGTTGCGATCCACATCGGCCCGGCCAACTGGGCCGCCGCAGAACGTTGGGGCGACACGCCGTTCGCGCGAGCCGTAGCCCGCCAGCTCGAGGCGCTCGGAAACCCGTCGACCGTGGTCGTCTACAGCGAGTGCGACGACGCGGTCGCCCTGCGGGCGGACGTCGCGCTCCATATCGTCGGGACCCGCCGCCTGCCGCTCCGGCCGGCCCAGCTGAACCTGCTCTGGATCATCAGCCACCCCGACGCGGTCCGGGCCGAGCGCTGCGCCGCCTACGACTTGGTCTTCGTCGCCTCCGATCCGTTCCTCGAGGATCTGGCCGAGCAGGTCAGCGTGCCGCTCATCCAGCTCCATCAGGCGACCGATCCCGACCTGTTCTGGCCCGAGCCCGGCGGACCGGCGCACGAGCTGCTGTTCGTCGGCAACTCGCGCAACCGGCACCGGCCGGTGCTCGACGCGCTGGCCGGCACGGATCGCGACCTGGCGGTCTATGGCGGCAACTGGCGGCCGGACCTGCTGGATCCGCGCTACCTGCGCAGCGACTGGATTCCAAACGACCAGGTCCACCGCGCCTATGCCTCGGCGGCGATCGTCCTGAACGATCACTGGTCGGACATGCGCGACGAAGGGTTCATATCGAACCGGATCTACGACGTCCTGGCCAGTGGCGGATTCGTCCTGACCGACCCGGTGGCCGGCCTCGACCTGGAGTTCGACGGCGCCGTGGCGACCTGGACCAACGCAGCCGACCTGCGCGCGTCGGTCGAGCGCTACCTGGCCGAGCCCGAGCTGCGCCGGGCGATGTCGGAGCGTGGCAGGGAAGCCGTCCTCGCCCGCCACACGTTCGCCCACCGGGCGGAGGCGCTTGTTGCGGCGGCCCGACCGCTCTGGGAGCGCCGGCCGGCGGGCATCGCCGGGCCCGCGGAGATGGCCGAGGAACGCGCCCCCGCCGATCCCTAGGGTCAACCGCTGCTCACGGCCCGCCCAAAGAGGATCCGCGACTGGCCGTCTGTCTCCCCGCCGTGCTCGAAGCCGGTGAGCTGCAGGCCGGCCGCGCCGGCCATCGCCTCGAAGTGCTCGCGTGAGAAGCGCACGCAGTGGAGCGCGCCGCGCCACTCCAGCCCCTGGTAGCCCGGCGGGTTGACTGCCTCGTCGGGGACGCCGTCCTCGACGAATGCCGTCACGATCGCGACGCCGTCTGAGGCCATCACCCGGGTGACCTCGCCCAGGTAGGCGCGGACGTCGTCGGTGAGCATGTGGCTGAACACGGAGTAGGCGTAGATAACGTCGAATGAGCCGTCCTCGAAGGGCAGGCTGGTTCCCGCCGCCTGGCGCGAGCTGTCCGGGTTGTAGCGCTCGTTGTAGATGTCGATCGTCGCGAAGCGGAAGGTCGGATAGCGGCCCGAGATGGTCGCCTTGCACCAGGCGATCGGCTCGGGCATCACGTCGATGCCCTCGTAGCGGGCGATCGGGCTGCCACAGGCAAGCAGCCCATAGGCCAGACGCCCGGCGCCGCAGCCGATGTCGAGCAGCGAGAACGGCCTGGTCGATCGCGCATCCCGGACCACCCGATCCGCCTCGGCGACGGCCGACGCCAGGAAGTCCCGGTCCGCCCGGAAGTGGACGCCGCCGGCTCGCAACCGGTTCGGCGGCAGGGGCAGGTTCATTGCCTGGTCGATCGGGGAGGCGGCCGCCGCGGGTCGGGCGAAGAGCCGTCGAAGGCGAGCTTCGATCCGGGCAGACGTCGATCCGGGCATGCGTGGGACACTATCGGACGCCCATCCAAGCGTCAAACCGCGCACAATCGGCTCCTGAGCCAGGCGAGCAGGAGGTTGGATGACCGTCGAGCCGGATAGACCCGTCGATGATGCTCCGGGCACCGCGTCGGTGGAAACGCCACCGGGTGCGGGACGGTCCGAGCTCGTCGAGCACTACGACCGGCAGTATGCCGGCGGTGGCTTCGGTTACGAGCGCCAGCGCGAGACGTGGGTCGCCTGGGTTGCCCACCACTACATCCGCGAGTTCGACCTGCGTCCGGACGAGCGGCTCCTCGACGTCGGCTGCGGTGACGGGTTCTGGACCGCGCTCTTCGCTGAGGCGGGCCTCGCTGCGACCGGGGTGGACCTCAGCCCCGTTGGGATCGAGACCGCCCGGCGCGCCCATCCCGGGGTCGAGTTCGTGGTCGGGGACGCCGAGAACCTGCCGTTTCCGGACGAGAGCTTCAACGTTGTCTTCTGCCGGGCGATCAGCCACCTCTCCCGGCACGACCTATTCACCGACGCCAGCACGCGTCTTGTCGCCGGGATGGCTCGTCTCCTCCGGCCAGGCGGGCTCATCCTCATCTCGTTCTACACGCAGCGCGACGGCGGCGGGACCCCGGAGCATGCCTGGCACCGCCTGAGCGACCTGCTCAAGCTCGTCGAGCCCGTCGCGGATCCGTTCCACGTCGACGTCGTCGGCCACTATGTCCAGATCGGCGCCCAGCGTCGTGACGCGCCCCGCCGGCGCAGCCGGTCGCGCGCCGCACCGGCCCCCCTGCCCGAGCCGGCCGCTACGCCCGCGCCGACGACCGCGCGACGGGTTCGGCGGATCCTCGGCCGGGCGCGACGGGCTCTGTCACCTCGGCGAACCTAGAGCGTGGCCGACCCCGGCTCGAGCCCGGTGGCTGGTCGTGGCCTCACGGCCTCGCCGGGTGCCGCCCACCAGACCGGGTGGACGAGGATCTGGAGGAAGCCGCCTTCCGCCGCGAAGCGGCCTTCGATCTCGTCGAACGGGGCGCCCCAGTGGCCGCCGGTATCGGTCTGGTAGAGAGTCTGGCCGACCGAGTTGGCCTCGTAGCTCAGACCGAACTCGGCCATCGGGCGCGCCCGCAGGTGGAGCTGGCGGCGAAGCCCGGTGGTGGAGTCGTCGTATTCAAGGGTCCGGTCCGTCGGTCCGGAGTCCGGCCGCGGGCACTCGACGAACAGCTCGCTGTTGAGGTAGCCAAGCCGGTGGCACAGAGGATCGCCATGGCGGACCGAACCGACGACATCAAAGCCATGGCGGCGCAGCGCCGCCAGGTCCCGCTCGAGGATTCGGTGGGGATCCTCGCCGGTCAGAAGAGCGAGCGTGACCGCGTTGTTGTGGAGCCCGACCTCGTGCCCGAGCGCAGCGATCCGGTCGAGCGCCCGGAGGACGAACCGGGAGGGCGTCGCTGCCCCCGGGCCTCCCCAGTACCAGTCGCCGTGAAGCACGAACCAGGTCGAGCGGTAGCCGTGTTCGGCCTCCCATTCGGCCAGGCGCACCGCGCCCTCGATGTCGTGGTCCGTGTCGTGGCGCAGGCCGATCAGGCGGGCGGGACGCGGCCGGTCCGGATCGATGCACTCGCGCAATGGGAGGACCGCATCTGCCCGATCGAGGAGCGTCGCCAGAATCTCCAGGTCGGTCGGTCCGAAGGTCCGCCGGCGCGCCAGCTCGCGCCGCTTCGCATTGAGCAGCGCCGTCGGGATCCCGCCGCTGGTCCGTTCGGAGAGCGGCAGCCGCCCGGCGGCTGTGCGCAGCCGGGCGATTCCTCCACGCCGGATCCGTCCTGCGAGCCGCCGGCTGCGCGAGACCGGTCCGCTCATCGTTTCGGGCTGCGACCTGGGCTGGGCAGGCCGGCCGGCAGGGATGCGATGCCGACGCCCATCGCCGCACCCAGCGTGGTCCCGAGGAGGTCGGCGGTCTCGGTCGCCTTCTTGACTCGAATGGCCTCGGAGTGCTCCTGGTGGAGGCGGACGACCGCCGCAGGCTCCCCCTCGGCCACGATCCGGCCCTCTTCGAGGAGGATGGCCCGGTTGCAGAACTCGGTCACCCAGTTCATGTCGTGGGTGACCAGGACGATTGCCTTCGCCGCGCTGGCCAGCTCGCGTACGCGGGCCATGCTCTTTTCGCGGAATACCTGGTCGCCGGTCGCGAGGACCTCGTCCAGGAGGAGGACGTCCGGGTCCACGTTGGTCGCGATCGCGAAACCGAGCCGCGCCCGCATCCCGGACGAGTAGGTCTTGACCGGGGCGTCGATGAATTGGCCGATATCCGCAAAGTCGATCATCCGCCGGGAGCGCTCGTTCATCTCGCGATGGGCGATGCCCATGAACGCACCGACGAGGGTGATGTTGTCCCGGCCGGTCAGCTCCTGGTCAAAACCCGCGCCGAGCATGAGCAGGCTGGAGACGTGGCCGCGAACGTCGATCACGCCCTCGGATGGGGTGATGATCCCGGCCAGGGCCTGAAGGAGTGTGCTCTTGCCTGCGCCGTTCGGTCCGATGACCGCGAGCGACTCGCCGTGCACCATCTTGAAAGTGACGTCGCGGAGGGCCCAGAACGTCCGGTCATCGCTACTCTTCCGGCCGATCGTCGCAAACGTGTGCCGGAGGGTGTTCTTCCTGGTCAGGCGCAGGCTGTAGCGGACACCCAGCCCCTGGACGTCGACCGCGAACTTGACCGCCCGGTTATTTCCCTGGCCTATCACAGGATCTTGGCGAAGGCGGGCTCGAGCCGCTTGAAGATCATCGTCGCGATGAGCAGGAGCACGATGCTCGCACCCATGACGATCGCCAGCCCGGCCAGGTCGGGAGCCGTCCCGTAATAGATCACGTTGCGATACGAATTGAGGATTGCGTAGAACGGGTTCAGCATCATCACGTGCTGAATGGTCGGATGGGTCTTGCCCACGGTGGCCACGGTGTCCGCCCCGTACAGCGCTGGCGACACGTAGAACCACAGCCGCAGGGCGTGGCGGGCGAGGTTGCCGATGTCGCGGAAGAACACGTTCAGCGCGGACAGGATCAGCCCGAAGGCGAAGGAGAACACAAACTGGACGGCCGCTACCACCGGGATCCAGACGAGCGTGATGTTGATCCGGTCCGGGTACATCAGCAGGAGCATCCCGGCCAGCGGGATGAGCCCGAACGCGAATTCAAAGACCCCGCTAAGCATCGCCGCCGCCGGCAGGACGATCTTGGGGAACTGGAGCTGCTTGATCAGCTTGTCCTGCCCGCTGACCGACTGGATCGCATCGGCGGTCACGGTGGTGAACCACTTCCAGGGCAGGATCGCCGCGAAGATGAACAGCGGGTAGGCCGGCTGGGTCCGCGCGAAGATGACGGTCACGAGGATGACGTAGACGGCCATCTGGAGGAGCGGATCGAGGACCCACCAGACGTTCCCGAAGAAGGTATCGGTACCCTTCTTCTTGAGGTCCGCCTGGGCCAGGTAGCGGATCAGCCGACGCCGGCCACGGACCTCGCGGATTGCCTCAGCGACGAGGCCGAGGGGCCCCTTCCGGGCTGAGGACGTGCGGTAGGAAGGGGGCCGTTCCCGGGTCATGTCCATAAGCGGGTGGAGCGTAGCATCTCTGCCCCGACTAGCATGTCCGGTCGTGACCGCCAGCTTGCCCACCGCCCCGCGCCGGCCCGTGTGCATGATCGTCCACGCGTACTACGAGGAGGACTCGCGCGTCCGACGCGAGGCCGAATCGCTGGTCGCCCGCGGGCGACCGGTGGACGTCTTCGCGCTCCGCCGGGCCGGCGACGATCCGGAGGCCGTCGTTGAAGGGGTCCACGTCCATCGGCTCAACGTCCAGCGTCACCAGGGCGCTGGGCTGGGCACATACCTCCGCGAGTACCTCGCCTTCCTGTTCCGGGCGGGCTGGGCCGTGACCCGGGCCCACCGCCGGCAACGCTTCGCGCTCGTCCAGGTCCATACGCTGCCGGACTTCCTGGTCTTCGCCGGGCTCCCGCTCCGGCTCGTGGGGGTGCCCCTCGTGATCGACCTCCACGAGGCGATGCCGGAGTTCTTCCGGATGCGCTTTCCGGGCGCCGCGAATCCGGTCGTCCACCGCCTGCTCGTCCTCCAGGAGCGCCTGTCCGTCCGCGTGGCCAGCGCTGCGATCACGGTCAACGACGCTCTGGCCGCCCGGCTCGTCGCGATGGGCGTTCCTGCCGCCAAGATCACGGTCCTGCTGAACAGCCCGTCCCTGGTCCGATTCGACCAGGCCGCCTACCCCAGCCGAGCCTTCTGCGCCGATGGCACGCTCCGGCTCGTCTATGCCGGCGCGCTCACACCGACCTACGAGTTGGACGTTGCGTTCGAGGCGATCGCCCGCCTGGTCAGCGTTCGGCCGGGGCTCTCCGTGGCGCTGGAGATCTTCGGCCGGGGTGACGCAGAGACGCCGCTGCGCGCCCTGGCCACCAAGCTTGGGATCGCCGACCGGGTGACGTTCCACGGCCGGATCCCGATCGAGGACGTCCCTGCGGCGATCGCCGCGGCCGACATTGGGCTCGCCCCAACCCGCCGCGATCCGTTCACCGATTTCTCCCTGTCGACGAAGATCTTCGAGTACGGGGCGATGGGCAAGCCGGCGGTCGCGTCCCGCCTGCCCCTGGTCGAGCGGACGTTCCCACCGGGCTCGGTCACCACCTATGCGCCCGGTGATCCGGCCAGCCTCGCCAGGGCACTCCTGGCGATCGTCGACGACCGCCAGGCTCGGGACGCGGCAGTCGCCCGCACGAGTGAGCGCATCCGGGAGCTGTCGTGGGAGCACGAGGCGGACCGCCTGGCCGCCCTCGTCGAGCGCGTCGCGCCCGACCGTCTATCCTCCTCCCGGTGAACCCCGACGCCCGCATCGCCATTATCGGCCTCGGCCACGTTGGCCTGCCGCTGGCCCTCGCGTTCAGCGAAGCCGGCCTCGACGTCACCGGCGTGGACGCGAGCGCCCGCCGCGTCGACGAGCTCCACGCCGGCCGCTCGCCGATCGACGACATCGACGATGCCCGCCTCCAGCGCGGATTGGCCGCGGGCTTCCGGATCGTGTCGCCGGACGAGGCGGCCCTTGAGGCCGCCGACGCGGTCTTCGTGTGCGTCCCGACCCCCATCACCCAGGCCAAGGACCCCGATCTCGGGCCGGTCCTGAGCGCCGCCGCGCTGGTCCGGGAGCACCTTTGCCGGGGCCAGCTCGTCGTCCTCCAGTCGACCACGTTCCCGGGGACGACCGCCGGCCCGTTCCGCGCGGAGCTCGAACGTTCCGGCCTGGTCGCCGGCCGAGACTTCGAGCTCGCGTTTGCCCCGGAGCGGGTCAACCCGGGCGACCCGGCGAGCGCGACGAAGACTGTGCCGCGCCTCGTGGGCGGGACCACGTCGGCGGCCACGACCCGGGCGGCGGCTCTCCTCCGCCACATCAACGACAACGTAGTCGAGCTGAGTTCACCGGATGCCGCCGAGCTGGCCAAGCTTCTCGAGAACGTCTTCCGCAACGTGAATATCGCCCTCGTCAACCAGCTCGCGCTGCTGTGCGAGCGGATGGGCGTCGACGTCTGGGAGGTCATCGACGCGGCCGCCACCAAGCCGTTCGGGTTCATGCGCTTCACACCCGGCCCGGGCGTCGGCGGCCACTGCATCCCGGTGGACCCCTACTACCTCTCGTGGCGCGCCCGCGAGTTCGACTTCATCGACCGCTTCGTGGAGCTCGCCGGGGATATCAACTTGGCCATGCCGCGCCATGTCGTCGACCTCGTCGCGGAGGCCCTCAACGACCGCGGGCGCGCGCTCCGAGGCGCGAGCGTCGGCATCCTGGGGGTGTCCTTCAAACCGAACGTGCGGGACCCGCGCAACTCGCCGGCCGGCGAGATCATTGCCGGCCTGCGAGCGCGGGGTGCGTCGGTCACCTAACACGATCCGCACGTCACGTCATTCTGCGCCGCCGACGGCGTCGAATCGGCCTCGGCGGACCTGTCCGGGCTTCTCGCCGGATCGGACGTTGTGGTCGTCGTGACGCCCCACGCGGCCATCGACTGGGACGCCGTCTATGGGCGAGCCGACCTGGTGGTCGACACGACCGACAGCTCGCGGGGTCGGACGGTCCGTCCCCGGCAGGTCCTTCGTCTTGGGGCCGGGTGGGCCGCCCGACCCTGACCGCCGCCGTCGCCCCGGCCGGCCGATCGAGGCGGGGGCCGGATGTACGGTACGATGTCGCACCGCCACGGCGCGGCCCGCGATCGGGCCCGACGTGCTTCCCAGAGGATCGTCGAAGCGAATGACGCAACGTGCCAAACCGGCTCAGTCCAAACCTCGTCGATCGTCGAGTGATCGGTCGAGCCGGCGAACCCTCTACCTCAACATTGGCTTCCTCGTCGCAATCCTGCTCGGAACCGCGACGCTGATCGGGGCCGCCTTCGCCTCCTATGCCGGAACCCACTGGGCCGAGGTGGCTAACGTCAACGGCGTATCGATCAACCGGGACCAGGCCCAGGCCGCTGCCAACGTCGACCTGTTCAAGCTGACGTACCAGGCCTCCCAGCTCCGCGACGACCTGTCGGCCGGCCGGATCAGCCAGGCCGACTATGACACGGAGAACTCCACCTTGACGCAGGCCCAGCAGAACGTCACGAGTGGCGTGGTTGGTGGGCTCGTAGACGACGAGCTGCAGCGGCAGCTCGCCACGCAGGCCGGGATCAGCGTCTCGGATCAGCAGGTCGACGCGCAGGTCCTGGCTGACGCCACGATTGACGAGTCGCGCCACTTGCTGATGATCGCGGTCAGCCCGACGATGGCCGGAACCACGGTCACCGACGCGGAGAAGACGATCGCGCAGCAGACTGCCGAGGCAGCCTACGGCCAGCTCAAGGCCGGCACCAAATTCGCCACGGTTGCCAAGGAGTTCTCGACCGACGCCAGTGCCTCGAGCGGCGGGGATATTGGCTGGATCCGGCAGGGGACTGCCAGCCAGGACGCCAACCTGGTGAGGGCCGCCTTCCAGCTTCCGCTCAACGGCCTGACCAACGTGATCACGGGCACGGATGGCTCCTACCTGATCGGCTCCGTCGTCGCGATCGACCCCCAGACCGTCGATCCCAACTACACCCAACGGATCAAGGACGCCGGGGTGAGCCTCGACGCCTACCGAATTGCGGCGCGCTCCCATTTGATCGACCAGGCGCTCTCGGCCAAGGTCACGGCCGACGCAACGACCACCGCCTCGGTCCAGCGCGAAGTCAGCCAGATCAAGATCGACACCAGCTCCTACACGGGCCCCGGCGAGCAGGTCCGGGCGCGGCACATCCTATATACGCCCGGGAACACGGATCCCAGCTCGGCCAGCCCGGTTCCCTCGGACGACCCGGGCTGGGCCCTGGCCCAGGCGAAGGCCGAGGCGACCTATACGAAACTGCAGGCGCTGGTCGGTACGCCCAATCTCGCCACCCAGTTCGCGACGACCGCCCAGTCGGACAGCAAGGACACCGGCTCGGCGACCAACGGCGGGCTCCTGCCCTATTACGACGCCGGATCCGGCCTCGATCCGGCCTTCGCCGCGGCGATCTTCGCCCCGACGGTCAAGGCGGGTGACCTGCTGCCCCCGGTCCGCAGCCAGTTCGGTTGGCACGTGATCCTGATCGACTCGATTCGGCCGGCACCGGCGGATCGGGGCGCAGGCCTCCAGAAGCAGGCTGCAGCCCCCGGCGCCGATTTCGCCGCCCTGGCCAAGGCGAACTCCGACGGCCCCGAAGCCGCCCAGGGCGGCGACCTCGGCTGGATCGCCCGGGACCAGATCTCGGCCGGGCTCGAGAATGCCATTTTTGCCGCCCGAGTCGGCAGCGTCAGCGCAGTCGTCAAGCTGTCCGACGGGCTGTACATCTTCAAGGTCAGCCAGGAGCAGACCCGCCTGCCCGATGCGACCCAGATCACGATCCTCAAGAGCTCGGCGTTCTCGAACTGGTACGCGGTCCAGAAGGCGAAGGCAAGCATCACCGGCCCGGATGTCACCCCGAGCTCAGTAGCTCCCTAGAGCCGCCCGAATGCTCGACGCGCTGCTTGCCGAAGCCCGGCTCCGCTGGGGGCTCGATGCGTCGGCCGGGCTCCAGGTGGCGGCCGTCGAGCGGTTGATCGGCACGCCGATCGAAGCGAGCCGGCCGCTGATCATCGTGCCCCTGGTCGGACTCGTGGGCGGAACGGCAAGCGTATCCGGCCGCGGCGGCTCGGCCGGCGCGACAGGCGAGTCGTTGCCGGGGCGGCATGGCCCGCTCGGCCGGGATCCGCTCACGCTCCTGCGCCGGCTCTATCCTGCGGCGCACCCGGTTGGACGCTTCGGCCTGACCGCTGAGTCAACGATCGGCCAGCTGACTGCCGATGACCTGCGCTCGCCCCTGTACGTGGGGCCAGTCGCCCCGGAGCTGGCCAGCGCCGGACCCTGGGCAATGCCCTGGATCAGCCAGCGCCTGCGCCTGCCGGACGGCTGTCCGTGGGATCGCGAGCAGACCCACGCCTCGCTCCGCAAGCACCTGCTCGAGGAGGCGTACGAGGTCTACGACGCGCTCGCCGACGGTCCCACGCCGGCCCTGGCTGGAGAGCTCGGCGACCTGCTCCTGCAGGTCATCCTCCATGCCCAGCTCGCTGC
>ODAK010000968.1_pt1 | contig 32376 bp, 35 predicted proteins | sample 1539591 | NCBI WGS metagenome assembly ODAK01 (sample SAMEA3539303, study PRJEB22396) | soil metagenome | biome: tundra; feature: field; material: soil | place: USA | collected 2010-05 | depth 0.15 m | reverse complement strand
AGCTTTGTATTATGGTCTTGTGCGTTAGCAAGGCTTTCCGAGCCCGTAAAAAGTTGAGCTGAATTTAAGAGATATTTATATTTAGCTCCTTCTATCAGTCTTTACCTCAAACTCTAAAGAAAATGCTATCCAGAATAAGAACCTTAAAGGTTAAGCCTGCTCTAGTTTCTCTATGTCAAATTTTTTCATTTGAAGAAAAGCCCGCATCACCCTTCCTGACTTTTCTTTATCACTCATCAGTTTCCCAAGGATAGTCGGTACCACCTGCCACGATACGCCATACTTATCTTTCAACCAGCCGCATTGGCCTTCGGTTCCGCCTTCAGTAAGTTTGTTCCAGTAGTAATCTATCTCTTCCTGGTTTTCGCAATTAACCACTAAGGAAACTGCTTCGTTGAAAGAATAATCGTGTACTCCCGGTCCATCCATGGCAATGAAACTGTTTTTATTTAAAGTAAATTCTGCGTACAATATTTTATCCGCATTTTTATCTTCTTTAGGATAATGAGCCAACATATCCACCGATGAATTTTTAAAAACAGCTGCATAAAATTGAATAGCTTCTTCAGCCCTGCCAAAATTGTGGGCCGTAAATAAGAATGAAGGAGTTATTTTTTGATCGGCATCTGATTTGTTTGAATAGGATATTTGCCAGGTGAAACCAAACCTGTCCTGCACCCATCCATATCTTTCGCTCCATGCATATTTATCAATAGGCATTAGGGCTTTTCCACCTTCAAAAAGTTTGTTCCAGATTTCATTGGTTTCATCTATCGACTTGCAGGTAACAAAAAAAGAAATGGAGGGATTGAATTTAAATACCGGTCCACCATTTAAGCACATGATCTTCTTATCATTCAATTCGCAGTTAGCTACTAATGCAGTGCCTTCAGGCATGTGGTGAAATTCAAAACCTTCCTTTCCGTAACGGCTAACTGTTCCTATTTTAGAATTTTTGAAAATGGAAGCATATAACATGGCCGCTTCTTCTGCTTCTTTATCAAACCAAAGGCAGGGAGTAATTTGTTTAGTTGACATAAATAAATATTGAGTTTACGTACATTTTTGATTATGTCTTAAAGATAAGATTATTATAGAAATGAAAAGCTGAGGTTCAAAGCTTGTGTTCAATACAAATCAATGCCAAGCCAATGTTTGTAATAATCCAACTCAACTTGGCCTTTATGTTTTCTGCAATGCTTTAATACTTTGTTTTGCTATTCCAGTCTAAAATTAAGAATCAATCTTAATTCATACTTCTAAATTGATTAATTTCCCGCCTACAAGATATCAAGACATGAAGAAAATAATTATCTCATTCATTACGCTTTCTTTTTTCGCATCCTGCGCTCAGCATCCAACGGCGGACCGTATTTATTTTAATGCTAAAATCTGGACTGGAGATTCAGCTAATGAAAGAGTTACGGCTATTGCAGTAAAAGACAGCTCTATCATTTATATGGGTAATACTTATGAAGATTATAAAGGAAGCGATACAAAAATGATTGATGTAAAAGGAAAAATGATCGTACCTGGTTTTATTGACAACCACACCCATTTTCTTAGTGGTGGATACCAACTTGCAAGCGTGAAGTTACGGAATGCCAAATCAACAAAAGACTTTATATCGACTTTAAAGAAATATGCTGTTGCATACAATGATTCCCGCTGGATACAGGGCGGAGACTGGGACCATGAGGCGTGGGGCGGTGAATTGCCCACAAGATTCTGGATCGACAGCATTACCGGCAACCATCCGGTGTTTCTCAATCGCTACGATGGTCATATGGTGTTGGTAAACTCTATTGCACTGAAATTGGCTGGTATTGATAAGAACACGCCAAATCCTGCAGGAGGAGATATTGTAAGAGATCCTAAAACAGGGGAACCTACTGGAATATTGCGCGATGATGCTATGGACCTGGTAACAAAGATTATTCCTCCACTTTCCCAAAGTGAACTGGATGAATGCCTGCAGCGGGCCGTGCAGGAAGGTTTGGAACACGGCGTTACAGAAGTAAACGATATGAGCAGCTATGGCGGATGGGCCGATATGGAAACATATCGCAAGGCGCATGCAAATAATAAACTGGATTTGAGAATTTATTCCTTTGTTCCCATTTACACCTGGCAACGGTTAGATTCATTGGTGAAAAAAGATGGCCGGGGTGATGATATGCTCCACTGGGGCGGTTTAAAAGGTTTTGTGGATGGTTCTCTCGGATCAACAACCGCGTGGTTTTACAAACCTTACCTGGATGCACCAACTAAGACAGGTTTGCTGGTAACAGATACGACTTTATTACGCAAATGGATACTCGCAGCGGACTCTGCCGGATTGCAGGTTACCACACATGCGATCGGAGACAGGGCTAATGACTGGATATTGGCTGTATATGAAGAAGCCGAAATTAAAAACGGGAACAGGGACAGGCGCTTCCGGGTGGAGCATGCCCAGCACTTGACGCAACAGGCCATTCCGCGGTTTGCTGCATTGCATATAATACCTTCCATGCAGCCTTATCACGCAATTGATGATGGTAAATGGGCTTACAAGCGCCTCGACAGCGCCAGGCTGAAAGGTACGTATGCTTTCAAAAGTTTACTGGCAACCGGCGCAAGGGTTACATTTGGTTCTGACTGGACGGTGGCTCCGCTTGATCCGATTGCAGGAATTTATGCTGCAGTTACGAGAAGGACGCTGGATGATAAGAATCCTGGCGGTTGGTTTCCCGATCAAAAAATTTCAGTGGAGCAGGCGTTGAAGTGTTATACTGTCAACAATGCATATGCGAGCTTCCAGGAAGATAAACTGGGCATGCTGAAAGCAGGTATGCTGGCAGATTTCGCTGTGCTTTCAGATGATATTTTTACCATAGCTCCCGAAAAGATCAGGGATATTAACGTACTGAGAACAGTAGTGAATGGGAAAGAAGTTTATACCAGGAAAGAATAATTGTATCTGTTTTTCTCCGTATATTCTTGTCTCCGGGGCTTAAGATACTAACATAAAAAACTGTTTTCTAAAAATCATTTTTGTGGATACATATCTCCGACACATCTTTGCACGCTCATGCCCGATACATCAAACAAACATGCACCATTAGTTACTGTTATCATTGCATTTGCCATTGTGTATATTGTATGGGGTTCAACTTATTTTTTTATCCAGGCGTCCGAAAGGGATTTTCCACCTTTTATTTTGGGAGCCATGAGATTTTTTGCTTCTGGTTTTATGTTGCTTGGATGGTGTGCAATAAAAAAATATAAGTTAGTGTATCGCCCGCAGATGAAGACTTCGTTCATCGTCGGCAACCTGCTTTTGTTTATAGGGAATGGAGCTATTATCTGGGCCGAGGAAACACTGCCCAGTTCTTTTGTTGCCGTTTTGGTTTCTTCAGCACCATTATGGATTGTATTATTTGATAGCAGGAACCGGAAAGAGAACCTCAGTAATACTAAAATAGTACTTGGTATTTTGACCGGCTTTTTAGGAGTGGTTTTGTTATCTAGTGAAAAAATTTTTTCGTCTCTTTTCCCGGCAGCAGGCACACTCCAGATCATATCCCTGCTGGTAATTGTTGCCGGAAATATCTCCTGGTGCATAGGAGCATTATATTCGAAATACAATTCCAGTGGAAATACAATGGTGGGCGCTGCATGGCAAATGATTTTTGCGGCGATATCATTTTTAATTGTAGCGTTTTGTACAGGGGAAACCAGCCATTTTCAATTCCAGCAAGTTCATATAAGGGCATGGCTGTCTATTATTTACCTGATTACCTTGGGATCACTGGCAGGTTATAGCGCTTACATATGGCTGCTGCAGGTAAGGCCTGCAACTCATGTAAGCACCAATGCTTATGTTAACCCCGTGGTGGCTGTTCTGCTGGGTGTATTTTTTGGTGGTGAAACAATCAATGGTTTGCAAATAGGGGCTTTGATCCTCATTTTGTCCAGTGTATTTATTATTAATTTTGATAAATACACCGGTAGATAAATGGGTGAATTATTGGAGGAACTTCCATTATATCCTGCCACTTTAAATATTTTATCTTCCCCATCTTCAAAAGACTTTGGGTAATGCAGCAAAGGGAAATAAAGGATAAACCGAAAATTATATCAGCCCACATTTATACCGGCATCGAAAGAACGAGGGGATCAATCACTGTGTGCTCTTCCTTCTTTTTTTGAACTTTAGGGTCTTTCATCATTTCATTTAGCTTATCCATATCAGTTACCTCAAGAACAAGAGCAACAGAATTGGGGTTGTCAGTATCCTGGAATTCCTTGAAGGATGATACGGCAGGAGCAAATAATTGTTTCCTGTCTCCGTGACCCTTAAGCCAGGTTTTGAAGTCACCTACTTTGTGTCGAATAATTACTGTTGGCATAATTTTATTTTTTTGGTTTAAAATTAATTGGCATCATGTCTCATTCAGGTACATTCCTTTGATTCGACTGAACCATGGCAAGTTCTTTCTTAACCAGAGTATCACAGCCATAATATACTGCACCGCATATCGGATTAAAAACAAAGAGGAATCATTTTCTTCAAAGGGAGGAAATCAACAAAATATTAGTAATGGTGTCTAAGGTAGAAAAAATTAATGAAGTTCTGATCAAATTTTCCAATGATTTTATTTGTTAAACAGTTTTCTATCATTTAAGACGGGAGATTTTATTTTCATTAATGCCCGATTTTACGGAACATGATTTACAGTAGCTTTGAGATTGAAATACTTACTATGTCAAGAACAAATGATATTTCATTAAAGCAAAAATATGGTCAATTAGCATTGGTTGCCGGAGCTTCGGAAGGCATTGGTGCCGCCTTTGCCAGGTATTTAGCGGCATGCGGAATTGATTTAATATTAGTCGCAAGACGAAAAGAATCTTTGGAACAATTTGCTTCTTTATTACGCAATGAATATCATGTTCAGGTGCATTGCGTCCTTTGCGATCTTTCCGACTCAAATGCACCGGTTCAAATTCAGGAAATAGTTGCCGGTAAAGAAATAAATATAATGGTATATAATGCGGCACTTTCTTACATCGGCCCGTTTGAAGAAAATAGCTTGGATAACCATAATGCAATGGCCAGGGCCAATATGATTACTCCTATGAATCTTATACATTTTTTAGCCCGGCCGATGCTTTCAAGAAAGAAGGGAGCTGTTATCCTGATGAGTTCCCTGGCCGGGCTGCAGGGAAGTGGTTTTCTGGCCATGTATGCGGCTACCAAAGCATTTAACCGGATACTGGCGGAAAGCCTCTGGTATGAATGGAAAAATAAAGGCGTTGATGTGATTGCCTGCTGCGCCGGAGCAACAGCTACTCCTAATTTTATAAGGACAAACCCGGAAAAAAAGGATTTTTTTGCCCCTAAGGTTCAGCTGCCGGAAGAGGTGGTGCAGGAATGTTTTAAGCGTTTAGGGAAAAAGCCTTCATTCATAACGGGATCAGGCAATAAGATGGCAAGTTTTATGATGCAGCATGTATTACCCCGGAGAATGGCCATTAATATTATGGGAGATACTACGCGAAAGATGTATCGACTATAGGTGACCGGTAGTTGTTGCTATCATTTTGTTAATAAATGAATGGGATTATTTTAAAGGGAACTTTCTTAACATACTCATCCCAAAGTGGCCCGTATTTAGCTGCACAGCGTTTATTGTCATCTACCTGCCGGGGAAATAAGAGTGCTATGTAATATACCGGATATAACCAGGGCCAGATTAACAATGGGTGGCCGGTGCAAAGCACAATACCAGAGGCCATAATAATTTCACCCAAATAATTGATATGCCTGCTTATTCCCCAAAAACCATTTACCAACAGAGTTTTATTTCCATCACTTATCGTTTCCGGTTTCATACCCAGGAAGGTTCTCGTTGGGTCTTTTTTAAAATAATATTTCTGCAGGTTTGCTCCGCGTGAAAGGCCCCAGCCAAAAAAAAAGATCAAACAATAGATTATTAATCCAAAAGCTGGCGTATCGTTTACCGGCAAGCTAACGGTTGCCCAAAGTGGTATAGAATAAAACCAGGGATAAAAGGCAATGCAGCCCCAGCCTAATTTAAATCCCACCCTTTCTGCAAATAAGTCGTAGGTGTATAAGTGTATTTCTTCAAAGGTCAGGTAATCTACTAAAAAGAACATGAGCAGGGAGGCGGATAGGATGATTCCGGCGGAAGCATGCACTCCATAAAGTAAATAGTGATGTGCTGCAAAACTGAGAACGTTCACAGAAAGCATGGATGCTCCGGCCAGGTAAAGCCACATCTTTACATCAATTCTTCCTTTCCATACCTGGATATTTTCTGCCCTTCCAAAATAATAATCAGCAGAAAAAGACTTTCTAACGGAAGGGTAGGGCACTACCATAACAAATGAAAAAATGAGACCAATTATAACAGCACCTGTTAGAGCATACCAGCGAAAATTATAAAACCAATCCCAACCAATAATGCGATTATAACATAACAAAATCAAGATCAGGATAAGTAAAAACATGACCTGTAATCCATTAAGGTGATAACGAAGTTTTTCGGTGGAGTTCACTTTAGTTACATAACCTGTTACCCATCGCCCCGGCAAGGCTATATTCAACAAAAAAATAATCAGGTAAACAATCAGTGGCGATAAAAGTGCGGCGACTTTCTCCATAAGCAATAGATTCCTTTATTATGAAAGTAGAATTTATTTTAATACGGAAATGCTTTTGGGAAATATCTTAATTAATCTTTTTTCCTTTCAGACCTTCGGAAGGGATGAGTCTTGTTAGAATTATACCGGGTACTTATTTTTTTATCAGGTTTCCTGATTCGTCAGCGTATTCTGTTTTAATTTCTCCATTTTCGCAAACTTTCAGTTTGTATTGGATCTTATTATCGGCAACTTTTATGCTGGTTATTGAATATAAATGCCCTTTAAAAAATTCTGTGAGCTTGGGGATTAATTCCCGCGGAACAAAGTTGGCGAGTACCGGAATGGAACCTGAAAGTGCCGGGCAACGGTCGGGCCAGTCATGATAAACAACTTTTTCTTCTGTCACCGTAGCAGGCGGACGGGATTCCGTATTTTTTTTGTTGCTGTTGTCGGGATAATGCACATACTGGGCGACTAAAGTATTACCGGAGATGATAAAGAGGGTAGCAAAAAAGAACCTGAGCATAACCTCTAATTTAAACATTTTATTGCGAAAATCTAAGCCTGGGGTTATCTTTTAATGTTAATTTATTATTATTACTAAAAACGGTCGTTCCGCCATTGGAACTATCAAATGATAAATCACTTTACTTTCTTAAAATCCAAATCCTGGAAGTCAAAGCTAAAATCAGTTAATGGTGATATGGCATTCATCTTCATTGACGATGCTTTGCCTTCTTTATCAAGGTCAAATATTACGTATGCATCAGCATCCATACTTCTGTCCGTCCATTTTACTATAAACGTATTGCCTTTGTAAGGAAGCATTTCACCATTTAATAAAAAGGATTTTTGTGACCGGAACCAAAGCCTTCCGTTTTCTGAAGATATTACCACATCTCCAAACCATTGATCATGAAACGTACCTGTAAATAAACTTAGGTCAATTACAACATTATTTTTTTGTTGATCTTCTATAATCTTCCATGTGCTATCAAGAATTTGTTTCTCATTAGCCCGGCTGGCTACTTCCTGCTCACGGTATAGCTTGACCCAATTGCGGCCCTTTATACCAAAATAACTGTCTTTAATAGTATTGGTAATGGCGCTGAAAGCAGCTCCTGATTGCTGGTTGGTAAAGACAATTATACCCAGTTTTATTTCGGGAATAAGGGTGACCTGTGTTACAATTCCGGCGAGTCCACCCGTATGCGTAACTTGTTTATATCCATGCACATCACTTAGAAACCATCCGAGGCCATAGCTTGCAAAATGTGTATTGTAAGGCGTTTCGCCCCTTACAGGAATAATCGTTTGCGGCGTCCACATTTCTTCATGTACCTCGCTGCTGAATAATCTTTTACCCGAATCTTCACCATATTTACCATTATTCATTTGCATGATGATCCATTTACACATATCGTGCAGATTAGAATAAATACCCCCTGCGGCATCGAGAGTTTCATTATCATCACGGCGAATAACCTTCACAACACCATCTACCGGAGCATGCGGATCTATAACATTTGTTTTATTTTTTAAGAGATTGTATGAAGGCGCCGAATAGTTCATACCCAACGGATCAAATATTTTCTTCTGAATGAAATCTTCCCAACTCATTCCGGAAACTCTTGCCACTACTTCACCTGCAACCATATATAAATTATTGTCGTAATCGTATTTTGTTCTGAAAGAGGAAACCGGTTTCAGGTAACGCAGGTTGTGAATCATTTCATTTTTGGTAAAGTTGTTCGAGTCGGGCCAGAACATCAGGTCACCGGCGCCGAGGCCAAGGCCACTGCGGTGCGTGAGCAGGTCTCTTATAGTGAATTCCTCTGTTACATAAGGATTGTACATCCTGAATTCCGGAATATAATCGGTAACCTTATCATCCCACTTCAATTTACCTTCATCAGTCAATATTCCCAGAGCGGCTACAGTAAAGGCTTTCGTATTAGAGGCGATACCAAATAATGTAAACTCATTAACCGGCAGCCTGGTATCCAATGACCTTACGCCATACCCTTTAGCATGAATCACCTTACCGTCCTTCACAACAGCAACCGCAATTCCGGGAACATCAAAAGTTTTTAGGGTGAGCTCAGTTAATGAATCAATTTGGGATGAAGAAATTACCTGTGCCTGTAGACTGATTGACAGAAAAAGGTAAGGTAATATTATTGTTTTTCTCATTTAAATTATATTAAGAGTAATATTTGATATGAAATATGAATGTATAAAATGTTTTGGAAATAAGCATATGGTCAATTGTTCCTCGAAATGCATGATGAGGTTCGTAAAAGAGTTTATTTATTTTCAACTCTTAGAGGACTAATCTCATAAAAATTCATTGCAATACCTATGAATCTCCTGTAAACTATGAATTTTCCGTCTTTTGTCTTAATGTCACTGTAATGCTGGCGATAAATGGAAAAAATAAAATAGTTGTGCGTAAGGTTACCTTCGGCGTTACCAAAGAGACTATAGGTCTGTTTAAAAGCAGGATTGGTAATACCCAGAATCCCTATCACCATGATAATTACGACCATGGCGGCTATGACAAACTTTTTCATGTAAGCCCGGATCTTTTACTTTAAAGATAGGTGGAATTTATTTTTCAGTTTTAATAAGATAACATGCCCGGGCAAAAATCATTTTAAAAACTTTATCAAGCTTATAAACGGATGTAATCTTATCTTAAGGGTACCGGGCCTTATTGAAGAAAGGGTACTTAAATAAAAAATTTTATTTTGCACGTCTAATGTTACCTAAAAATTGATATTTATGCCAACTACTGTAGCGGTTACCGGGGCAAGCGGACACATTGGAAATGTTGTTTGCAGGAAACTGATTGAAGGTGGCTACCGGGTGAGAGCATTTTATAATAAAGATCAGAGAGCTCTCGATGGCCTTAACCTTCAATTGGTGCGGGGTAATATTTTGAACAAAGAAGATTTATCGCGTTTAATAAATGGTTGTGATATTGTGATCAACTCTGCGGCTATCATCAGCATAAACGGGGACCCGGACGGTATGGTTTTCAAAACAAACACGGAGGGTCCGAAGAATGTATTGGCGGCGTCGATTGAACATGGAGTAAGGAAAATTATTCATATCAGCAGTGTTCATGCAGTTACGGAATTACCGCATTCTTTGTCTTATGATGAATCGCGGCCTTACAAAAATTCGGATTCTTTCGCATATGATTATTCGAAAGCCATGGGAGAACAACTTCTTTTGTCTGCAGCCCGAAAAGGATTAACGGAAATAGTAATCATAAGGCCAAGCTGCGCTATCGGTCCATTTGATTTCAAACCATCAAAAATGGGAGCCGCACTGATAGATTTTTATTTACAAAAAATTCCATTCCTGCCGGAAGGTGGTTATGATTTGGTTGATGTGCGGGATCTCGCTGATTCCATAATAAATGCAATTTCAAATGGGAAAGACGGTGATATATTTCTTTTATCGGGGAAATATTACAGCCTGAAAGATCTTGCCAGGGCTATAAAAGCAGTGACAGGAAAAAAAGTTCCGCAAAAAGTTATACCATACCGGCTGCTGAAAATGTTGCTTCCTTTTGTCTCTGCATATGCTAAAATCACTCAATCTGCTCCTTCTTTCACCAGGGAGTCAATTGATGCATTGATCCATGGTCACCCAAATATGGATTGCACGAAAGCAAGGACCGAACTGAATCATAAATGCAGACCTCTGGAAGATACATTAAGCGACTTTTTTAAATGGCAGAAGGAAAATGGAGTAATTTAACGGATTATGAATTTGGAAACTCTTGAGTATATTACCTATGCGTGGATTGCTGTTGCTTTAATAGTACATGTAACCATGTTTTTCATAAAGGCGCCTTTCGGAAGACATACTTCGGAAAAATGGGGCCGTTCTGTCGATAACAAATTGGGTTGGTTTATTATGGAACTTCCTTCCCTGAGTATTATGGTTTATTTCCTGTTCAGAGGAATTAATGCTGACAGCTCTTATGTCTGGATATTATTTGCCCTGTGGATCATTCACTATATTAACCGGACATTTATTTATCCTTTAAGGATAAAGCCAACCCCAAAGAAAATGCCTGTTTTTATTGTTGGCAGTGGAATATTTTTTAATATAGTTAATGCTGGCTTAAATGGATATTACCTGTCTGAACTTGCACCACCGGCATTGTATGATTACCATTGGCTGGTGAGCACAAATTTCATTCTGGGGATTATTTTGTTTTTTGGGGGAATGTTCATCAATTGGAAATCCGACACCATTCTTATCAGTCTGAGAAAAAGGGGGGAGATTGGATATAAAATACCTAAGGGCTTTTTGTTCGATTTTATTTCAACCCCAAATTTATTCGGAGAAATTATTGAATGGACCGGTTTTGCCATAATGGCGTGGAATCTTCCTGCATTTTCATTTATGATCTGGACTTCAGCCAACCTTGTACCCCGATCGAAGAATCATCATGATTGGTATCACCAAAATTTTACAGACTATCCGAAAGAAAGAAAAATTGTTTTTCCATTTATATATTAATTTCCTTCTAATCTGCGACTCTATAAAAGGATTTGTAACCTGGCAGAATTAATCAGCGTTAAGAAATTATACAGCTTGTAGCGCATGTTCGATATCCCATATTATATCCTGCCAGTTTTCGATCCCTATGCTCAGCCTGACCATTTTTTCTGAAAGTCCAAGCCTGTTTTTTTCTTCAAAAGGTTCATCGGCATGGGTCATGTTAAAAGGATGTTCGGCGAGGCTTTCGGTTCCTCCGAAGCTTACGGCTAATTTAATATGCTTATAATGGTTTAAAAACCGGAAAGCTTCTTTTTCTCCTCCTTTCACGTCAAACCTTAACATAGCCCCGTTACTAAGATATTGTTTTTCTAAAATAGCCACTTGATTTGGATTATTGGCCTTTGTAAAGCCCAGGTAATACACTTTTTCCACCTTTGGATGTTATAATAAATAATTGGCCACTTTTTCTGCGTTAGCCGCAGCCGCTTCCATTCTGATCTTTAGAGTTTCCAGACTGCGCATCAATAACCAACTGTTATGCGGATCTATCATGGTGCCAAATACAGTGCGGCTTCTTTTGATTATTTGGATAATTTTTTTGTTTCCTATTGCGGCGCCTGCAATTAAATCGCTGTGTCCGCCAAAATATTTTGTGGCAGAATATAAAACAATATCGGTTCCATGTTTCAGGGGGTGCTGCCAAAGAGAACCCATGTAGGTATTATCAACTGCAACCAATACTTTCTTTTCGTCATTCGAATACTTAGCCGCGATTTCTGCACACATGCTGATATCAATCAAATCGTTGGTAGGGTTGGCAGGCGTCTCAGCATAAATCATCCTTAACTTTTGACCAGCATTTTTTTCTTCAATTTTTTTAATAATATCTTTTTTAGTGTCTCCTGCCTTAAATCCTATTGATATAACGCCCCAATGATGGAGCATCTGGCAGATAAATTTATAAGTGCCGCCATAAATGGGATTACTGTGTAAGAGAACATCCGCGAGTTTTAAAAAACTTACAAGTGATGTGGCAATGGCGCTCATGCCACTGGAAAATGCTGCAGCAGCTTCACCTTCGTCCCAAAGTTTTAACCGTTACTCAAGAATATCCATATCCGGGTTGTTCATCCTGTTATAAATCAAGCCCATTTTTTCACCCTCTTTTCCGGGATTTCCTTGTGCCATCTCAAAAAATGCTTCGCCATCTTCCGCAGTCTTGAAAACGAATGTTGATGTTAGATAAATAGGGCATTTCACCGCTCCTTCATTCAGTTCGGGGCTGTAACCATAGCCCATCATCTGGGTTTCAGGTGCGAAATTCTGCTTGTCCATATACGATTTTTATTCAAAGATTTATAAATAGTTCCACAAAATACTTGACAATAGTTACACCTTAAAGCAAATCTTCATCATTTGAAATTTGAATAAAGTGTAGTTTTCTATCCATATGCAAATAAAGAAGGTGAGATGTTTTGAATATTATGTGAAGAAATAGCTATTTTTGTATTTAGATATTTGTCTAAATACCTAATTAATTATGAATCATCTTTTCCATGCGCTCAATGATCCGACAAGAAGAAAAATACTTGACATGCTAAAGAAAAAAGATCTTACAGCTGGTGAAATTGCTGACGCTTTTAATATTTCCAAACCAAGTATTTCCCATCATCTTGATATTCTAAAACGCGGAAATCTTGTTGCAGCTGAAAAACAGGGACAGTTTATTACGTATTCTATAAATACCACTGAGCTCGATGAAATGGTCAAATGGTTGTATCAACTTGGAACAAAAAAGAAAAAATAAATCTATAACTGAAATTATCAGCTATGCAAAAAGTCAACAGAAAGAAAGAAGTTATTATTTGGCTATTAATAATTTTGCCATTTATTTATGTGTTAGCAGTTTGGAATAAAGTTCCTGAAATAGTTCCTACGCATTTTAATGCAAAAGGCGTGCCTGATGATTATTCGGGAAAGGCTTTTGCATTGTTATTGCTTCCGGTAATGAATGTCATTATTTATTTTATTCTTTTTTATATACCCCGGATTGATCCGCGCAGGAAGAATTATGCATTTTTCGGGAACTCGTATCAGAACATCCGTCTGCTGATTCACTTATTCCTCGCAGGGATTTTTATTTTTATCACCCAAACTACATCCGGAGGAGTTCCACTAAAAATGAATGCCTTTCTTTCAGGAATGCTTTTATTTTTTGCTTTGCTCGGTAATTACCTGCGTACGGTGCGCTCTAATTTTTTTGTGGGAATCAGAACGCCTTGGACCTTGTCGAGTGATTTGGTGTGGCGCAAAACCCACGAATTGGCTGGAAAAATTTGGTTTTACAGCGGTATTATTTTAGCAATAGTGGTTTTCTTTCTTCCACCGGTGGCAGCAACAATTGTCATGTTCAGCGGTATATTTATTATGGCTATCATACCAATTGTTTATTCCTATTTTGAATATAAAAAAATTAACAATGATCCGCAAGCGGGAAATAGTTAATATCCAATTTATTAAACACCTGCCGATCTGATAAAGTTCCGGCTAAAACTTGTTCAGAATAAAATCTTTATGCTGCTAAATTCAAAAAAGCCGGGTGAACTTGCCCGGCTTAATTATTCAAATAAAAAGAGTATGTTATTTGTGCAACTTAATCACTCCAATATTAACTGTTTTGCCTGCTACTACATTCACATTATTAATAGTCGAATCCGCATACCCGTTAGAAGATGAAATATTCAAACTATAATTTCCTGCCTGCAACCCTCTGATCATAAATTCCCCATTGCCTGATGGAATGGCTGTAGCCGTGTCTGTGCTGCTTGTTGCGGTGATTGTAGCTTGAGCATCTGTAGGTAATACAAATCCCTGGATACCGCCCGTATTAGCCTGAATGAAGCACCTGAAGTAAGGGTGAAGCCAAAAACCTCTTCCAAAAGGTATTATGGACCGGCTGATGTCAAAATCGAGCCAGCATCTCGAGCGCCCGGATGCATAATGATCCATAAATCCATAGCCAACCGGAATGTAGATAGTAGAATCAAACCAGCCGCGGAACTGCAATGGCTTTATAGTACTGTCCCGCAGAACTACATAGTTGCTGTCACCCAGCGAAAGTTTAATATACTTAATTACTCCTGCATTAATATTTGACTGGGCAAGGATTGTATCTAAACCATTTCTTAGAGCGAGCAGGTTGTAAACACCCGGCGGGAAGGCAAGCGTCTCCCAGATATCACAGGTGTCGCCGGTATAGCGAACACCCCAGTTATTGTGATGATCGCCATCATAATCTCCGGACCGGGAACCGGATGAATCCCTTGCACATGTATCTACCAAAACGCTTACTGAATCAATTTCAATAAATACTTTAGCAAAATAATCAGAAGGGCTGTCTGTCAGGTACAATGACACATGCTGCTGACTGCTGCCCGGAGCATTTGTACTAACAGAAACATCTTTTTTGCAGGAATAAAAGATTGTTGTTGCAAAACTTAAGAGGACAAGAATCAGCGCCACAAATGAAAGGTTCTTTTTCATAGCTTTCTTTTTCAGGATTAAAAATAGATTACTGGTGTAAAAATCGTTACTTAATCAGTGTGCAAATATTGTACCATAGCGGGTATATTGTATCTCGTGTTAATACATGGTTCCAGGATAAATAACTTCAAAAACGCTTTAATGCCTATCTTTTCGGTCTATAATGAAAAGAACATATCAATACAAAATTTACTTTTGTGTGACCTTTTTGGTTGAGTTTCCTGCCAGCAACGCCTTTAGATCTTAAGGTATAGTTATTATAAATATAATCAATGGGTATAAATAGGATTGAATTTGGCTATGTTGGATTTTTATTATCCCAATTTTTATGCTCAGATAACCTCAGTTAAGAATAGCCGAATCATATTCAAATCTCCAGGCAGATTCGTTATGATTTGAAATTCGCTTATTACTGATTGGGATTTAACAGGGTAACCCGCTGAATCTTGTATGAGTTCACCAATTTCCCATTTTGTTCTGCAGGCAGCCATTTCGGACCTCTCCGGATAATGTTTGTTGCTACTTCAGCCAGTTTGGTACCATTCAAAGTTGAGGCCTCCACATTACTAACTTTTCCAGACTTATCTACAATAAATTTTACATCACATGTTCCAAAATCCTTGTCAGTAAACTCATCGAGGTCGGCTTCTATGGCCTTTCTTACATACTCAGTCCATGCATCGGGACCTCCGGGGAAAGATGCTTCAATCTCAACCTTGGTAAATATCTTATCCTCTTCCTCTTTCTTTTCAACCGGCACTGCCATTACCTGGGTTCCATTGCTTTCTACCGGTGGAGCAGTAATGATACCCAAATCTTTTGTGCCTGCAACAGTCTTCACATCCACTTTGGCTTCCTCAATTTGCTTTACATCCGGTGGCGGTTTAATTACCTCTTCATCCTTCACTACTTTCGGAGTGGTAAACGCAATGGTCGCCACTTGTGGCTGCGGAGGCAAAACTGGCTTGGGTGGCGGTGGCGGGGGTGGAGGCTCATCAGGCTTTGTAGGCTCTGATAGTGACACATCATGGACCTGAATCATTGAAAGTGATGCCTTTTCTGAAATTCTTTCTCTCAGAACTGCACCCACAACCAACCCGGAAGTTATTAAAGCTGCAATTCCAAGGGCGGTTAAAGTCCTTTTGGTATACGTTTTTCTTAAGTCATAAGCGCCATATGCTTTATTTCTCCCTGCGAAGAGTATGTCCAACCAGTCAATCTTCGTAATTTTTTGAGCATGCATAATATTAAATTTTTTGAGATGCATGAATATTTTTAAACCTACACAAAAATAACTTCAACAAAATTTTTGTTTGCTGAGTAAAATCATGAAAATGTATGATTTAAATCTGCAAAAAATGAAAAAAAGCTTTATAAATAATTATATGAATTAAAAAGCGTAAAGGCCATTATTCAGGGTAATCTATGGTGTTATATATTGATTGAAAATCTCTTTACAAGGTTTCGTTTAGTATCAACAGTATGCGAGTACTTCAACCGTCACTTTTATGATACACTTCCTCTTTTTTTGAAGGTCCATTGAAAACCAGGAAAAATAAAATATGGCTTCATCCAGCCAAAATATATGAAATTGCTTTACACTTGCCTGTGTAAATAAATCCGGACTAACTGGCATCACCCGAATTTGCATTAACTATGCACACCGGGTGCATAACTTCATTGAAAATAGTAAATGGGAATTTGTAGGTTTAAAAAAAAGAGTGCCAATGAATCCTAAGATTTGTTTGGCGAAATATAAGCACTTACTTGTATTAAAATCCGGAAAAGAAGATTTTCAGACAGGATGTAATAAATCGCTAAAGTAAACTTAAAGTTCTTCTCAATATTTGAGGGTTTCCATTTTCTCCAGGATCTTGCATTTGTTAATGTTGACTTCGCCTGCTAAAACATAAAATCTATTTTCAGAAAAGTTAACCCTTATCAGATGCAATACGATTAGATTTTACATAATCGGAATTAAGAAACGGATCCAGATTTACTAACCCAATAAAAATCCTTTTTATGAAAACCAGGAACAAAAAAACCAAAGAATATTCGGTTTATCCCGGTGAAAATATTCCCAATCGAAACAGGGGTGGTACAACCACAAAGAATTTTTCCCAAAGTAAAAGGGGATCCGGTTCTAAAAGCCATCGTGATAAAATTCTTGAAACTTCCGAATATTACCAGATTGAATTGGTTGCCCCCGGCCTGGAGCGGGAAGATTTTTTTGTTAACATTAATGAAAAGGGTAATTTATACGTTTCTGCCTTGCATAAGGATTTGCCTGGAATGGAAAAGAAAAAATACAGGAATCGCAGTTCAAAAAATGAGCAGTTTAACCAGGAGTTTTTGATTCCGGAAAATTTTGATACTGATTTCAGGAAAGCAGAATATAGAGGTGGAATCTTATCTTTCTGTTTTTTGAAAAATGAATTTCCCCATCAAAATAAAGCTTCCAAAATAATTGTATATTGATAAAATCGGGTAATATAATACACCTTACTCTCTGAAATAATGTGTGAGTTTATAGAAGTCTCTTAGTCCTCTGAATATATTTTCGCCAAAATCAGCATTTAATTCCAATCTTCAATAACAATCATAGCCTCTTGCCGGTAAAAAAAAAGCTCCGTTTTTTGGAGCTTAATAAGGGCAGTTATTTTTTTGGTGGATGAATTGCCTGTTTGTATTGAAACATCAGATCAGTTTTTCCATCCTTGTTAAATCTCCATGTTTCCTGTAAATAAGTGGAATCTACTTTTCCTTTTTTATCAGTATCAACTTCCTTTCCCCAGATTATAGCCCAGTTTTCATTTTTATCCGTGCTTTTTACAGCCATTATCGCATCTACGGAACTTACAGCGCTGGCGAGATTATTTCTCATTTTTTGTGCTGCAGCTAACGCGCTGTCACGGCTTGCATTCATCATGGAACCATCAGCGAACGTCATGCTCATGGAATCGGCAAATAGATCTTTGTGAACAGACAAATCACCATTGTCCCAATCCTTCCACAGAGTCAGGAGTGATTCTGCGTTTTTGGGATCGTCCATCACGAATTTGGAAGAATACCCTATTGCATAAGGTGAATTAATGGCCTGCATGGTTGAATCCATTCCTGATTTCATAGCATCAGTTTTTGCAGGTTCATTGGAATTACAGGCTGTAAAAAAAGCCAAAGAGGCAAATAATAAGATTCTTTTCATAATAGTTTATTTATTTAATGAATAAAAAATGCGAAAGGGATCGGAAAACTGCCTTGGTAGGGAAGGGGAATTAAAATGATATATTAAGGTAATAAAAAATTATGAATTTTAAAACTACCCATAAGAAGAATCTTAATTCTTTGACATATCCGGAAAATTCCCGTAACTATATTCAAAGTCTATTTTACCATCTTTGTTGAAATTGTCAAATTGAACAAAATCTACGTTCACTGTTGCTCCACTTTTCTTAGACTTACCGGACCAATGCCACCATGATTGTACAACTTTTTGATCTTTGTCGAGGTAGTTTAAGTAATCAGGATATCCAACAGGAGTAACTTTAATACTATCATAAGTATCAAAATCATTATCCCACTGTTTTATGGCATCAGCAATTGAAATTGCTTTACCCATACCTGAAACCCACCATTTGGCAGTATCTGCATAAAGCTTCATATTAGCAGCGTCATCTTTTGCCAAATAGGCTTTGGTGGTATTATTCACAACATCTATATAAGGATGCTTAATGTAGATAGTTCCATTCTTTTCAACGTCCTGTGAAAAGCAAACAATTCCGATAAGGAATAAACTCAGTAATAAAATAAACTTTTTCATTTTTATAAATTTTTGATTTTAGCCAACAAGATATGCTTTTAAAAAACGTCTTTTTAAAAAATGGGGAGATTTAATTTTAAAATTATTTTGATAATGCCGCATCCTGGCGAACATATCTTTTCTGATGGATATCGAATAATTGCCTGAGGAAATTGAAAAATTATTACAGTATAGGTTTATTGATCACCGGATTATACCTCGAAAATGAGAAAAAATAATAATAAATTACCCAAATTTTCTACTGATTTATTTGCGAAAAGTCTTAACCTGTTGGGGCGTAATTACTGCCATCTTGTTTCCCCAGCTGTTTCTAATATAATTCAAAACGTCTGCGATCCCGGCATCATTAAGATAATTCATAGCCAGCATCTCCTGATTATATTTAGTTCCATTCACTATTACTTCTCCTGATTGTCCTCCCAGTATTACCGTGATCAATGAATCGGCCCCCTTCATCAGGTAATCTGATTTTGCCAGCGGAGGACATTGATCTGTCGTAGCACCGCCATCTTCAAGATGACAATACATGCAGTTTGAAACATAAATTTCCTTACCCCGCCCGATGCTTTTTTCCAAATCATAATCCTGAAAAAACGAAGTGCAAAAAAGAAAAATACCAGTAATAACTATGGAGCATTTGGCAATCTCCTTCATTTTTTGATCAGTATAAATTTAATAATACTTCAATATTCATCATACTATATTATCAATATCAAATGGCAATTTCCTGATGCGTTTACCCGTGGCTGAGAAAATTGCATTACACAGTGCCGGTGCAAAAGAAGGCAATCCCGGTTCACCAACACCCTTAATTTTTGTTCCTCCATTTGCCAGAATAAATACTTCAACGGGAGGCATTTCATTGATTCTGACAATAGGATTATTGTTGAAATTAGTTTGAACAGATTCTCCTTTTTCAAAAATGATACCGCTTTTTATGGCGGCTGTTAAGGCCATTGCAGCTGCTCCTTCCACCTGTGCCTTAACGGTATCAGGATTTACAACTGTTCCCAGGTCTATAACCGCATAGACTTTTTCAATTCTGATGCCGGAGCCTTTTTTGGAAACTTCGATAACATATCCTGCCTGTCCTGCAAAAAATTCGTATTGAGCTACCCCGCGGCCCCATCCTTCAGGCAATGGTTTGTCCCAGTAGGAGACTTCTTTCAACTTATTTAAAATATTTTTAGTATCGGAATCTTTGGTTAGCATATCCATGCGGAAAGCCATAGGATCTTTTTTTGCCTGTACTGCCATTTCATCTAAAAAACATTCATGGGCGAAAGCCAGCGTAGTACTGGTAACTGCCCGCCAGGCTGCAACTGGTATGTGAAAATCTGCAAATACGTACCTGTTTTTCATATTGGGTATTTCATACTTCTGTTCACTAATGCCCTCCGTCATGGAGCTATCGATTTTTGAAGTGTCATAATTTTCCTGGCCTGAAGCACGCAGGGAAGGAGATATTACTTTATGCTGAAAAGCCAACGCTTTTCCGTCTGCTGATAAGGCTCCTTTCATAGCTGAAAAAGTCATCGGCCTGAAAGGTCCTAATTGAGTATCATCTTCTCTTGTCCATATTACTTTTACCGGCTTGCCTAACTTTTTTGTAAGCTGCACGGCTTCCTCCACAAAATCGTTTTTAAGCCTGCGGCCAAACGCACCTCCGCTGAACATGGTGTTCACTTTCAGGTTTTCTTCAGGAATATCATATTGCTTCGTGATTCCTGACACGATACTTCCCGGCACCTGCGTGGATGCCCATATTTCAAGTTTGTTTCCATCGTACCAATTGGCTACGCAATTCATGGGTTCTATAGGTGAATGGGATACAACAGGTGTTTCATAGAAGGCATCCAACTTTATCGGGGCTTCAGCGAATGCTTTATCAAAATCTCCCTGCTCATGGTCAATAAGGCCATCATTTTTTGAAAGTTCGCTAAGGTTCTGTGCATAATCTTTTGAATTAAAATTATCATTACCCTGGTAATTCCATTTAATATCCAATGCTTTACGCCCCTGGTAAGCCGCCCAGTAATTTTCTCCAATTACTGCTATGCCGTCATATTTGTATTTGCCAATAGTTCTAACACAGGTTTCCACCCGGAGCACTCCTTTAATTTTTTTTGATGCGGTATCATCATAACTTACCAATTTTGCTCCAAATACCGGGCAGCGGGCAACTGAGGCATACACCATTCCGGGAACTTCTACATCAATGCCAAATACAGCCTTCCCTGATACCTTCAATGGAATATCCGGCCTCGGTACATCCTTGCCCAGAATTTTGAAATCTTTGGGATCTTTAAGTTTGGGCGAAGCCGGAACGTCTAATTTAGAAGCAGGTTCTGCTAACTCGCCATAGGTTAAACTTTTGCCTGAAGGCTTATGGAAAACTTTTGCATCCTGCACGTAACATTCCTCTGCCGGAACCTTCCATTGATTGGCAGCGGCAGTCACAAGCATTTCCTTTGCGGAAGCGCCTACCTTTCTCAGGTTAAAATAATTTGTACGAACAGAACTGCTTCCACCGGCACCTTGTCCACCTCCAAATTTCTTTTCTCCACCTGTTTGCTTAATGGTAACCTGTTCAAAAGAAACTTCGAGTTCTTCCATTATCAATGCAGGTATTGACTGGAAAGTGCCTTGTCCCATTTCAGGCTTTATATTGAAAACGGTAATTGTTCCATTTTTTTCGATCATAACAAATGGAGTAACATCAAATGAAGCCCCATCATCGCCAAGCTTGGTGACTGCTTCCCTGCCGGTTTTACTGTTCAGTGAAAGGCCAATAACAAAACCCGCACTTGTGATGCCTGTATATTTTATGAAATTTCTTCTATTTATGGGCGGTAATACTTTTTCCATGATCTGGAGTTTTATAAGTTAAAAAATTTCGAAATGAATTTTAAAAATATCTTCTTCTTTGCGTGTGCAACATTTACAAATCATCACAGGCATCTTTCCAACTATACCAATTCTGCCGCCCGATGGATGGCAATGCGTATTCGCTGATACGTGCCACAGCGACAAAGATTGCCACGCATAGCTGCATCAATATCCTCATCGGTAGGCTTCGGCTTATTTTTTAGCAAGGCAACCGCGCTCATGATTTGTCCGGATTGACAATATCCGCATTGCGGTACCTGCAACTCGATCCACGCTTTTTGTACAGCATGATCGATATTTTCAGAAATACCTTCAATAGTAGTAATTTTTTTACCGGTTGCAGCTGACACAGGTAACCTGCAGGATCGAACAGGTGTGCCATCAAGATGTATGGTGCAAGCTCCGCATTGGGCGATGCCGCAGCCAAACTTGGTTCCTTTTAATCCTACAAAATCACGGATCACCCATAGCAAAGGCATCTGCTGATCAACATCTACCTTATAAATTTTCTTGTTAACGTTTAATGTAAATTCTGACATAATTCAAATTTTAGAAGGTGGGGGTATTGCGGGGAAATACCTGTTATTTGATACGTTAAATTTACGCCTATTATTCTATTTTCTTACATCTTTTACACAGGAGGCATTCAAATTATTGAAAGGGATTTTGATTCCTTAAATTATTCTGGCATTTTCCGAATCATGATTTTTAGACTTAAATAATTTGTAGCGATAGATTTGGTGGATCGTATTTTTTGCGAGGAAAAGTATTTTTTATTAAAAATCACTGGTTGACGATCGGATAGGCCCATTCTCCAGGATTATCTAAAAGGATATCTTGTTGATTCACCCGTAAGAATTAGGGCTGATCATTTGCGCATTGATTTCACCTGTTGCGGTGTAATCACATCAAATTTATTTCCCCAACTGTTTCGCACATAATTTAATACATCTGCTATTTGTGCATCTGCGAGATAATCCTGTGCAAGCATTTCGTCGTTATATTTTTTACCATTGACCGCTATCTCGCCCGTTTGACCATGAAGTACTATATTGATCAAAGAATCGGAGGGTTTCGTGAGGTAATCCGCTTTTGCCAGAGGAGGGTACTGATCCTGCGGGTCAATGCCCCCTTCCATGTGACAATCTCTGCAATTGGAAGTATATACGCTCTTGCCCCGTTCTATGCTTTTTACCAGGTCATATTCCTGGAAAAATGCTGTGCAAACAAAAAATATCGTTGAAGTGGCCAAAACACATATTGTTATCTTTTTCATGTTGTCAAAAATTCGGTTGCAATATTGATTAAATTTTTCAGGCGATATTATTTATGTCAAAAGGTAATTTTCTTATTCGTTTACCCGTAGCCGAGAAAATAGCATTGCATAATGCAGGAGCAAAAGATGGTAACCCAGGTTCGCCAACGCCTTTGATGGTTGGACCGCCATTTGCCAGAATGTGAACATCGACAGAAGGCATTTCATTGATGCGCACAATAGGATTATTATTATAATTGCTTTGCATGCTTTCTCCTTTATCGAATGTGATCCCGTTTTTTATTGCAGCGGATAAAGCCATGGTTGCAGCGCCTTCTACCTGGCCTTTTACCGTATCAGGATTTACCATTGTTCCAAGGTCAATTACAGCTGTCACCTTTTCGATATTGATACCGCTGCCTTTCTTGGATACTTCTACTACATACCCTGCAAGGCCCGCAAAAAATTCGTATTGTGCAACGCCACGTCCCCAGCCGGCAGGCAAGGGGTTGTCCCAGCCGGAAATTTCTTTCAGCTTTAATAACAACGTTTTTGTATCAGAATCTTTTGTAAGCATTCCAAGACGAAATGCCATAGGATCCTTACCGGCCTTCACTGCCAGTTCATCAATAAAACATTCATTGGCAAATGCAATGGTAGTGCTGGTTACGGCACGCCATGCAGCAAAAGGAATATGGGAATCTGCATTTACATACAGTACTTTCAGATTATCTATTTCATATTTCTGGTCGTTAAGGGCTTCGGTCATGTTGCGGTCAGGCTTTGTCTTATCTACTGTTTCATGATCAGATGCATCAAGAGAAGGGGAAATTACCTTATGCTGAAAAGCCATCACTTTTCCATCTGAAGACAAGCCTCCTTTCATAGCAGAATAGGTCATCGGGCGAAAAGGCCCAAGTTGCGTATCATCTTCTCTTGACCAAATAAGTTTTACCGGCTTTCCGATTTTTTTGCTCAGCTGCACGGCTTCATTAATTACATCATTATATAACCTTCGTCCAAAAGCGCCTCCGTTAAAGAGAACATTTACCTTCAGATTTTCCGGAGGAATATTATAGTCTTTCGGGAAATTATCCATGATATCGCCCGGAACTTGCGTGGATGCCCATATTTCCAGTTTATTTCCATCATACCAATTCGCAACACAATTCATTGGCTCTATCGGAGAATGAGATACAATAGGTGTTTCATAAAACGCATCAATTTGAACGGCGGCGGCGGCAAAGGCATTGTCAAAACTTCCCTTTTTAGTATCTAATACTCCATCAGTTTTGGAAAGATCACGCAGACTTTGATCATAATCTTTTGAATTAAAATTTTCATGGCCCTGGTAATCCCATTTTATGTTTAAAGCCTTTCGTCCCTGGTAAGCTGACCAATAATTTTCTCCAATCACTGCGATACCATCATACTTATATTTCCCGATTATTCTTGTGCAGGTTTCTACTTGTAAAACGCCTTTGATTTTTTTGGCAGCAGTGTCATCAAAGTTTACCAATTTTGATCCAAACACAGGACAATGGGCTACTGAAGCGTATACCATTCCCGGAACTTCCACATCTATTCCAAAAACTGCTTTCCCTGAAGATTTCAAAGGGACATCCGGCCGCATTGTTTTTTTCCCTAATAATTTGAAATCTTTGGGATCCTTTAGTTTGGGTTTTTTGGGTACATCCAGTTTTGAAGCGGCTTCTGCAAGGTCTCCGTAACCAATACTTTTTCCGGAAGGTTTGTGATGCACTTTTGCATCTTCAGCAAAGCATTCCCTAACAGGTACTTTCCATTGCTGGCTGGCAGCCAACACCAACATTTCTTTTGCAGCAGCGCCTGCTTTTCTCAGCATAAAATAATCAGAACGGACTGACATACTTCCACCGGCAAATTGAGCGGGCCCAAATTTCTTTTGGCCTCCCGTTTGTTTGATAGTAACCTGTTTCAGCGTTACTTCAAGTTCTTCTGCTATCAATGAAGGTATGGACTGAAACGTTCCCTGTCCCATTTCCGGCCTCGGGTTGAAAATGGTTATAACGCCGTTTTTCTCAATCATGATAAAAGGAGTTAACTCATATGAAGAGTCGTCGTCATCCCATTTGGCTACTTCTGCAATGCCCTTGGTACTTTTCAGTGAAAGGCCGATTATAAAACCTGTTCCTGTTATGCCGGTATATTTTAAGAAATTGCGCCGGTTGATTGTTGACAATGTTTTTTCCATTGAATGCCTTTAAAAAATTTTGAATAATAGAATGATGGTAAAACAAACATGGTTCAATTCAAATAATAAGCTTGAACCTGTAATTAGTTTATCTTATCTCATATTAATTCTGCTGCCCGGTGTATGGCTTTACGGATCCTTTGGTATGTTCCGCAACGGCAAAGATTACCCCGCATGGCTGCATCAATATCAGCATCAGTTGGTTTCGGTTTGCTCTTTAGCAATGCCACGGCGCTCATGATCTGGCCCGACTGGCAATAGCCGCATTGGGGCACCTGCAACTCGATCCATGCTTTTTGAACTGCATGATCCACATTAACAGAGATGCCTTCAATGGTAGTAATTTTTTTACCTGATGCCCCAGCTACCGGTAACCTGCAGGAGCGAACCGGAGTGCCATCAAGATGAATGGTGCAGGCGCCACATTGTGCAATGCCGCATCCAAACTTGGTGCCTTTCAATCCTACAAAATCCCGGATCACCCAAAGCAAAGGCATTTGCGAATCCACATCTACCTTGTAATCTTTGTTGTTGACATTTAAAGTATATTCTGCCATAATTAGAAATTTAAAGGGTGGGTTTATTTTTTGCGAAACCGGTAATTGAAAGAATAAATTTACGGAGTTAATTTTACTTAATAATTTTTTTGATAAAAGAGGTCTTTTGCAGGACTTAAATAAAGAGGCATTCACCGGAATTTTTTGTAATTAAAAAAGCATTGTGCAGAAAAAAGCAGACTGCATCTTTCGGGATTGATTTATCTTTATAAGCTGCAGGAATATTTTAATAACTACATTACCTAAATCGCTTGTTATGAAATTTTCATTAAAAATTCCCAGGAGAAAATTTTTGGAGATATCAGCTTTGTCTGGAAGCTTTCTGGCAATAGGATATATATCCATCTTTGGTCAGGAACCCAAAATTATTAATCTTGATCAGCCAGATGAAAATCCCGAAGGAGAACTGAACCCATTTATATTCATTGATAGTAAGGGTAATATTACCATTCTGAATAACCGCCCTGAAATGGGGCAAGGTACTTTCGAAGCGATACCCATGATCATTGCAGAAGAACTGGAAGTGGATATGAATGCAATTAATATTTTGCCTTCGCCTGCAGACAGATCAAAATACGGCAACCAGATGGTGGTTGGCAGCCAGAGTATTCACAGCAATTATGATTTATTGAGGAAGGCAGGCGCTGCTGCAAAGGAAATGCTTATTACCGCTGCTGCTGCCAGATGGAATGTACCCGTGAAGGAATGTTATGCAAAGAACGCCAAGGTATTTAACAGGAATACAAATGCCTCTTTAAATTATGGTGATTTGGTAGCTGAAGCAAGAAAATTGACTGCGCCTTCCAGTCCAACATTAAAAGACCCGAAAGATTTTACCATTATTGGAAAATCCTTTCCCAGGCAGGATATTCCTTCGAAGCTGGATGGCTCCGCACAATTCGGAATCGATGTGGAAGTTCCCGGAATGTTATATGCATCTATTGAGCGGTCGCCGGTGATGTTGGGCAAACTTATAAGTTACAATGATGAAAAAGCCAAAGCCGTGAAAGGGGTAAAATATGTTTTAAAAACCCAGCGTAATGTCTGGGGTAATGATCATGCAGGCGTGGCCGTTATTGCCGATAATTACTGGGCTGCAGTACAGGGCAGAAAAATGCTGGAATTAAATTGGGACAATGGTGAGCTTGAAAGCTGGAATACTCAAAAGATAAAAGAAGATTATAAAAATGCATCCAAACAATCTGCTACCGTTTTTGTACATGGAGGAGATTTTGAAAAAGCATTCGCTGACGCTCCAATAAAAGTGGAAGCTTCCTATGAAACGCCTTACCAGGCGCATGCACCTATGGAACCCATGAATGCAGTCGTAAGTGTGAAAAAAGACAATTGTGAATTCTGGGGTTCCACACAAAATCCTAATGGAATTAAAGATTTTTTATCAAGAAAATATAATATCCCTTCGGATAAAGTTACCATCAACTATACATTCATGGGCGGCGCTTTTGGAAGAAGATCTATGACTGACGTAGTGGAAGAAGCGGCCGACCTTTCATCACAAGTAGGTGCCCCCATAAAGGTTATCTGGACAAGGGAAGACGATATATCGCAAGGGCCATTCAGGGCCTGTTCACTCAACGTGTGCAGGGGTGCTATAAGCAATGATGTCAATGAAGTATCATTAGAACACAAGGTTATCTGCCAGGATATTCGCAATCAATCCGGAAAGGACCCAAACCCTACGGATGGTATTGGCGGAGGCATCAATACGGAATATTCCTTTGCCAATTTTACGATTAGCGGAATATTGCGAAAATTGTATATCCCCATTTCCTACTGGCGGTCAGTGTATCACTCCACCAATTGTTTTGCGCATGAATCATTTATGGATGAGCTGGCTCATGCAGCAAAAAAAGATCCGCTGGAATTCAGGCTGTCACTTTTGAAAAATCATAAAAGATATACAGGGGTTTTGAAGGAAGTGGCCAGGAGGGCTGACTGGTATGGTCCCCGCGCAAAAGATACCGGAATGGGCGTTGCTATCGTCGAACGCTCCGGCGCTTTCGTGGCTATGGTTGCAGAAGTGAAAAGAATAGACGGAAAAGTGAAACCTACAAAAATTATTGCAGCTATAGATTGTGGCACTGCCGTGAATCCTGAAATTATTGAAGAGCAAACAGAAGGCTGCATCGTGATGGGACTAACGGCTGCGTATAAGAGCGGGCTAACTATTGAAAAAGGAAAAGTTGCGGAGCAAAATTTTAATACTTATAAAATGCTCAGCATAGACGAAAGTCCTGAGATAGAGGTATTTGTTATTTCCAGCGAAGAACATCCTGAAGGGGCAGGAGAGGCGGCCTTACCTACAGTGGCTCCTGCGATAGCCAATGCAATCTTTGATTTGACAAAAAAGCGAATCCGTTCATTACCTTTTAATTTAGAAGAGGTGTAATAGAAAAGGGAAATTTCCTTGTAAGCATTTTCCTTTCAAATCTTTATTAAAATATTTTGCTGAAGTTAGATAGGCTTTACCTATACTGATTTTTGATGTGCTTACTACAACTGGAATCAAAAAATTCACTTCTTTCAGCATATCTATTCATCTTCTGCCTGGAAAGGGTTAGTCATTTTCTTTAAGTGAGGAAATGCTACTATCAAGACAATTAAAGGAATAACCAACGATAGAATAGTCCATTTTTCTAATAAAAGAAAGATCACCTGATTTATGATGAATAATCCCAGGTAGGTATATACCGACCACTTTTGCATTGTCCAAAGTCCACCCATACAAATCAGTCCGATGATTGCAGAGAATCCTAAATAAGGAGGGTACCAGGTTCCGACTAGGCTTGAAGCTGATGAAAAAGTCAACATTAGCCCCAGGACGCTCCCAATAGTACCCACCAGGCAGACAATAATGAAAGAAGGCGGTCGCTTTTTCTCGCTTGCTTGTTGTTCAGCCTGTTCAATTTTTTTTTCACTTACCATAAAAATTAAATTTATTTTGGATGATGTTCATTAATGGGCAGAGAGTAGTTGAATCAGGATTCCAATCGGGAGATTTGTGGCTTAAAAGTAATAAAATTCAACATGTTTTTCAATTATTAAAAAATTACCAGGTTAGGGCCTCGTAACCAACCCTTTATATTAAATAACCACTTATAGTAATTTAGGGTCGGTAGGATATAATGCCTCTCAATACTCCCGGGAATAATGAAACTCTAAAGATTCATTCAAAAAAAACAAGACGGATGCATAAATTCCCGCCTGTTGATTAACATTCCGGTTTGATTTAAGATTACACCCCTCACTATTTTGGACTTGTAGTAACAGAACCTGCGCCATTATTATTCTTTACCCATGTATCATACTGCGGAGTGCTGCTCCCTAATCTTATATCGTAAAGTGATTGAGAAGGAGGAAAACTAATTTGATCATTTTTTGTGGCTGGTACAGGTTTGGTAACGGTAATTCTATTCCTAATGACCGGTGCAGTTGCAAAAACAGGTAAAGTGGAATCAGCTCGTAAATCGGTCATTTTTGAAAGATTTGATAAAGAATGTGTCGTTGTCTCAACCGGTTCATTTTTTTCAGGGATTGAATTTGAGATTTCGGGTTTCGATGCCAAGGCCGGTATTTCATTTTCGGCAGCTATATTAGAAGCAGCGGGCATATTGGACAATGCACGCGCTGTTGTAGCAGGAGGCGCTGTATTTTCAGCTGGCAAATTAGCAGATTCCGGCGCATAGACATTAGCGTGGATGGTTGTTGCCACAGGACCTGCAGGAACTATAGGTGTATTCTTAATCGCAGGTGTATTTGCCAAAGATGGTTCCGGGTTGGTTTGAGGAATTGGTTTTATTTGCGAGTTAACGGTTGTATTTGTATCAGTATTATTCTCAGGCCGGGGATAATACTTGTCCAGCAGCGGGTGAGCAGAACTTTCAGTAGATTGAGAAACTCCCTGCAATAAAAATAATAAGACGAAAACGGCAAGGAACGTTATTATTTTGCTTAGCATACAAAATATTTTACTTAAAGTTATTTAATTATAATGTATAAAATTGGTCCATAATTAAGTTTATGCAAATTTTATGGATCAATAATAATTTAATCAATACTGGCGCTGGAAATAATACGGGTTCTGAAAGTCTTGTCATAACCTTGTCTCCCCGGTATTTGAATACTTATCCAGCGTATTGCTTCGACCATCTGTAGTATGTGCCAAGTCATGAGAGGTTAGGTGATTATATCTCCACCATTTCTCCCACTTAATTCTAAAACAAATTTGTTATCCGGATGTTGATAAAAGAAATTTTTAAAAAGATATTCGGTAAGTCAGAAAGTGTAATTATTCCGGGCATCAAACAATTTTTGAAGAAAGGGTATTCGATGCTAGTGTACGATTTTAAATATCCCACCCTCGCCGAAATCACCTATTATCATTACCTCCTTAACGGCCAGCACGGAGGTCCATTAAAGGATCATACATTTCACTCTATCAACCTGGATAATATTGAACATTCCCGGCGGATCAATCCATTGTTGCCTAAATATATAAGCATCCTGGCAAGAGCCGGAGAAACGGCCGATGCAATTGTTTCAGCACTGAAAAGAGGTGAAAAGGGAAATAGGCGGCGGCGTTGATCAATTTTTTACGCAATCGGTCATTAACTTTTTAGCTGCATCTATATATTTTCTGGCACATAAAAAAAACGGAAAATATTCCTCACTGCCACACCTGCCGCTTTTCTGTCGCGCCCTTATGATGTGATATTTAAGCATCTTTTTTCGATGCCTTATTGCATAAAGTTCGTGGGGGTTGCACCGGACCATTCAAGAGACTAAACCATAAACGTAAATCAAGCTCCCAAAACCATCTATTATTTCGTTTCCTTTGGTTAGTGGCAGTTTATTTAAATAATTGTCTGTCTTATATGTATAATTCGTAATTCTGATATTTCCTTTGATTATCGCTGAAGCCATTTTGTTGAATAACAATAAATGGATTACAAACAATAAATTTTCCTTTATGTGCTAAGGCTCTGTCAATATCTTTATCTTCTGGTAGTGATAGAAATGTATTGTAAAATTTTTGATAAATTTTATAAAAATGAGTACCTGCAAAATCTGTTACTGAGTTATCTGTATTTATTTTTCCATGAGTTATGCCACCTAGGTATAAGTCGAAGTCATTTGGCTCATTTTTAATAAAATATTCAAAAGCCTTTTTTGCTGTAAACTTAATATCATCTTCTGCGATCAGTATTGAAGGTAGATTTTGATCACTAGCCCATTTAATTATTTGTTTATGTGCCTTTGCAATTCCTCTTTTTGGATTTTCATGGTCCTCAATCCCCTTCCATATTTTATAATTCGTAATATGTTGTTCAAGTAATTGTTGTTCAAGTAATTGAGCCCTGTCTTTTCTTTCCTTTAAATGAATAATTTGAAGCTGCATAGAAGCGAAAATAAGAATTCTGTAATTATTTCTCATTTCGCATATCGCGAAATGAGAAATAGGATTATATTTGTACCATGAGAAAGCACAATGGCATGCGCCCACAGGATGTAGCTATTCTACTGAAAATTGTTTCAAAGGATAGTGAGAATTGGCAATTGGCAGAGATTGCGAATTCATTGCGGATAAGTCTATCTGAAACTTCAGAGTCTTTAAACAGAAGCCGGATTGCTGGTCTCATTGATTATAATAAGAAAAAAGTTAATCGACAGAATTTGATGGAATTCTTAGAACATGGTGTCCGTTATGTTTTCCCCCAGGAACCAGGGTCGATGGTAAGAGGTATTCCTACTGCTCATTCTCATATATCCATGAAAAAGAATTTTATTAGTGACATTGATTATGTTTGGCCAGATAATAAAGGTAAAATAGTCGGATTAAAAATTGAACCTTTTTATCCGAGGCAAGTTGAGGCAGTCAATGAAGATGAAACCTATCACATGTTATTGTCATTAGTTGATGTTATTCGAGTTGGAAAAGCAAGAGAGGTTAAATATGCAGTTAACGAATTAAGAAAAAATATTTTACATGAATAGTAAGAATAAAAGCTGTCGCTAATGCATTAAACGAATTAAAAGAAAAAGTTGTCTTTGTGGGTGGCGCCACTATATCTCTATATCCTGACAGGCCGGTACTTGAGGTAAGACCTACAGATGATATAGAAGTGATAATTGAAATATTAAATTATGTTGACAGAGCTAAATTGGAAGAAAGGCTAAGGTCAATTGGATTTTCTCATGATATTGAATCTGGCGTAATATGCCGATATAAAATACAAGGAATTATTGTGGATATTATGCCAACAAACGATCCTTCAATTGGATTTACTAATATATGGTATCCTGAAGGTTTCGAAAAAGCTGTCGATCATGAGATTGACGAAAGAAGTATCATAAAAATATTGAGTGCTCCTTACTTTATTGCAACAAAATTAGAAGCACATAAAGCCAGAGGAAAAAATGATGGGAGAACCAGTCATGATTTTGAAGATATAGTTTATGTCTTGGAAAATAGAGAATCTATATGGGAAGAAATGGATAATTCTGACAGCTCTGTTAAAGAATATTTACGATCTGAATTTCAAATTTTATTGAAGAACCCTAATCTTTTTGAATGGATAGACTCTCATGTGGAGAGAGGTTCTCCACCAGCTACTTACATGATTATGGATAAATTAAAAAAAGTCACTCAATAAATTACTAGTCTTAATTTTAAATTGACACTAACGGGTATGTATTTACTTTCACCCCCCTAGAACATTATTCAGTTTGGTCAAAGTAAAACAGCAACCAACATCAGTATCAATAGTGGGACAATGTAACATCAGTTATGTGCAAGCATCCATAGCAGTTCGGGCAGACCAGACCAGAAATCGTTAAAGCATAACAGCAGCATTTCATTTGTAAATACGAATGTATGGCG
>ODAK010000967.1_pt1 | contig 32407 bp, 26 predicted proteins | sample 1539591 | NCBI WGS metagenome assembly ODAK01 (sample SAMEA3539303, study PRJEB22396) | soil metagenome | biome: tundra; feature: field; material: soil | place: USA | collected 2010-05 | depth 0.15 m | reverse complement strand
TGCAAGCAAATTAACAGGGAGATCGCATCCCTCTGCCCGCTGAAGCGAGCAGTTCTCTGCGGTTTCGAATCTATGGATTGGCTCGCACGCGATGCTCGCCGCTTCCGCCGTCCAGTGGCGCAATTGTTCGTGCCGTTCATGTGCGGCTCGATCCGGCGTGGATTCCGCCGCAATATACAAAGTGATCTCATCGTCGCCCATGCCAAGCTTTCTTGCCCAGGCGCCTATGCGGCCAACTGGCACGCGTCGAACGCCGCGCAGAATCTGCGATAGCGTGGAATGATCCGTTCGCAGGAACGCCGCAAAGGCGCGAATCGAGTAGCGGGAATTTCGCTTGCGACGCGATTCAAATTCGCGGGACAACTACTGACTAAAGAGAGTGTGAAACATGGCGCTGATGGTACGGGAATCGCAGCGAGCGGGCAATGCAGTATTCACAAAAGCGGGGCGGCCTGATGCCCCGCGCAGAAATGTCTGCAGCGAAATGGGGCCGAGTCGCCTCTGATATACTCTCGCGCATGCCTTCTTTGAAACCGGCAAAGAAACTTTTTCTGGTGGACGCTATGGGCTTCCTCTTCCGCGCCTTTTTCGCGCCGATGGAGCGGCTGCGCAGTCCGACTGGAATGCCCACGAAGGTGCCCTACCTTTTCGTGCAAATGCTGCGGCGGTTGATGCGGGACTTTCAGCCGGACTATCTTGCGGTTGCGTTTGATCTGCCGGAGCCGACGTTCCGCGACAAGTTATTCGCAGAATACAAAGCGAAGCGCCCGCCAATGCCGGAAGATCTTGCGATGCAGTTGCCATACGTGAAGCGTCTGTGCGAAGCGCTGCGATTGCCGATTCTGGCCGTGCCGGGTTACGAAGCGGACGACATCATCGGAACTCTTTCAGAGCAAGCGGCAAAACGAAAATTAGATGTGTACATCATCACCAGCGATAAGGACATGCTGCAACTCGTTGGCGGAAATATTCGCGTGCTGATACCCACAAAACAGGATTTGCTGGTGGACGAAGCGAAAGTAGTAGAGCTTTTGGGCGTGCCGCCCGGAAAAGTTACCGACGTAATGGCGCTGATGGGCGATTCGATTGACAACATTCCCGGCGCGAAAGGGATCGGTGAAAAAGGCGCGCGAGAATTAATTCAGCGATTTGGTTCTGTGGAGGAAGCGCTAAAGCAAGCGGACAAAGTGGAAGGCAAGCGTTACCGCGAGGCATTGCAAACACAATCTGAACAAGTGCTGATGTCCAAGAAGCTGGCGACGATTTCAAAGGACGCGCCGGTGAAATTGGAATTGGATCAACTGACGGCGCGCGATCCTGACACCGAAGCGTTGCGCGAACTCTACGCCGAATTAGGATTTACTTCGCTGCTGAAAGAATTGGGACCAACAGCAGTCCGTATGGCGGAACACCGCGACTACACAGCGTTGGAGTCTCCGGCGGCACTGCGGAAATTCCTTTCGCAGATTCCGCGAGAGCAGGAGATCGCCGTGTGGCTGGAATTGGTGCCCTACGAAGAAACCGACGAGCAGGAGGAGGAAGGTTTTGGAAGCAGAGTTGCCGCCGTTGAACTTTCCGCTGCCGCAGGTTCAGCGCGGATCGCGCGGTTTCCTGCGGGCGATGCGGAGCGGGAAAAATGGATGGCGGAGCTGCGTCCGTGGCTGGCGGATGCGGCGCGACCAAAAATCGTTCACGATCCGAAATTATTCACCCTGCTTATGGGCGCTGTGGCCGGCATTCGGCACGCCACCATGCTGTATTCGTACTTGCTGCGGCCCACAACATCGAATCACGAAATCGCGGAGGCCGTGCTGCGCAGCATGAATCTGACGCTCGCGGGGCAATCGGGCGAGCGCGCAGATTGCCTGCGCCAACTCGCACCGGTGCTTCGCGCGCAGGTGGAGGCGCAGGGATTGGCGAATCTCTACGAAACAATTGATTTGCCACTGGCACCGGTGCTCGCCCAGATGGAAGAGCACGGCGTGCGGGTGGATCCAGAAGCGCTCGCGGCGATGTCCGCGACGATGGAAGGCGAAATCCGGTCGCTAGAAAAATCAATTTGGGAAATAAGCGGCACGCAATTCAACGTGAATTCGCCGCAACAGCTGGCGGAAATACTTTTTGACAAATTAAGTTTGCAGCCGCCGGCACGCCGCGGAAAAGCGCGTTCCACGGCGGCGGACGTTCTGGAAGCACTCGCGCTGACGCACGATTTGCCCAAGAAAGTTCTGGAGTATCGCGAAGTATCAAAACTGAAGTCCACGTATGTGGATACCCTGCCGCTCTTGATTCATAAGGATACTGGCCGTTTGCACACGCGATTCAGCCAGACGGGCACGGCCACCGGACGGTTAAGTTCCTACGAACCGAATTTACAAAATATTCCTGTGAAATCTGAACTCGGCCGGCAAATTCGTGCGGCGTTTGCCGCCGCTCCGGGCATGACCATGCTTTCAGCGGATTATTCGCAAATCGAACTGCGAATTCTGGCGCACCTTTCTGAAGATCCTGTTCTGACCGACGCATTCCGCCACGAAGAAGACATTCATGCGCGGACCGCACAGGAAGTGTTTGGCGTGGGCCCGATGGCGCAAACGAAAGAACACCGGCGCGTCGCGAAGGTAATCAATTTCGGAATTATTTACGGCTTGTCGGCATTTGGACTGGCTCAGCAATTGGGTACGGACACGCGCGAGGCCGCGCAATTCATCAACGCGTATTTCACGAAGTATCGCGGGGTGAAAACATTTTTGGATAGGACCGTCGCTGACGTCCGGAAGAACTTGTACACCACCACGCTTTTCGGACGCACACGTCCAATTCCTGAAATTAATTCGCCGCAAGTGAATTTGCGGAATTTTGCAGAGCGCACGGCTCTGAACAGCCCTATACAGGGTACAGCGGCAGACCTCATCAAAATTGCGATGATTCAGATTGCGCGACGCCTGTCACAGGAAAAGTTTAAGTCGAAGATGATCCTGCAGGTGCACGACGAACTTTTATTCGAGGCTCCTCCGAATGAGCTAAAGCGTCTGAGCATTCTGGTGAAGGATTCGATGGAAAACGCGCATGCGTTGAGCGTTCCGGTAAAAGTGGATTTGAAAGCCGGGCCGAACTGGCGTGACATGAATGAGATTAAGAACTAAGAAGAATCCGCTCTGCCTAACCGAAACTCATTTCGGCTGGCCCCTTGTTCAATGGTAGCTCTAAAATAATAATTCGTTTCGCTTGGCCCGCTATACAGCAATTCAATTTTCAGTGTAATTCCCAGCCACACTTCGCCGCCGCCGAGGTGTTCGGCCAGGGCCCGATTTTCCTCGATCACTTTTTCAACAATTTCCGTGGCGACCTGCACGGTGTACGCCTGATTCGGAAATAGCACGAAGCCGGCTTCGGCCGATGTTGCTTTTTCAATGCTTCCCGAATGATCGAACGTTTCGATATTCACGTGAACGTTGGACGCGGGCACGTTGCCGACATTAATCAAAGTGAGGCAATTCAAGTTGCCTGTGGATCCGCCGTCTTTCCAGAGTTCCCAGCTCTGCATGCCGACGTAGGGCCGATGCGTTTGCTCGAAAATCTTCCGAGTCGTCTCCGCGGAATGTTTGGTGGCGCGCCACAACAGCAGCGAAATCACGACGTAGGCCAGCGTCGCCAGCGCCGTTACCCAGACGGCGATACTTGCCGAATCAAACCACCTGTTGACAATGAGCGCTGGCATTTTTCCTTTACGAAAGCTCGCGCCGCCGGATACCTGCGCGACTGCGCGAGCTCGACGGCGCAGTATACTCCGCCTACCTGGTTAGGGCGCGGCGAATTTAGCACGTCAACCGATGCTAGTGAGGGCGAACCGCTCGGATGTAAACGAAAATGATCAGCCCGATAATAAGGATGATTAGACGAATGATTCTGAGACGTCCCATGGCGGTCAGCCTACCTGAACTTCAGAAGTTTCGAAAGCGCCGATTTCATTGGCGCAAACCGCGATTGACGGCACCGCGCCGATTCGTGCTACGCTGTGGCGAGCCACTCGTATTTCATGAGGCCGGAAAATGAAGCATTCCGATGGGTTCCTAAGATTGGTGAATGAAGCGCGGGCGCGCATCCGTGAAACCAACGTCGCGGAAATTAAGCGGCGTCTTGATGCGGGCGAAACAATTGCGCTGGTGGATACCCGCGAGGAAAGCGAATGGGCGCGCGGACATCTGCCCGACGCCGTTCATCTAAGCAAAGGAATCATTGAGCGAGATGTGGAACTGCGTTTTCCAGATAAGAATGCCGAGCTAGTCCTGTACTGCGGCGGCGGATTTCGCTCGGCGCTCTGTGCCGACAATCTTCAGAAGATGGGCTACAAGAATGTCGTTTCGATGGACGGCGGTTGGCGCGGATGGTTTGAAGCGGGCTATCCGACCGCGCAGGACTGAGGCCTTCCTGGCCTGACGCGCCGCAGAGACTTCATTGAGAATTTCCTGTCGGAAGTGGCGTAATAAAAATCAATTGATAAGCGAAGAATTCTGGCTGGGGCGGGAGGATTCGAACCTCCACCGTCTGCATTAACAGTGCAGCGTCCTGCCAATTGGACCACACCCCAGCAACCCGCAAGAAGTTTATCGCGATTTCCAAAAGTCCGCGCGCTAGTTTGGAGATTATTTTTCGCGCGGAGCGGGCTGCGATATGGACGGACCCCAATCGGACGGCGCGGGAGTCCAGTGTCGCGTGAAATAATCGGACATGGTGAAGGTAAGAAGCAGCGCCAGCCAGAAAAAGGCTGCGAGAATGGCGAGCTTGGTCAGTCGTGAACTATATTTCACGTGCATGAAAATCAACATGACCAGTAGCATTTTGGCGGCGGCAATCACCAGAGCAATTACCGTGTTCATCCGGCCGAGATTTAGGAAAGCCACGGCGACCGTCAGCGCGGTAAAACCCAGCAGCGCCAGAAAAACCAAAACGTACGAGCGCACTGGAACAATATGCTGCGACATCAGTAGCGCCCTCCAATCAGGTACAGCAGCGGGAACAGAAATATCCAGATGATATCCACGAAATGCCAGTAGAGGCCGCTCACTTCAATCGGTGCATAGTATTCCGGAGAAAACCTGCCGCGCGTGGACATCACGACCAGCACCGTCATGATCCCCAACCCGATGATCATGTGCAAAGCGTGCAGCGCGGTCATGAAAAAATAAAAGCAAAAGAATAATTGAAGATTTTGCAGCGTCACACCCGACGGCAGAACCTCCGTCGGAGCGAAGCGCAAGCCCGGCACCAGGAAATGATTCCACTTCTGAACGTATTCGTAGGATTTGATTCCAAGAAAAGCCGTGCCCAGCGCCATCGTCAGCAGCAAATAAAAAACCAGCGCTTTGCGCCTGCCCGTTTGCGCAGCGTGCACCGCCAGAACCATCGTGAGGCTGCTGCCGATTAGAACCGCGGTGTTCGTGGTGCCAAGTTTTACGTCCAGCAAGCGGCTTCCGAATTCAAACGCGGGAAGGTACATCGACCGGTAGATCGCATAGGCAGCAAAAATGCCGCCGAAAAACATGATTTCGGTTACGAGAAAAACCCACATGCCGAATGTTCCCGAATCATTTTGCTGTTCCATGTTCGCAAAATGATGTTGCAGATACCGCGGGTGACTCGATGTGACTTCAGACATTCGGATTTCCCTCGCCTGAAAGTTCGTCCGGAGAAGGCATCGGCGGCATGTGAACGTAGTCGTACGCTTCCTGCGTTACAACCGGCGTATGCTCAAAATTTTCTGTGATCGGTGGCGAGGCTGTCGTCCATTCCAGACCGGTGGCGTTCCACGGATTCGGCCCCGCGATTTTTCCGTAGCGCATCGACCAGATCAGATATACGAGCGGAATCAGATATGCGATTCCCAAAATGGATGCGCCGGCTGAAGACATCACGTTGAGCACCTGAAATTCCGGAGGATAAGTGGCGTAGCGCCGCGGCATGCCGAGATAGCCGAGCATAAATTGTGGAAAGAATGTCAGATTGAATCCCACAAAAATTAATAGCGCCGCGAAACGCGCCCAGCCGTCCGGATACATGCGTCCGGTAATTTTCGGCCACCAGAAATGTAAACCGGCCATGTAAGCCATCATCGTGCCGCCAACCATAATGTAGTGAAAGTGCGCGACGATAAAATATGTACCGTTCAAATGCACGTCCGTGGCAAGCGAAGCGAGGAAAAGTCCGGTAAGTCCACCCATCGTAAAGAGCCCGATGAAACCCAGCGCGTAAAGCATCGGCGCCTGATATGAAATGGATCCTTTATAAAGTGTCGCCGTCCAGTTAAATACTTTGATTGCCGACGGAATCGCTACCAGAAAACTTAGCACCGAAAAAATCAATCCGGCATAAATGGACTGGCCGGTCACGAACATATGATGTCCCCACACCAGGAAACTAATCACGGCAATCGCAAGGCTGGAAAACGCCACCATGCCGTATCCAAAAATCCGTTTACGCGAAAACGCGGCGATCACTTCGCTGACCACGCCCATGCCCGGAAGCACCATGATGTACACGGCGGGATGCGAATAGAACCAGAATAAATGCTGGAACAGAATTGGATCGCCGCCAAGTTTCGGGTCAAAAATTCCCACGTGCAGCAAACGCTCAAACGCAACGAGAACAATCGTAATTGCGATAACCGGTGTGCCGAGCACGAAGATGACGCTCGTGGCGTATATCGCCCACAGAAAAAGTGGCATGCGGAACCAGGTTAGTCCGGGCGCGCGCATCTTGTGAATGGTGACGATGAAATTCAGTCCGGTAAGAATCGAACTGAATCCTGTGATGAATACGCCCAGCGCCGCGGCAATCACCTGCGTATTCGCATATGTGCTGCTGTACGGCGTGTAAAACGTCCAGCCTGTATCCACGCCGCCGGCAAGGATCGCGTAGAGCGTGAACAGAGCGCCGACAATATAGATGTACCAGCTCAGAAGATTTAATTTCGGAAACGCCAGATCTTTCGCGCCGATCATCATCGGCACCAGAAAATTCCCTAGCACGGCAGGAATGGAAGGAATCATGAAAAAGAAAACCATCACGATGCCGTGTACGGTAAAAAGTTTGTTGTACGTCGCGGGCTGGACAAGCATGCCTCCCGGAGTAATCAAGTGCAACCGCATGAGTGTGGCTGCCGCGCTGCCGATGAAAAACATCACCGTGATGCTCATCAGATAAAGCAGCGCGATGCGCTTGTGATCCGTGGTCAACAACCACGAACGAAATCCGTAGTTCGCGTTCAAATAATTCACGCGCGAATCTGGCGGCGGTGCCGCTGCAGCGGTGGTCATTTCGTCTTCCTCTCCAAAGCGCCCAGGGACTTCACGTACGTCATCAAATCCAGAATCTGTTCTTCGTTCAACTGGCCTTGAAATGTGGGCATTACCGGCGCGTAGTTCTCAAGCGGCATCGAATTCGGATTCGTGATGGCCTGGCGAATAAAAGTTTCGTCCACCATCAGCGTGCGGCCGTCTTTCAGTTTTTGCGGCTTGCCGAAGACTCCGTTTAGCGATGGCCCCTTGCCGGTTTCGTCGGGCTTGTGGCAGGTATCGCATCCGTATTGCGTGAAAAGCCGCGCTCCCGTCTGCGTCATGGATTCGCCTTTGGTTCCGCCCGCAAGCCAGACCGCGTAGTCCGCTGGACTCATCACGTAAACCCAGCCAATCATTCCGGAGTGCTCCATTCCACAGTATTGCGCGCAGAAAAAGTGAAATTTCCCGGTCTGCGTGGCCTGAAACCAGATGCTGGTGTAACGTCCGGGCAAAACATCTTTTTTAATTCGGAATGCGGGAACATAAAAATCGTGGATGACATCTTCAGAAGTCATGGTTAATTTCACTGGCACACCGAGCGGCACATGCAGTTCATTGATTTCACGCGGTCCCTCTGGATGCTGCAGATGCCACATCCACTGTTTGCCGACCACGAAAATTTCCATGGACGCATTGGGCGCGCGAGAATTTTCAAAATAGAGGCTAGAGCTCCACACGAAAATGACGGCGCAAATGGCGGCGGGAATCACGGTCCAGATTATTTCCAGCGACAAAATCGTCTTCGTTTCGGCGGGCTGCAGGTTCCCGGCACGGCGGCGGTACTTGATCGCGAAATACGTTATCGTGGAAAAAATAATTACAGTGAAGATGAACGTGATGCCAGTCAAGAAAAAGTGAAGTTTGTCCACGCCTTCCGCGATTGTCGAACCCGATTCCGGACGCAAGGGAATTCCCGGCCAGTCAAGGACGACAAGTATCGGTAATGTAAGAGCCTTCAGCACGTTGCCTTTCAAATGTTAACGAGATGCAGAATCAAATTGGTCGCCGGTGAGCATCGCCCGGCGGCGCGGCGCTATATTTTTCGCGTCGCAGGAAAATAAAAATCACCAGCGCGATAGCGAGCGCGCTTAGCGCTCCTGCCGCGCGCACCACATGCAGAATCGTCACCGCATATTTTCCTGTCACAGGATCATAGTGGAAGCAAAACAACATGATTTCGTCAACAGTGGAACCAATTTTACCTTCGCCGGCCTCTACCAGCGCCAGCCGAACGTCTCGCGGCGGATACGCAAGGCCGTAGAAATAGCGCGACAGCCGGCCTTCCGGTGTCATCACCATAATTCCGCTGGCGTGCGCGAACTGCGATGATTCCTTGTCGTAGACAAAACGAAATCCCACCGCCGCCGCGAGTTTCTGAATCTGCTCCTCGTCACCTGTCAGGAAATGCCAGCCGTGAACTGCGCCGCGCCGCCCGTAAAGTCCGGTGTACATAATCTGTTTCGCTTCAGCCAGCACGGGCTTTTCCGACGGATCGATGCTGACGGTGATGACGCTGAAATCCTTTCCGATCTCCAGCGGCACTTCCTTCAAAGTGTTCAGCGTCGCATTCAGAACTTCCGTGCACAGCATCGGGCATTTGTAATAAACCATGGTAAGAATCGCCGGCTTGCCGTGCAGAAGCTGGCCGAGCGTGACGGAAGCGCCGTGCTCATCCTTGAAAGTGAGATCCAGCGGCACTTGCGCGTTCAGTTTTTGGTCGAGCCCAACATTCTTTAGAACCTCAGGCTTGCCCCCCGGATTCTGGACGAAAAGATCCTGTGCGCGAGCGTCATTCGCTGTGAACATTAGGAACGCGCCGACAAGTGCGAATGCGAGCGTCGCACGTTTCAGAATTTCAGGTCGAAAGCTCATTTTCCTGGCTCCTTCTTTGCGGCTTCTGCACTTTGAACGGCTGGCGAAGTCTCACGCACCGGCAACTTGTGTTCGATCAGCATATCCATCGCGCGGTCGATCGGCACATGCACGGTTCCACTTGCCTTATCCAGCCATCCATAGGAATTCAGCATTTCTTCCTGTGCTCCGCGCACTTGATCCAAATCTGCGCCAGGATCCACCTGCAAACGCGGCGTTGGCGGAAGCGCGCGCGAATTGTCGAATGGCGAAGCGCCCGGACCTAAATTTTGCGTGGCAGAAAAATATCCGAACAGCCCGCGCACGGAAATAATGGTAACCGCTAGAACCAAAAACAGGCCCAACACGAAATACAAAATCGTGCGCGTGTTTACGTCGCGCTTCTCGTACGTGACGTCGGGGTTCTTTTGGCCGTTATCAGATTTGGTGGACGTGCTCATGATCCTCCAATACTTCCGCCAGGCGAGAGTCGTACGCCGGCAGTAGTGGACGCTTTTCAAGTTGCACAAAGAACGCCCAGAGCCACAGGCCGCCAAAGCCCGCGAGTAAGCTGAAATTCGACCAGTGCAAACGCAAACCGTTCGGCTCGAATGCCGGCACAACCAGCCAGAAAATATCCACAAGCGTCAGCACCACGAGCGCGCCGGCAACTCCGGAAAGCGCGCGCGGGCCGCGCTTGATGTCACGGGACAGCAGCAACACAAATGGAATCGCGAAATGAAAAATAATCAGCAACAGTGCCAGCACGCCCCAGCTTCCATGCGCGCGCGCCATATACCAGCTGATTTCTTCGGGCATGTTGCCGGACCAAATAATTAAGAACTGCGAGAAGGACAAGTACGCCCAGAGCATCACGAACGTCAGCAGGAAATTGCCGAGATCGTTGAATCGCTGCGCCGTTGCGATTTGCACCAGCGGCTCGCGATCCGTCAATCTCCGCGCGATAAAAATCACGAAGGCCATTGCCGAAAGCGCGTAAACCACCATGATCATCATTCCGTAGATGCTGGAAAACCATGTGGGCTCAAGTGACATCACCAAATCGACCGCGGAAAATGTTACGGCGATTCCCCACAGCACCAGTCCGGGGCCGCTAAGGCCTTCCAGCTTCTTTTCCGCGACGGGATTTCCCGGTTCATCCTGCTGCGCAGACCACTTGTTCAGGAACCACGCAAGCCCGATCCAAATCGCGAAATAAATTACGCTGCGCACCACGAAGAATGGCACGTTCAAATAAAAATGCTTTTGCTGATACACCGGAATGGTAGCAGCGCCCGTCCTCGCCCATCCATATATTCGCGACAATCCGATCAGCATCGGAACATAAAGAATCGCCATCAACCACAGTGTCCGCGTACCCGCCTCCAGGATTCGGCGGATGATAAATCCCCAACCTCCGCCCGTCAGATGATGCATCATCACCAGCCCCATGCAGCCCAGCGGAATTGCCAGGCAACACATATACGCGAGCAAATACGAACGATGAAACTGTTCGGGGTTCATAATGAGCGCCGGAATCGAAACCACTAGACCCGCAATTCCTGTGATAAGCGCGGCTTTGCGCACGCCATCAAATTGCGGCAGGCGGTTATCCCCTGTGTTCATCGGCGAATTTGCGGGCGCGTTCGACATGGATTTTTCTAGTGAGCCGCCTCCGCCGTTAAAGCTTTTTGCTGTGCGGACGGCACATCATCAAATGTCGCTTGTCTGCTTAATTGCAACGCGCGAATGTACGCAGCGATTCGCCAGCGATCCTCGGGACTCACTCGCGAAGAATAGCTGTACATCACGCCGATTCCGTTGGTCATCACGTCGAAAAAATGCCCCGCGGGCGCCTGGCGCAAACGATCCAGATGAAGCGACGGCGGAGGCGGAAATCCGCGAAGGACAATCATACCCCGCCCACTACCGGTCACGTCATGGCACGGCGAACAATAAATGTTGAAGCGTACACGCCCGCGATCAAGATCAGCGCGCGTGATTGGAAACGGAAAAACGTCAGCCTCCCGGCCATCAACCTTGCCGGTGTAAAGCAATTCGTCCAGATGAAGCTGGCCGCGCGCGATCGTTCCCGGCACCAGCGGCCGCGCCGAGCGGCTATCTCCAAAAAATGTGGAAGCGTCGTAAGGGTTGTAGCGCGGCTGCACTTGCATATCGCGGCGGCATCCGCTGGCGAAACACACCAGCGCCAGCGCGGCGATTCCCGCCACGCTCGAAATATTCCGCCGAGGTTGCGAGCTAGACTTCAACTTCGGAAACCTCCCGCGCCTGCAACTCCGCCATGAATTGTTTTGTTTTCACCACGTCAAACTGGCGGTCGCGCGCCTTAATCAATAGAAAGAATCGATCGCGTGTGGCCAGCGCAAATCGCGGCACGTTAAAAATCGGATGATATGGAGTGGGCAGCCCATTCATCGCCAGCATGCCGAAGACGCATGCGACAGCCGCACCAAGGATCGTCAGCTCAAACGTGATCGGTATGAACGATGGCCACGAATTCAGCGGCCTCCCTGCGACGTTCAATGGATAGCTCGAAACGCTCGCGTAATATTGCATCGCAAAACCTGAAAGTCCGCCGATCACTCCGCCAATCAGCACCACCAGAGGCAAAACCGTATGATGAAATCCGACGGCTTCAGCCAGTCCTTCCACTGGCATCGGGGTGAACGCGTCCACGCGCTTGTATCCAGCCGCGCGAGTCTTGTTTGCCGCTTCCAAAAGCGCTTCGGGCGATTCAAATTCCGCCAGCAATCCGTAAAGTGGTTGGCGTCGCATCGCTTATTCCTTCACCGCCGAAGGCATCGCAGGATTCGGATTTCGCAGCCGCGCCTGATAGCTCGTCCGCGGACGCGTATTCAATTCCGCCAGCAACGTGTAATCGCGAGTGCTGGCTTTCAGTTTCGCAACGCGGCTGTTCTTATCATTAATGTTCCCGAACACGATTGCCTGCGCCGGGCACACCGCTTCGCACGCGGTCACAATCTCGCCATCGCGCACGCTGCGATCCTGCTTTTCCGATTCTATTTTTGCGGACTGAATTCGCTGCACGCAGTAGCTGCACTTTTCCATCACGCCGCGGCTGCGCACCGTCACATTCGGATTCCGCAATGACATTAGCGACTCAGTCGTGTAGTCCGAAAAAAGTTTGAAATTAAAGCGCCGCACCTTATACGGACAATTGTTCGAACAATACCGTGTCCCCACGCAGCGGTTGTAAATCATTTCGTTCAATCCTTCCGGGCTGTGAACGGTCGCCGCCACTGGGCAAACTCCTTCGCACGGCGCGTTCTCGCAATGCATGCACGGCACCGGCTCAAAATATGTTTCCGGCGTATCCACATCGCCGCGGAAATAAGTGTCCACGCGAATCCAGTGCATCTCGCGCCCGGCAATCACTTCTTCCTTGCCGACAACCGGAATGTTATTTTCCGCCTGGCACGCCAGTACGCATGCGCCGCATCCGACGCATTTATTTAAATCAATCGCCATGCCCCACGCGTAACCTTCGTATTTAAAGCCCGGATACAGTGACAGCTCCTTCGTCGGCTCCGGCTCAGCTTCATCCTTCGCAAAGTTCGGATTCTTATTAAATTCCTCCAGCGTCCCGATGCGCACCAAATCGCGCTTGAACGCATACTGACTCTCCAACTCTTCCGGATGTCCATTCACATCAATAATGTTGTGGTGTTGCGTCGCAGCCAGCGGATATTTCTTTCCGGTCTTAATAATTTGCACGCCTGATGCAATCCACGGTGACGCGCTGTCTTGCAACGTGTAAGCGTTGAATCCCACTCCGTTGCCGACGCGGCCGGCCCGGCGGCGTCCATATCCCAAATGAACAGTGACGGAATTATTCGCCTGACCCGGAACAATCCAAACCGGCGCTTCAACACCGCGGCCGTTCAGCGTGACGTGAACCACGTCGCCATTTGCAACGCCGAGTTTGTGAGCAGTGGCCGGGCTAAGTTGCGCCGTGTTGTCCCACGTAAGTTTCGTAATAGGTTTCGGCGCTTCCTGAAGCCACCCGTTATTCGCGTAGCGGCCATCGTAAATAGTGGGATCGGGCCGGAAGACAATTTCGAGCGTATCGGGTGCGAGCGCTGGCGGTAAAATTATTGCTTCGGCGCGGGAACCCGTCGGGACGATCTTCGGCGGTGGCGGCCCGTCAGCAATCAGGCCATCGTGCAGCGCGGTTTCCCAGAAGGCCTGAAATCCTTTGTCATTTTTTTCCGTTCTCCAATATTCCTGCACCAAATCGTGAGAGTTCTTATCAGTATGCCCTTGGAGTGCTGCAAGAATTTCACCGGACGTCTTACCGTCATAAAGCGGCGCTATCAGCGGCTGCATGAGGCCTATAGTTCCGTCGTAAGCCCGCGCGTCTCCCCAGGATTCCAGCGAGTGCGCTGCAGGAATATGCCAGTGGCACAACTCGGCAGTCTCATCTTCGTAAAGTCCAAGGTGTGCGCGGAACGGAACCTTAAGTAACTGAGCGCCGAAGGTGAGATTCGCTGGCGCGGAATAAACTGGATTGCTGCCCAGAATAAAAAGAGCCTGCACAGCGCCGGCACCCATCTCGCTAACAAGTCCTTCAATCTCAGCTAAACCCGACGGACCAACAGCTTCGATTCTGTCCCCATAAACGACAGTCGAATTCTCGTTTCCCAGAGCAATGTTGATGGCGTGCGCCAGTCGATGCACAACCGTAGGTTGTTGTTCTCCCGGGATAACGAGGCACGCACCACGATGATTCTGCAAATCACCAGCGAGCGCCTCAATCCATCCCGCCGGAACACTCGAAGGTGCCCGTGTGTCGCCAGAGTTTAATGGCGCGTGCAACGCTCCGGCGAGAGCGGACGTGAAAGCGGCAACATCACTCGCACGCATAGCCAAACGATGATCGGCCATCGCGCCGGTCGTCGTGGATCCTTGTTCAACCACGTACAGCCGATTCATTCTTGCCTGTGAATTCGGCGTAGAACCTTCGGTCAGCCGGCCCGAAGCGAAATCTCGCGCGTAGCGCACGGCACCCGGTCCGGAATAAAGAAAATCAGCGTCGAGCGAAAGAATCACATCAGCTTTGTCTACCCGATAGATCGGATTCGCTTCGCGTCCAAGCGCGGACACGACGCCAAGCCGCACGTTATCCCGCGAACATGGCTCCCACTGAAGCCACTTCGCCTCGGGAAATTCCTTCAGCAGCGCCTGAATCTGCGCCGCAAGCGAAGGCGAAGTAATCGTCTCCGTCAAAATGCGCAGTCCCGCGCCCTTGGTAGCCGCAAAATTATTTCGCAGATCATTCACTTCTGCGACAAACGTACCCCACGTGCTGATGCGTCCTTCGTGAATTACCGTTTGCGAGCGGTCAGGATCGTAAAGTCCCAGCACCGAAGCCTGCGCGAAAATGTCCGTCGCGCCCAAACTGCCCGGATGCAGCGGATTTCCTTCCACTTTCGTCGGCCGGCCCATATTGCTCTCGACAAGAATTCCCGTAGCCACGCCGCCCATGGTCATCGAAGTTGCGTAGAAAAGCGGCTTGCCCGGAATAATTTCTTCCGGAGGACGCACGTACGGCACAATTTTCTGCTCTGGCATTTTCGTGCAGCCGGAAAGTCCGGCCATCGCCGCCGAAGCCGCCATCCACTTCAGAACATCGCGCCGATGTACTCCGCCGTTCGTATCATCTGATCCAGCAACCGGATTCTTCTCAGGATCATTCGGAAACTCATGTTCCAAAAACGCGCGATGCTCCGGCGTATCGGCCAAATCTTCCAGGCCGCGCCACAAATGTTTTTCGCCGCGCGCCTTCAGCGTCGCCCGCAGCGCGTCCAAATCAAATGATGGATTCGGTGTAGTCGTCATTTTTACCAGTCAGCCCAGCGTTTTTTCATCCTGCTTCCGTGCATCCCTGCCTCCATCTTCATCTGTGGCACGTCGTGCAATTCGTCAGCGACTGAATCTTGTATTCTTTCATCAACTTCAGCCCCAACGCTTCCTGATTCGCCGGCGCCTTGTAATGAATGTCGAAGACATTTTCGCGCGGCCGTACAAATTTCTCCGGACTTCGGTGGCAATCCAAACACCACCCCATTTGCAAAGTATTCGCGCGCCAGGTCAGCGGCATATCGCCGACCGGTCCGTGACACGTCACGCACGCCACTCCCTTATTCACGTGAATGCTGTGATTGAAATACACGAAGTCCGGCACGGCGTTCACACGAATCCACTGAATGGATTTATCGTCGCGGTAGCTCGCGCGCACCGGCTCCAGCATCGGACTATTCACCCAAATCTGCGAATGGCAGGTCATGCAAGTTTGCGTCGGCGGCATTCCCGCCGATGAAGAACTCTCTACCGCCGTGTGGCAGTAGCGGCAATCCAATCCGAGTTCACCCACGTGATGCTTATGGCTGAACGGCACCGGCTGATCCTTCGCCACATTCACATCGGTAACGTATGGAGAAGCCGAAAGCTCGTACACCGCCCAAGCCAGCGCAACAATCAGAAACGCCGCGCCGTAGATGCTCACACGCGCGATCGTGTTCGTGCTGCGATGAAATATCTGTGCCATAAAAATCAGTACGCATACGCTGCGAAAGCTGTAGCGCTACGCTTTTTTCTCTCCAGACGGTTCGTCAACCAGCCCGCGCATTTCGGAAATCGAAATCACCGGCAAATACCGAATAAATAAAAATAGTAGCGTCAGAAATAATCCAATCGTGCCGGTATAAGTCGCCCAGTCCCACCTCGTCGGTGTATATATTCCCCACGATGACGGCAGAAAATCGCGATGCAAACTCGTCACCACAATAATGAACCGCTCCAGCCACATTCCAATATTCACAACCAGCGAAATCACGAACAGCACCGCCACGTTCGTCCGCACCTTCTTGAACCACATCATTTGTGGAATTGCGATGTTGCACAAAATCAGCAGCCAGTAAAAAAACGCGTAAGGTCCGAACCAGCGATTCAGCAACACGAATTTGTCATACTGATTTCCGCTGTAGAACGCGCCGAATGTTTCCATCATGTAGCCGTACGCCACGATCAATCCCGTCGCCAGCATCACCTTTGCCATGTTTTCCAAATGGCGCATGGTGATGAAATCTTCCAGCCCGTAAAATTTGCGAATGGGAATGGAAAGCGTCATCACCATCGCAAATCCGGAATAAATTGCGCCGGCCACAAAATACGGAGGGAAAATCGTCGTGTGCCAGCCCGGCACCAGGGCCGCAGCGAAATCGAAACTCACTACCGTGTGCACGGAGACAACCAGCGGCGTGGCCAGCCCTGCCAATAATAAGGAAGCAGTTTCATATCGATGCCAGTGCACCGCCGACCCGCGCCATCCCATTGCGAAAATTCCGTAAATAATTTTCGCCGCGCGATTCTTCGCGCGATCCCGAAGCGTTGCCAGGTCCGGAATCAATCCCACAAACCAGAACATCAGCGACACCGTCGCATACGTGGAAACCGCGAAAACGTCCCACACCAGCGGGCTGCGGAATTGCGGCCACAAATACATCGTGTTCGGATATGGCATCATCCAGTAGAAAAGCCACGGCCGGCCCATGTGTATCAGCGGAAAGATTCCGGCGCAGGCCACGGCAAAAAGCGTCATCGCTTCAGCAAAGCGGTTGATGGAGGTACGCCATTTCTGGCGCAGTAAAAGAAGAATCGCGGAAATTAAAGTACCGGCGTGGCCAATTCCGATCCACCAAACGAAATTTACAATCGCGAATCCCCATCCAACTGGAATGTTGATTCCCCAGATCCCCACGCCCACAACCAGCAGATAAGTGATCGCGTACGTCAGAAGCATCAGCAGTGCAAACGCGATGGCAAATCCGAAATACCAGCCCTTCGGCTGCTTTCGCGATAAAACAATGGAGCTTATTTTGTCTGTAACCGAGGCATATGTGTGCCCCGGTTCGATTACCGGCGGATTTTGCTCAAGCGGCATTTGAGGCGCATGCGTCCCAGAACTACGGACGAATTGAAAATCGAGAATAGCTCTGAATCTTTCACCGCGCAAGTTGTGCTGAGGCGCCGGACGAGCTTAGCGTTGAAAAAGCTTTCTTGAGTTTAGGAACCACAGATTCGATTCTCACTTTGGCCTTTGAGCACATTACTTTTCGTTATCATCCTAGGGCGTTTTCACTCTGCTACCCTAAGGCCCGTCGGACCGAACGGGAACGCGAAAAATCGAAAGGGTGACGAGCACGCTGGTGAAAGAACTGCATTCCGAAAACGGTATAGCGTCAAAGCCTTCTTCATTTCTTTCATTTCTAGATGCTGAAAAATTGGCACCGTGGGTGCTCGCCGGCTTAACTTGTTATGCGCTATTCAGAAACTTTTTTGAAGCGGCGTCTCGACCCTTTTGGTACGACGAAGTCTGCACCTGGGTTATCGTCCGTCAGCCAAATTTGTCCACCGTATGGCGCGCCCTCGCGCATGGTGTAGATGGGCAACCTCCGGGCTACTACGTGATTGAACGGATCTCCGCACATTTTTCGGGAAGCGAGCAAATTTCCTTTCGGATTCCATCGATCCTGGCTTTTTCCTTCACGACTGTCTGTCTGTTCGTATTCATCAAACGAAGAAGTGGCGCCGTAAATGCTCTGCTCTTCGCTTCCATCCCATTGTTTTCGATCCTGTTCGATACTTACGCCATGGAGGCGCGGCCGTACGCCCTCGTAATGGCATGTATTTCTTTCGCCCTCATTTGCTATCAGCGCGCGCCGACCCTTCGTTGGACAATTCTTCTCGGTCTAAGCCTGGCCTGCGCGCAAGCGATTCATTACTTCGCTGTAATTATTTTTGTTCCATTTTTCGCTGCGGAAGCAGTATTCTTTCTTAAGACTCGCCGCTTGCGTTTGGGTGTCTGGCTTGCTCTGGCTTGCGGGTTCATACCTCTCGCATTTTTCTGGACCCTTTTTTCCCGGTTTCGGGCTCTTTACAGTTCGCACTTCTGGTCGCTACCTTCCTTAAAAGCGGCCGAAAAATGTTACAGCTTGTTCTTTAACACCACATTTTTGGTTGGAATGAGCATTGCCGCAGTTTCGGTGCTGGCAATACTCGGCAAAATGCTTCTCGACGAGCGCCGCACAGCTCAGCCGAATTCTCCCTCCACGGAATTGGTGCACGAACAAACACTGGCTTTAGGTCTTGTCCTAATACCGTTTCTCGCATTTGCTGTGGCGGAGTTTGCTCACGGCGGATTTACAGCGAGATATGCTTTATCGGCGGTGCTCGGTTGCCCGTTGGCCGCTACCTACGTTTTTCCGGCAATTAAGGGCAGGATTCTCGGAACGATTTCGATTCTGCTCCTTCTGCTCGCGTTCACGTTTCACGAACACAAATTCTGGGCTTCACACAAGATTGATTTTGATTCTCAAGCAGTTGCCATCGAGGATTTTGTGGCGTCCGCGGGTCATCCCGATCTTCCGGTCGTGGTCTCTGATGCGATCCAGTACTTGCCGCTGATTTACTATGCATCCCCGGAATGGCGCAATAGGTTGGTGATGATCGTAGACCCGACCGAAGCTGTCAAATACGTTGGAAGCAATTCCACCGACATTGAAATGCAGGTGATGCGGGACTACTCTCCGTTCCAAGTTTACGATTTTCAACCGTTCGCGGCGCAACATCCCGCTTTTCTTCTGTACTCCAGCAAGGCTGGATTTGGTGATGATTGGTGGGTTCCCAGACTTTATCGGGACGGATACAAATTTCAGATCCTCGCGAAGAAAGACTATTGGCACACGGTTTTTCTCATCACTCGCCCTGGCAGCGCTGGAAGATAGTACCGATCGGAAACGGATGGCCACTGATTGCATAGACGCAGTTCGATCGTTATGTAAAACTCATAGTTCGTTGCTGGATTTGTTTCCAGGTTTTCTGAATTGGAAGGCGGTTCAAGAACAACGCGCGAGAATTCTACTTTTTGAGGTTGGAAATAAATGATCAACTCTGATCCATGTTTTGTTGGAGCCGCTGAACATGAAGTCCGATAAGAATCTCGTAATCGTAGGCGGAGGCGGACACGTTGGCCTGCCGCTCGGTTTGGTGCTTGCGGATCGCGGGATGCAAGTCAAGTTGCTGGATTTGGATCCGAAAAGGGTGGAGCACATCAACTCCGGAGAAATGCCCTTTATGGAAGAAGGGGCGGGCGAACTCCTCCGCCGTTTAATTCACAAATCTCTCGAGGCCACTTCGGATTCCGAATGCCTGCAGCACGCGGACATTGTAATTACCGTGGTAGGAACCCCAGTAGATCGGCACTTAAGTCCAAACCTGAATGAAGTGTACCGGATCATGGATGACGTGATCTGCCGGATGAAAGACGATGCGATGTTGATTCTGCGTAGCACCGTCTATCCGGGCATGACCAAATTGGTTTACGACCGGATTCGCCAATTGGGCCGAAATATTCCGCTCGCGTTTTGTCCGGAGCGGATCGCTGAGGGTCGCGCCATCGAGGAGCTTTCGACGCTGCCTCAATTGATTTCCGCATTTGAGCCGAAAGCCATGGAACGCGCCCGTACCCTATTCCTCAATCTGGCTCCCAGCGTCATCGAGCTCCAGCCCGTGGAAGCGGAACTGGCAAAGCTCTTCGCGAATAGTTGGCGTTACTTAAATTTTGCGATCTCCAACCAGTTTTACATTCTTGCGCAAAGCTACGGGCTGGATTTTTACAGAATTTATGACGCCGTCCGGCAGGATTATCCCAGGATGAAAAGTTTTGCGCGGCCCGGATTTGCCGCCGGTCCTTGTTTACTGAAAGATACTCTCCATCTGGGAGCATTCGCCCAGAATAATTTTTTTCTTGGGCATGCAGCCATGCTCATCAACGAAGGCCTGCCAAACTTTATCGTGGAACAGATCAGGCGCTCCGGACTTTCCACGCGACGCATCGCCATTCTTGGCATGGCTTTCAAGGCTGATTCTGACGATTTTCGTGAGAGCCTTTCCTATAAACTCCGCAATCTGCTCCTGGTCGAGGCCGCTCAGGTTCTCTGTACGGATCCCTATGTTCCGGACGATAAACTCGTACCGCTCAAGGAAGCAATCGACAACTCCGATGTGGTCATTCTCGGTGCGCCTCACACCGTGTATCGCGACCTGAAGATTCCCTCAGAAAAAATCGTGATTGATATTTGGAATTTCTGGCCCTCGCCAAAGACGCAGAAGCTGGTATTCTCGGATGTAGCGGCGGTCCCCGTCGCGTGAGCAAACCCACGAAAATTTTGGTCACCGGCGCCGCTGGTTTTATCGCCGGCTACCTGATCTCCGATTTGCTCGAAGCCGGCCACGAAGTCGTCGGCGTCGACAACCTCAGCAAGTATGGACGAGTTCAAAAGTCCTACGACTCTCACCCTCTTTATAAGCTTGTAGAAGGAGATGCTAAGGACGTTGAGCTATTAAAGCGGCACCTTCTAGACTGTGACCACTTTGTCGCTGCCGCCGCGATGATCGGCGGCATTTCCTATTTTCATGCCTTTGCTTACGACCTACTCGCCGAAAACGAACGCATCACCGCAGCAAGTTTCGACGCTGCCATTCATGCCCACAAAAACGGCCGTCTGAAAAAAATCACGGTTCTTTCGTCCAGCATGGTTTTTGAGAGCACCACGGAATTCCCAACTCCCGAAGGCGCGGAGCGCCGATCTCCACCGCCGCTCTCCACTTACGGCTTTCAGAAACTTGCCACGGAATATTTCGCGAAAGGCGCGCTCGAACAATATTCACTTCCATACACCATCGCACGCCCTTTCAATTGTGTTGGAATTGGCGAGCGGAAAGCTCTTCGAGACAGCAAAGTCACCAGCGGAAATGTGCGTTTGGCGATGTCGCACGTTGTCCCCGACCTCGTGCAAAAAATCCTGAAGGGCCAGGACCCTCTTCACATCCTGGGCTCGGGTAACCAGGTCCGTCATTATACTTATGGAGGCGATTTGGCCCGCGGCATCCGGCTGTGCATCGAGCATCCCGCGGCCGTAAACGAGGATTTCAATCTTTCCACTCCCGTCGCCACATCGGTTATCGATCTCAGCCGCGTTATCTGGGAAAAAATTCACAAGGGCGCCAATCCTTTCCGTTACGTCTCTGATTCACCCTACGAATATGACGTGCAAATGAGGTCGCCCGACGTTTCCAAGGCCGAGCGTGTCCTGGGGTTTCGTGCGGAAACTTCGCTCGATAAACTTCTCGACGAAGTTATTCCCTGGATTGCTGAACAGATTTGTCATGAACACATCTGATTTGCCATTGCCCCTGCACATCGTTGTTCCGGTGTACAACGAAGGCGCGAATTTCCCTTCACTTCGAGCTGCGATCACCACCGCAATCCACTCTCCGTTTGAAGTTTTCGTCGTATATGACTTCGACGAGGACAACACAATTCCTGCGGTCCGCGAGGCCATCCAACAAGGCGATAAACGATTTCACTTAATCAAGAATTCCGTGGGTCGCGGGGTGGTCGGAGCTCTGCGCACGGGATTCGGCGCCGTCAGTCGCGGCCCGGTTCTCGTAGTGATGGGTGACCTCTCGGACGATCTCGGAAAGGTAGATGAGATGGTTGGACTCTATCGCCAGGGATTTCATCTGGTGTGCGCCAGTCGCTACATGCCCGGAGGGGAACTCCATGGCGGCCCATTTCTCAAACGCAATCTTTCCAAGTTGGCGGGCCTTACTCTGCGTTGGATCAGGGGATTGCCCACCAGCGACGCGACAAACGCGTTCAAGCTTTACGATGCTGGAATGCTGAACGCTCTAAAGCTAGAAAGTCGCGGAGGATTTGAACTCAGTCTCGAGATTACCGTAAAGGCTTTCATCGCCGGCTATCGGATTGTGGAGATTCCTACAATTTGGCGGGACCGCACGGCCGGTGAATCTCGGTTTCGGTTGTTGCACTGGCTACCGCTGTATTTGCGATGGTACTTCTATGCATTTCGTCCGCGATCCCACCAGGCGATTCCGCCAACAAACTCCTGAACGTGACTTTCTGCGGAATTGAACCAGCATCCAGCCGTACTTCCACCGTTAATCGGGTGCAGCTCTCGGGTGTGGTGCAAGGTAGGGTGGCGGAAGTGGAAGGGGAGAATCGCTCCGGCCCAGCCCTCAATCCCCTAAAGGGATCCTCGGATCGTTCTCCCCATCTTTTATTAATAGCGCACGCCGCTCGCCAAACTTAAATGATTGAAAACAGGAGGCTTCCAGACACGCCAGGCGGGTAAAAACGTCCAGCCCCGGAAAATATTGCCCGCCGCAGGAGGAAGCGTAACCCTAAAAGGAGGCACGCACGCTCAAAACCAGGTGCGCCTCCTGTACTCCCGGTACTCATCGTCAAACGCAGCTTCCAATACCGCCGACTCGCGCCGCGCTCGAATCGCCTGGATCGGAATAAGCGCCAGGAATATCAGAAGATATTCGGGATGCAGAAAGAAAAGGCAAACCCCCGCAATCATGATGCTCCCGAAAACATAAATAGGATTCCGTATCCGCGAATATAGCCCGTGCGTCACCAAAACCGTAGCCTTAGCCCGCACGGAAAACGCCGCTCCCAACTGCACCCGCGCCAGCGTCCACAGCACGAACCCGAACACAATCATACACACGCCGACGACGCGCATCGGCGTCCATGCCTCTTCCCGGTGCTCCCAAAACAGGTACCCAAGCAATCCACAAAACACCGGGAAGATAATCCAAATGTCGCGCCCCTTTGTCTGCATATGACGGAATTCTAAGTGAAATCCCGCATGTCTCCTGAACTAGTTTTCGTTGGATTCAATCGCTGCTACCAGTTAATACGCGCGGAATGCCGCGCTATTTCATCCATTGACGCAATTTCGTAACTGTTCCATCCGATAGGCTTGGCAGCACGGCGACGGGATTCGTCCATCTCACATTACCGAACGCCATCACCGGAATACGTGCAATCGAAAGATTGTGGGATAATTCGCTCCGTGAAAAAACTGAGTGTACTTTTCGCAATCGCGCTTTCGTTCCTGTGTGCAACGTCTGACGGAAGAGCGCGTGGTCAGACCTTTCCTGGCCTGCCGATACTCAATGTGAAGAAAATCGCGTTCGAGTCACGTGACGCGGGCGCCTCAATAGCAGGGCTTGACGGGCCAGTCACAAACACGACACACGGCGAAATCTCTGTAATAGACGCTCCGAACCCGAACCCCAGACTGCTCGCGAAAGGTCAAGGACCAACGTGGTCTCCCAATGCTCAGAGGGTGGCCTTCTGCGTGTCGGAAGAAAGCGGACTCTTTCGCGCGGAGATCATCAATGCCGACGGAACCGGACGAGTCCCGCTCGCAGCGATAAAACGAGATGTCTGTCCTTCAGATTGGTCTCCTGACGGTGAAAAGTTAGCTTTGACGGACTTCAGTGCCAAGGCACCTACGGTTGTAATCGCTGATGTAAACGGCGGGAATTTCAGAACTATCACCGAGGGCTCCGATCCTCAATGGTCGCCCGATGGTAAGCAACTTCTCGTTTATCGCGACGTCAAAGGCAAGAAAGACAGAACCGCCATCTGGATTGTCGACGTTGATGGTACAGGAGCCAGAAAAATTATTGAGGAAGACACGCCTTCCGCTCCGTCGATCTCTTGGAATTCTTTGGGGCCGGCGCGATTCTTTGATGGAAACCGAATCGTGTTCTCCTCAGACCGCACTCATAATTGGTGCATATTTCGCATCAATTTGGACGGAACTAATCTCGAAAAGATTGTTGAGCATGATCAGTTCGATCTATTCCATCCAAGTTTTTCACCCGATGGTAAGCAACTCGTAGTGCAGGGCGACTCCCGTCCGATTGGCACGAGTGTGAAACCAGAGAAAGTTATTTTGTTGTTCGACTTGACCAGTAAACAGTGGACTCAGCTGGCAATCGGAACTTCTCCAAATGTTCTTTGGGAGACAAAGACACCATTCGGAGAGGTCATCCTGGATAGAGCCTCCACGTCCACTAACAATTCCCTAGTCGCCCAGGGCAAAGCCCGCTACCTCTATTACAAATGCGACGAATGCCACGGCTCAAACGGCGAAGGCGGCGGCGACGGCCCCGACCTGATTGGTACGCACCTAGACGCCGCAGAAATTTCAAAATTTCTCGAGAAGCCCAGCCCCGACGCCTACATGAAAGGCATGCCCGACATTCCCGCGACCAATCCGGATCATCAGGCCCTCGTCGCGTTCGTCTTGAGCCTGAAACGCCCACCCAACTGAAGTCAAAGTGCGTTCCCTACGCCTCGAACCTTGATTTGACCCCGCCGCCATTCCCGCTCTAAGCTAAAAGATTACTCTGGCCGTATTTTGCCCACAGGGCACCGGCCGTCACTGTGAGAGGGTCTCCATCTCGAAATGGCTCTGAAAAGCATCATCGTTCGCGGCGCGCGCCAGCACAATCTGAAAAATATCCACGTGGAAATTCCGCGCAACACTCTCGCGGTCATCACGGGTCTTTCAGGTTCCGGCAAATCCTCGCTCGCCTTTGACACGATTTACGCCGAAGGCCAGCGCCGCTACGTCGAATCGCTGTCCGCCTATGCGCGCCAGTTTCTCGATCAAATGGAACGCCCCGACGTGGATTCCATCGACGGCCTCTCGCCTTCCATCGCCATCGAGCAGAAAACCACCACGCGCTCGCCGCGCTCGACCGTCGGCACCATCACGGAAATTTACGACTACCTCCGCGTCCTGTACAGCTCCATCGGAACTCCGCACTGCCCCAATTGCGGCAAGCCCATCCAGCGCCAGTCCGTCGAGCAAATCGTGCAAGCCACGCTCGACAAGGAATTCTGCGGCACCGACGACCGAGTGATGGTTCTCGCGCCCATCATTCGCGGACGCAAAGGCGAATATCGCAAGGAACTCGAAAAATTTGCGCGCGATGGATTTCTCCGCGCCCGCGTGGACGGCCAGTTGCGTCCGCTCGATGAGCCCATCTCGATGGATCGTCGCAAAAATCACACCATCGAAATTATGGTGGACCGCGTCCTCGTAAAGCCCGGAATCGCGCGCCGTCTCGAGCAATCCATCACTACCGCACTGAAACTCGCGAACGGCCTCGTTACAATTTGCGTAGTCGGCGGAGCAGAGCGCACCTTCTCCGAAAAATTGGCCTGCCAGGATTGTGGAATCTCCGTGCCGCAACTTGAGCCGCGCTCGTTCAGTTTTAATTCTCCTTACGGCGCGTGCCCGGCCTGCAATGGACTCGGCTCAAAATACGAACTCGATCCCGCAAAAGTAATCGTGGATTGGTCGAAGCCGCTATTCCAGGGCGCGCTTGGCCCCGGCGCTGGCTCGACATTCGTCCAGCGCACCATCGAGCTGGCGAGCTACGCGCACGGATTCAATCTCGGCGTTCCATTTGAATCGCTGCCGAAAAAAGTTCAGAACATGATTCTCCACGGATATCCGCCGAAGGGAGAAGATGCGCGCGTCGAACCCTCGAACCACAGACCAGCCGGCAAGCGCGAAAAAAAGTACGGCCTCCATTTCCAGGGCATCTTCCAAATGCTCGAAAGTAATTTCGAGGAATCGAAATCAGACACCTATCGCGAATGGATGACGCAGTACATGTCTCCCGTAACCTGCAGCGTGTGCAACGAACGCCGTCTGCGCCCCGAAAGTCTCGCCGTGAAAATCGCCGGTCGCGGCATTTCAGAATACGTCGCGCTTTCCATCACCGAAGCGCGCCCCGCTGTGGACACAATTCTGAAAACTCTCACTTCGCGCCAGCAGGAAATCGGTGGACGCGTTTTGGAAGAAATCGGCGAGCGCTTGGATTTTCTGGACGCCGTCGGCCTCGGCTATCTCAGTTTGGATCGCTCCGCGGCCACTCTCAGCGGAGGCGAAGCGCAGCGCATTCGCCTCGCAACTCAAATCGGGTCGCGATTGCGCGGCGTCCTCTATGTTCTCGACGAGCCCAGCATCGGCCTGCACGCGCGCGATAATGATCGCCTAATCCGCTCGCTCGAACAGCTTCGCGATTTGGGCAATACCGTCCTCGTCGTCGAGCACGATGAAGAAACCATTCGCCGCGCCGACTACGTCGTCGACCTCGGCCCCGGCGCCGGAAAAGCCGGCGGCCATCTCGTCGCCAGCGGTCGCCCCGCTGAAATCGAAGCGAACGTCGCATCGCTCACCGGACAATATCTTTCCGGCGCGGCGCAAATTAAAATTCCCGAAGTTCGCCGTGCGCCAAACGGGAAATCGCTTCACATCCTCGGTGCCAAGGCCAACAATCTAAAAAATATTGACGTCAGCATTCCGCTCGGTCTGCTCACCGTCGTCACGGGAGTCTCCGGCTCCGGAAAATCCACACTCGTAAATGATATTCTCTACCGCGCGCTGGCCGGAAAACTCTATCGCTCCTCCGAACGTCCCGGCGAATTCCGCCAGATGCTCGGCGTCGAGCACATTGATAAAGTTATCGAAATCGATCAGGCGCCCATCGGACGCACGCCGCGTTCGAATCCCGCAACCTATACCGGAGTTTTCGCGCCCATTCGCGATCTTTACGCCATGCTTCCAGAATCGCGCGAACGCGGATACCGTCCCGGCCGCTTCAGTTTCAATGTGAAGGGCGGCCGTTGCGAAGCGTGTCAGGGTGACGGCCTGCGCCGCATCGAAATGAATTTTCTCCCGGACGTTTACGTCACCTGCGAAGTTTGCCGCGGACGCCGCTACAATGCCGAAACGCTCGCCGTGCGATACAAAGGCCATTCCATTTCCGACGTCCTCGAGATGCCCATCGAAGAAGCACTGCCGCTGCTCGAAAATATTCCGCAAATCCAGCAGAAGCTCGTTACGCTCGTCGAAGTCGGCCTCGGTTACGTTCAACTCGGCCAATCGTCCACCACACTCAGCGGCGGCGAAGCCCAGCGCATCAAACTCGCGCGCGAACTTTCCAAGCGTCAAACCGGACGCACGCTTTATATTTTGGACGAGCCCACCACCGGCCTGCATTTCGATGACGTCCGAAAACTGCTGGTCGTCCTGAACCGCCTCGCCGAGCTTGGAAATACTGTGCTCGTAATCGAGCATCACATGGACGTCATCAAGCAAGCCGACTGGATCATCGACCTGGGCCCAGAAGGCGGCGGAGGCGGCGGCCGAATCGTCGCTCAAGGCCCGCCGGAACGCATCGCGCAAAATAAAAAATCCTACACCGGCCAGGTGCTGGCAAAATTGTTGGGGAATCACAACGCAAAGAAAGCAGCGAATTGACATCACACGCGCAACATCGTCACACTGAACGTCGTTACACTGAACCCGGTCATACTAAACGTCGCGAGCACTCGCATCCATGAACGAGTCAGAAAATATTCCGCAAAGCGAACCGCGGGTCGAATCCTTCAACGCGGAGCCGTCCACCTTTGCGGCTCCCGATCCGTCTACCACGCCCGCTCCCGACGCTCACACATATCCTCCCGCTTTTCTCGAATCGGAACTTCCACCATCTCCCGAACAACTCGCGGAACAACTGCGCATCTCAAAAATTCCACCAGATCTGCGAGTCCCCTGGGGCTGGGCAGATCTCGGCGTTTTCCTGTTGTTCTATCTCGGTAGCACACTCATCCTGTTAATCATGGCGATGATTGGCGCGTCTTCGATCTTTGGCATTCCCTTCACCTCTCTGCAAAAAAGGCCCGTGCTTCTCATCGCGGTCTCCATCCTCGCCCAGGCCGCCGGTTCCATCGCCGCTCTCTTTTATTTCTGGATTCTTGCGCGTGTGCGCCGCGCTGGAAAATTCTGGCCTACGCTCGGATGGCATCCACTAAACGGAACAAGCACAAATCCGGGCACGGTAATTGGCTATTTGTTTGGCGGCGTCGTACTAGCCATCGCCGTGACAGCGTTGGGATCTCTTGTAAAACAGTCCGGCCCGGTTCCGTTCGAGGAGTTTTTCAAGGCGCGCCAAACCGTTCTGATGATCATGGCCTTTGGAATCCTCGTTGCTCCTCTCGTGGAAGAGACTATCTTTCGCGGATTTCTCTATCCAGTTGTCGCTCGCCAGTTCGGCATCGCGCCAGGCATTCTGTTCACAGGGTTTTTGTTCGGCGCGTTCCATGCCATGCAGTTGTGGGGCGCGTGGGGACAAATCGCGCTCCTGGTCATCGTCGGAATTGTTTTGACGGCTGTTCGCGCGCGTACCGGTAGCGTGCTAGCAAGTTTCTTACTGCACGTCGCGTATAATTCCACGTTGTTCGCCGGTTTATATATCGGTAGCCACGGCTTGCGCGATTTCCCCATCGGGAAATAGTTTCGCCGTAGAAGACGGCGCCAAAGCATGATGAAAAACGTAGCCCAGCCCATCGAATGGACCGACGCGGGCGTCGTCATGCTCGACCAGCGCCGCCTTCCCGTCGAAGTAATCCGCTACACCTACACTGACTATCGCGATGTCGCCGGCGCAATTCAAACTATGGTCATCCGCGGCGCGCCCGCCATCGGAGTAGCCGCTGCAATGGGCGTAGCCCTCGGCGTTTTACATTCGCCCGCGAAAACAATCGCCGAACTCCGCACCGAATTCCCAGAAATTTGCGACACTCTGGCGCGCACTCGCCCCACCGCCGTCGATTTATTCTGGGCCATCGAGCGCATGAAGCGCGCGTTCGCCCAACTAACGCCAACAAGCAACGCCAACTCAAGCGCGACGGATCTCTCCGAAATAAAACGCGCAATGGTCGCAGAAGCCCGCGCCGTCCATCTCGAAAAGCTAGCGAATGACGAAGCCATGGGCCGCTTCGGCGCGGAATTCATGCCGCGCGACGGCATCGTCATGACGCAATGCAACGCGGGCGCGCTCGCGACAGCCGGAATCGGCACCGCGCTCGGAGTTATTCGCACCGCCGTCGAAAATGGACACAACCTCCGCGTCCTCGTTCCCGAAACTCGACCGTATCTGCAAGGCGCGCGTCTGACCGCGTGGGAACTCCACGAAGCGGGTATTCCCCTAACGCTCATCACAGATAATATGGTCGGACATTTTATGAAGCAGGGCGGAGTGGGAGCCATCGTAGTCGGCGCGGATCGCGTCGCCGCAAATGGCGACACCGCAAATAAAATCGGCACCTATCAAATCGCTGTGCTCGCCCGCGAACACAACGTGCCCTTCTACGTCGCCGCGCCCATTTCTACTTTTGATTTATCGATCGCATCCGGCGAACAAATTCCCATCGAGGAAAGATCGTCTGAAGAAGTAACTCACATCAGCGGAATCAGAATCGCGCCGCCCGTCCACGCCGCGCATCCCGCGTTTGACGTAACTCCCGCGCGCTTCATCTCCGCAATCATCACCGAACGCGGAGTAGCCCGCGCCCCATTCAACGAATCGCTAAAGCATCTGGCCGCCGCAAAATTTCCCGCAGCGAAGAAAAATTCATAAGCAGCGTTCATGTCATAAATGATGTGCGGTCGAAACGATTCGTAACAGGGCACGACTTCAGTCGCGCCGAAAACTCATTTAAACATCAGGGGCTTTCGCGCTTTCTGCGTCCCGGCGCTTTGTGCCGGGAAACCTCTGATGGTTTGCCGAGCTCCAAACTACTGCTTCTTGTCCCCGCCAACCTTCACCTTCACGCCGTAATACTTGTAATTCTCATATTTCACCGTCATCACAATGCGCTGGTCGTTCGGCGGCTCTCCCTTTTTCACCTGAAAATGCAGGGTGTCATCCGCATGCGTGTACGTCGGAAACCACAAATCCGCCGCGATATTTTCGCGATACGTATTGAAGATCGGCGCCACGTTTCCTTTTGAGTCCGGGACCGCCTTTCCGTGAGTCTTCACAATCTCAAAATCTTTGTCGTCCACCCACACGCGCCCTTGAAAATATCGCTGCCCCTTTTCAATTTTCTTCGGCGCCACGTCGAAAGCGTACGCCGTCAGTTCATCCACTGGCTCGTGCGTCACATATTTAATGTCGTACTTCGGCAATTCTTCCGTGGTCAGAACGAACGGCTGAATATTTTCCAAATCAGTTTTATCTTCAGGTGAAAGCTGCAGGTGCACCAGCGTATTCATCGGCGCAAACGTCACATTCTCAAACCGTTTGCCCTCCGGCGTAAAAACAATGTCCGCCACCATTTTATATTCGCCGGCCTGCTCGCCCGTCGGCTCGAAATCCTTCACCACAACCGTTTGCGTGTAGGTGTAATTTCCCCGCGCTTCCTTGAACGCCGCTTCGCGCGCCGCAAATTTCTGGATAATCTGCTCAACCGGTATCGTCGGCGGAGGCAAGGTAATCCCCGCCGATTGCTTGGCCGGCGCAGGAGCGCTAGGTGCGGCCGCCGGAGTGCTCGCAGCCGGCTTCGTCGAAGCGGTATTGACCGGAGGCGGCACCGGCCGAATCGGCCCCGACGTCTGCGCCCCCGCGCCCGCCATCAATATAAATCCGCAAACCAAACTCGCCGTCACTCCCAATATTCCCAAACGAACCCGCCCTAATTTAGAACTCATATAATTTATTTTTCCCATCGTCCCGTCCATCATGACCTTCTCCGTGCCAAGTTCTGGCAAGAATGTTCTACCATAAAATTAGAATACTCTTACGCGCCGCAGGTTGCATCCCGCTCACCCCAATACAACACCCGCTTCTTTCCACGGCATCTATCTTTTATGATAATCCCGGCGTGGACGAACCGAAGACTTCGTCGGCGCACCGAGTGTTTTCGCTCTGTCAAGGAACGCTCATGAACCGCATTCTCGCTGCCAGCGCCTCAATCTTTCTCTTGGGAATCACGCTCTGCTCGCCCAGCCCTTTCGGTCAAACTGTCCGCCCACAGCAGCAAGACGCAGCGAATCCTCCGCTACCATCCGCGAAACAAATTGCCGATGATGAAGAAAAGAATCTCCTCGCAGCAGTGCAGACCGCCGAATCCGGCGACGCAAGTCCAAAGGAATTGACCAGCAAACTCGAGGCCCTCGCGAGGTACTACCAGAGCCAGAATCGCCGAGGCGATTTAAGTCCCATCCTAGATCGCGAACTCGCCGCCGCCAAGAAAGCTTGGCCGAATAATGATCCCGGCATCGTCAAGACGCTTCGACAAATTGCGGTCGGCTTTCAGCTCTGCAATGAACGCGACCGCGCCGAACTCATCGATCGCCGCATTATTGACATTGATACAAAGCGGTTCGGACTTATGAACCGGGACGTTTCTGCCGACCTTGTCAGCTTAGGCCGCACTACTAGTTTCAAGCCCGATACTACCGAAGCCGAGAGCCATTACATGCAGGCGCTCCCGATCGATCAGCTCCTTAACGACGATCAGGCGACCGCCGAAGTTATACAAGCGCTTGCGGGGCTGGCCAGAATTCAAAACAATCCTGAAAAAGCCGATGCCTTGCTCGCGCGTGAAATTGAGGCTTTGAAGCTCAACACCGGGCGGAATGATCAAAAAATTTCAACAATGCTAATGCAGCGAGCAAACCAAGCTTCAATTCGCGGAGACTACGTCTCAGCGGCCGGCTTCGCTGAACTGTCCATGGAAATCGAAAAACGAATTACTGGCGAAACCAGTCCCGATGTCAGAGGCAGGCTCGGCATAATCGCTGACTACTATCGGCACCTCGGAAACTTTGACACTGCCGCTCTTTACCTTCAGCAGGCGCTTCAAATGGCCGAAGCGGATAAAAACGACGCCCAGCACCTCTCGGAAATTGGTCCGCTGTTAGGACTTGCGCGCATATATCAGCAGGAGAAGAAATATCCTGATGCGGAAGCTACGCTTATGCGGCTGTTAGAGTTGGAGAACAAAGCGTGGGATCAGGAAGATTCTTCGTTCGCGAATACTACCTTCCAGTTGGCAAATCTCTATGCTGAAGAGAGTAAGAATCTGGAAGCGGAAGTTCAATATCGCCGGACCATCGCGCTCGCGGATGGCGGTCACGGATCTATTAACCATTTATTGCCGCAGTATCTTGGCCAGTATGCGCACTTCCTGAAGAAACTAAATCGAAATGAAGAAGCTGACAAAGTTTTAAAGCGCGCGATCGATATCCAAGCCGCGCGCCGCGCCGCCGTCCAGAATCAAACTTCCCAGATCTAGTCCAAATCGCCCATTGGAAAACCTGTGGAATCGCCCCTCACTCGCCCAACTTGCGCCTTGACTCTCCCACCCCGTTTCTGTATTATCTCTCTCTGCCTTATTGGACTTCCTGCTGGACAGGGGGTTTTGC
>ODAK010000966.1_pt1 | contig 32450 bp, 27 predicted proteins | sample 1539591 | NCBI WGS metagenome assembly ODAK01 (sample SAMEA3539303, study PRJEB22396) | soil metagenome | biome: tundra; feature: field; material: soil | place: USA | collected 2010-05 | depth 0.15 m | reverse complement strand
CGATCGAGGCCACCAGCCGCTTGTTGAGCTGTCCGGCCAGCACCATCACGGCCACGTCGCGCGTCTGCGCATCGGTGACCCGCAAGCCGTCGACGAAGGTAGTTTCGCAACCGAGCTGCTTCAGGGTGCGGCTCAGGGCCGCTCCTCCACCGTGAACAATCACCAGTTTGTGGCCTTCGCGCCAGAGACTGGGGACCGTCTTGACAAATTTTTTGACCAGCTCTTTGTCATCAAGAGCGGCGCCGCCAATCTTAATCACCAGTTTCACTGCAATCCTTCTTTCTCGCCGAAACCGAACATGAGATTCATGTTCTGCACAGCTTGGCCCGCGGCGCCCTTTAACAAGTTGTCGATGCACGACACCACAACCGCCCGCTTGCCGTCGGGCGACAGCGAAAATCCGATGTCACAGAAATTGGTGTTGCGCGAGAATTTGATCTGTGGCAAGCGCGCCGCCCCGAAGACACGCACCCAAGGCTTGCCAGCGTAGAACTCACGCAGGCATTGCTCCAATTCTGCTGCCGGCACAAGCCACGCCAGCTTCACGTAGATAGTTGAGAGAATGCCGCGTGGAATCGGCAGTAGATGCGGCGTGAATTGCAGCGATCCAGTTTCGAGCGCAAGTTGCTCCAGCATCTCACCGGTATGGCGGTGCCCAAACACGTCGTAAGCGCTGAAGTTACCGTCGACTTCTACGAAGTGCGTTTTCGCCGACAGTGTCTTGCCCGCTCCCGAAACCCCGGACTTCGAATCGCATATAATGCCGTGCTCAACATCCACGTATCCGGCGCGGATCCACGGAGCCAGAGCCAGAATGATCGACGTGGGATAACATCCCGGATTCGCCAGCAAGGTGGCGCCTTTGATCGCCTCAGCGTGCAACTCGGGCAATCCGTACACCGCAGCCTCATCGAGGAGCGATGCATTTTCTGCGTTGGCATCGCTGAATCCGTACACTTCACGATTCGCCGGTTGCTTCAAACGCCACGCCCCGCTCAGGTCGATCACGCGCATGCCGCGCCCAACCGCCTGCGGAACCCACTCGCGCGAGAACTCGTGGGGCGTCGCCAGGAACACGACATCTACCCCGGCATCTTTCATCCGCGACCATGAGAAAGTCTCGAACGGAAATCCCCCGTTGCCCGCCAGTTGGGGATATGCTTCGCTCAAATCGGCGTACCCTTCGCTCTCGCCGTTGCGCTGGAAGAGCAGCGGCTTCTTGACACCGGAGTGGCGCGCAAGTGAACGCACCAGTTCTAAGCCGGAGTAGCCGGTCGCGCCAAAGACAGCGGGTTGGATTGTGGCATTCATCGTTACCTACGTGAAATACGCCCGAATTCGCGTGGCCAGCTTTTCCGCAACTCTGGCGTCATGCGCGATTACCAGAATGGTGTCATCGCCACCGATGGTGCCCACGACCTCTCCCCACTCCTCGGCGTCGATGGCCGCCGACACCGGCTGCGCACTGCCGGCGCTGGTCTTCACCACCACCAGGTTCTGCGCGGTCTTCACCTCGTAAACAAACTCGTGAATGAGCCGCTCAATGGACGGGAGAAACGCTTCAGCAACCTCGCCTTGGGGCAGCTTGTAGCCTTCCGCGGTCTTCACCAGCCGCAATTCGTGGATGTCGCGCGACAGGGTCGCCTGGGTCACCCGGTGTCCACCCTTGTAGAGCAGGCGCCGCAGCTCTTCCTGGCTGGCAACCTTGCGGTCGGCAACCAAGTCGCGAATGGCGGTATGGCGCGAGAGTTTCGACATAGCATAAATATACAGACACCTGTATATTTATACTCATAGAAAGCCGATGTCAAGGGATTGTGTGGCCTCGATCTAGATGCCCCTCGAGGGAGCAGCGTACAACCAGAGTCAATCCTTCGGAAGAGACCATCAGGATTGGCCCGCCAGGGGGAGACCACGCCAGCAGGGGACCCTGCGCCTCCGCCCGGCTGACCCAACGCCGAGTCCGGGCATTCTACCCTTGCCCAATTACCCCAGCTTTGTGCCCCCGACCTGTACCGTGTCTGGCAGGGTCACCTCTGCCAGACTGGCAGCGCGCACATAGACCATCGATGCCACCGCAAACATAACAACGGCGAACGATATGACGATTTTCCGCATGGGAACTCCTTAAGGAGTTGCGTGCCTCGCTGGGCGGCTAAAGGTGCAAGCGATCACGGACTGGGGTTCGACCTGTGGTCACGCGCCCGCCGCCGCTGGCGCAGCGGCGGGAATGGGGACACCACCGCATTTCAGTCGTTTGCGTTGGCCGCCGCTGTACTGATCTTCTGCATGACCTCGTTAAGGTTGAAGCTGGCCGGTTTCTGTCGCGGCGGGAATTGCGCGAAGGATTGCAGCCATTGTCCGACATAGCCCACGCCAGGGAGGATTAGATATACGTGGTCTATTCTCCAGTGATTGTAGTCGATTCCTTCCTGGTCGGCGCGCTCGAAGGGATCGGACTGCAGGTCGATCAGCTTGGGAACGCGAAGCGTAATGAGCGGTTCCTCCCACACGTCAAAGCTGTGAGCACGCTGTTCCATGAAAACAAGCTTCCATTTGTCGTAGCGAAGACCCGCAGCCTCGCCGTCGTCTGTCCAGTAGAGGAACTCCTTACGGGGGCCGGCCTCAACCTCTCCCTTGAGGTATGGCATCAGATTGTAGCCATCCAGATGCACTTTGTAGGTCGAGTCGCCGGCTTGATAGCCTGAAAGCAACTTTTCCTTGACGTCGGGTACGCCTGCTCCCGCGAGCAGCGTGGGTAGCCAGTCCTCGTGCGCGGCGATGTCATTGACTTCCATTCCCGGCTTGATTACTCCTGGCCAGCGAATGAGGAGGGGCACCCGATACGCGCCTTCCCAGTTGGTGTTCTTCTCGCCTCGGAACGGGGTTGTTCCGCCGTCGGGCCAGCTCATCACTTCGGCCCCATTATCGCTGCTGAAGATAACAATGGTGTTGTCCGCGATGCCCAGGTCCTCGAGCTTCTTCAGCATTACACCGATATTGCGTCGAGCTCCTGCATGCCGGCACCGTAGAGCCCGTACTTTGGGATCATGGCCTCGTATTTAGGCTGCAGATGGGTCCAGATGTGCATGCGCGTCGTATTGTGCCAGATGAAGAACGGTTTGCCCGCCTTCACAGAGCGCTCCATGTCGTCGAGCGTTGTGGCGAGGATCTCCTCGTCGGCGGTCTCCATGCGTTTCTTGGTGAGCGGGCCGGTGTCCTCACATGTCTGCTTGCCCCACGGTCCAAAGCGTGGATCCGCGGGTGCGGGATTGTCGGCAGCGGTTGCTTTACACTTCAGCATGCCGCGCGGCCCAAACTTCGCAAGAAACGCGGGATTTTTCGGATAGTCCACACTTTCCGGTTCCTCTTCGGAATTCAGGTGATAGAGGTTGCCGAAGAACTCATCGAACCCGTGCACCGTAGGCAAGAACTCGTTGCGATCGCCAAGATGGTTCTTGCCATTTTGAAAAGTCATGTAGCCGAGCGGCTTGAGCAACTCGGCGATCGTCGGATCCTGTTTCTGCAGGCCGATCGGTGATCCCGGCAGTCCGACCTTGGTCAGGCCGGTGCGAATGGGACTCTGCCCCGTGATGAACGCCGCGCGACCTGCCGTGCAACTCTGTTGCCCGTAGTAGTCGGTGAACAGCGCGCCCTGTTTCGCCAGTTGGTCGATGTTGGGCGTCCTGTATCCCATCATGCCGTGGTTGTACGCGCTGACATTCCAGTAGCCGACGTCATCCCCGAAAATGACGAGGATGTTCGGCCTCTTTTGTTGAGCATTCAGTGGCAGTGCTGTGACGAACATCCACAGACAAATAATCCAGGGCACACGAGCTTTTCTCATAGCCATTCCTTCAAAATCTCTGCGCTTTGATTGCGGGCTATCTGTAACAGTAGTTTCTCCTATCTAGTGAGGAGATTCAATTGCCGCTGTCGTCGCGTTGGGCCTCCGTGACGACTCTCCAACCCTTGGGATTGAATGCTTTCAGCGAGTTTGCCACATCGGCAGTCTTCTGGCCCAAGTCCTTCTCGTACAAGATTCCCTTATCGTCGATGACAAAGGTCATTACGCCCGAGTTGCGATACTCGGCGGGAAAGGCCAGCATGGCAAAGCCGCGGGTCATCTTGCCATCAACAAGGAAGCTCGTCGCCGTCCCTTTCGCGTTCACCCGTTCAGTCAGAATGCGATAAAGGTAGCCGTGGAAAGGCTGCGGCGCATTGTGCTCGCCGCCGTACCCCTGTCCCGCTGCGTAAGCCACCAGTGGCCCGATGGGGCTTTCGGTCTCGCCTTCGGCAACCTTCCAATAGAGCCCGTTCTGCTTGCCAGTGTCGCTGATGAACCTCTGGGCGTACTGTTTGACTGCGTCGCCATCGTGTGTCTGGCTGAAGTACTCGTTCTGCGCGTCAGCCAGAGCTCGACACACGCGAATGGCGGCCAGCTCGTTGCCGCCAATGCGGCGGAAAAGGATCTCCTGCACGCCAGCTTTAGTGTCAAAGTACCAGCTGCCAGCGGCGTCCTTCTTCAGCGGAATGGGGAATGGCCAGTTTTCCGCGCCAAGAATAAGGATCTCATCTCCGTTGATTTCCTTGGCCCAGCGATTCATCTGCTCATAGCGCTCGATAAAGGCGTCGCGGGCGTTCTTGTCCTGAACATCGTCGCCGGAGGAAATTATGCTGGCTGACGAGGCGCCGAGAACCGCTTCGATGGCGGCCTTGTCCTCAGATTTCGCGGCGTTGTACAGCGTCTTCCCGGCCTCCTGCGCGTTGGCGAAGGTCTTCTGCCCGGGCTCTTGTGCGCAAGCGATTCCCGCGAATAAAACAAGCAACGCCAGCAACGGCGCAGCGCTCATGAATTTTGATTGCCACCGCATACATGCACCTTTCAAATTTCTGTCGGGCATTATTAGCAACCTCCCACCATACCTCGCCAATTGTGATGCTCGTGAAGTTAATCGACAGTCGATTAGCGCCTGCGGCCACCACCGCCTCGGGCCGCCGGCGCACTCCGTTGTTGTCCGCCTTTGGCTCCACCGCCGCCGTAGCTCTGCTGTCCACGAGTACTCTGCGCCCGGGTCTGCCCGCCGGCGCCGTACCCGCTGAAGGCGCCTGATTTGGTGCCGGTTGCTGGCTTCTGTCCATAACCGCGGTCGTTGGCCGGCATCGTAGTTGGCCGATTGGCGGAATTGGAGCGGTTGTTGGTATTGCCGATGTTGTTGCTCCGATTTCCGCTATTGATATTGTTCTTGGTGTTGCCGGCATTGATGTTGCCGGTATTGACATTGTTGCGGTTGCCGCCGTTGACGGTATTCTTATTTCCAGTGTTGACGTTGACGGTATTGCCGCTGACATTCGTGTTTCGGTTGTAGCTGCCGCCGTACGGAGTAGGACGTGGCCGGTTTCCGTAATAGCCGCCATTGTGGTAAATGTTGCTGCGGGACACGTAAACGTTGCGGTTATAGACGACGGTCCCACCGTGCCAACCGCAGCCCCAACTGTTCCAACCCCAACCGCCGCTCATCGCCGCCCCGATCGCCATGCCCACGCCGAACGAAATGACGGCCGTGGTCACCATTGCGCTGGTGCTGTAGCCCGGAGGATAGTAGGGAACGCCGTAAATCACGGTTGGGTTATAGACGGGGACGTAAACTACCTGTGGATTGGTGGGCTGGACCACAATCACCTGCTGGCCCTGCTGGGTCTCGGTCTTCACGGTTTGCTGGGACGTGCTCTTCAGGTTCCCGGGTTCAATCCGGAGAAGCTTGGAATTCGGTGCCCGAATGCTTCCGTCCAAAGCCCTAGCTGCAGCGCTTTTTCGTCTTGGCGTCGGTACGGCTGTCTTTGAGCCAAGCGAGATGGGGCTGCCCGAAAAATGCAGTCTGTCGACAAATCCCCCCTCGCGGTTCCGGTGCGCCTTGTCGAGGGCGCTCGCTAGCTGGATCCCGTACTCCAGCACCTCCGCCGTTGGCAGCGGCCCTTTTTCCAACCGCGCCGCCAGCGTCACGCCATCCACGTATTCCATAACAATGAAGTCAACGCCGTCTTGCCGGCCAATGTCGTACAGCGTGCAGATGTGGGGATGATTCAAGCTGGAGACGGCCTTGGCCTCGCGCTCGAAGCGCTGACGGCGCGTCACATCGTCTGAGAGGTGCGATGGAAGAATCTTGATGGCGACAGTGCGGTCCAGGCGCGTATCTAGCGCCTGATAAACCTCGCCCATCCCGCCCGCGCCGAGCGGCGCGATGATCTCGTAGGGGCCGAGTTTCGTACCAGAGGTGAGGGCCATGGGTAGGGCCGATTAGATAAACTGCCAAAAAATGCAGTAACAAAACAGCCACCGCCAGGCTAGTCCCGCGACGAACCCAGTTCCGATTCGGGAATCAGCATAACCTTTCATCGTGTTTCTGATCCGACTCTTCCAAACGGGAATACACTGTTCTCGTAACAGTGGGCGTATGAGAAAGCCGCGCTCCGCTCTTATCCTTTTCGTGCTCCTGGTTTTGAGCCTGTCTTTAGCTGTTGCGTCAGAAGATTTGCTGGAAACCACCTACGACGAGTCAGAGACCCAGCCGTACGAGGCCATTCCTTTTTTTTCAATCCCCTTGCTGGCGACTGGCGGCACTACCCAAGTCGTTCTGCGTAGCGTACGCCTTCATTTTGGCGCGCCATCACGGTTGGCCCGTGCTTGCTTCGCCAGCAAAGTTAGTCATCGTCCCGCTAAGGCACATGTCGCAGTAGCCTTGCTTTGTACCCTTCTTTGTTAGCCACTGCGAATCCCACAACCCAGTTTTCTCTTTTTACGATCTATAGACCCTTCCTCTTATTTGGGAGCAAAAGCTGAAACAAACTCGCGTCCGCTTGTTGTTCCTGGACGCTGAGCTAGAAAGCATTAAGACTGCCTCAGCCGGCAGGTCGAAAGCGTGATTAAGGAGATGCTATGAAAAAACTTGTATTGCTCGCGTGCGCTTTATTAGTCCTCGCTGCTTCATCCTATGCTCAATTCACGTTCACCAGCATCGACTTTCCTGGAGCCAAAGTAACCATCGTTCGCGGCATTAACAATCACGGAGAGATCGTTGGTGATTACGGAGACAGCCCGCTTCATAGTCATGCCATGCTGATCAAGGACGGGCAATTCCTTCCCTTGGCTCCTACGACCGTTCTGGGCACAAATTATAGTGAGGCTTTCAAGATCAACGATCGCGGCGATGTGGTCGGATATTTTCTTGGTGACGACGGGTTCTTCCATGGATTTCTGCTCCGCAAGGGTATGCTGACGATACTCGACTTCCCAGGAGTCAGCGACACCTATGCTTTTGGTATCAACGAGTCGGGCATGATAGTTGGTGCTTGGGATTTTCTCGATTCCAGCGGGAACGTGCTCGCCACGCACGGTTTCATTTGGGACAACGGAAATTTCTCTGAGGTGGACTTTCCCGGCTCATCTGACACTACGGTGTTCGGGATCAACGCCCGCGGCGATTTGGTGGGAGCATGGGGATCCAATAAAAGTGATCCCGGACAAGGATTTGTGTTCTCGCAGGGACGGTTCATCAGCTTTAATGTGCCTTTCCCGGGAGCTACGTGGACACAGGGAAACGATATCAATGCCCGCGGCCATGTTGTTGGGAGTTACGGTTGGCCAATGCACGCCTTTCTGGCGGTGGGAGCAACTTTTACCGCTGTCGAATATCCGGGTGCGGCGCAGACCACGGTATGGGGCATTAACTCAGCCGGTCAGATTGTCGGCACCTACCATGACCATCCGGGCGGTCCGGCGCGTGGGTTTCTGGGCCAGCCCAGCAAAAAGTGAAGCCCGTAATGATAGTTATTCATGACAAATGCCGAAAGCGACGGGAAGCAGTGGAGAAGAATATAGAAGAAGCGAAACTCGAATAATCAACCGACGAGCGTGGAGCAGCCGGAGTGAGCTGCTCCACCGTCCGCCCTCGGGTTGTCCAGCTCCCGAGGTGCTTTCGTTTGGCCAACTCTAGCATCTGTGAGATGGCTGCTAGTTCGCCCGCTCGCCTTCCAAAAGTTTCTTTTTGCGTTCGATTCCCCACCGATACCCCGCCAGATCTCCGTCGCTACGAACTACGCGATGGCACGGCACGGCAAGCGCCACAGGATTCGACGCGCAAGCGCGAGCCACAGCGCGAACCGCTTTAGGATCGCCGATCGCGCGTGCGACCTCGGTGTAGCTGCGGGTCTCGCCGCGCGGTATCCGTTGCAGGGTCTCCCAAACTTTCTGCTGGAAGGCGGTGGCGCGCACGTCGAGCGGCAAGTCAATTGTGGTCTTCTCGCCGCCAAGGCTGGCCACCAGCGGCTCGATGTAACGACTCATGGCCGCATCGTCACGATGCAAGGTCGCTGCGTGGAACTCTTTGCGCAGGTCGCGCTCCAATTCAGTCACGCTCTCGCCAAAGCGGACAACGCACAGCCCGCGCTCGGTGGCGGCAATCAGCATTCGTCCCAGCAGAGTCGGCGCAATCGCGAACGTGATCGTTGCGCCCGCGCCGCCGCGCCGGTAGGCCCCTGGCGTCATGCCAAGCTGCTGGCTGGACTTCTCGTAGAGACGGCTGGGTGAACTGAAGCCTGCCTCGTACAGTGCGGTTGTCACGTCGCCGGCTTTGCGTAGTTCGGTCTTCACCTGTTGCATCCGCCGCGCAGATTGATACTCGCGCGGGCTGAGCCCGGTTGCGCGCTTGAACAGCCGTTGCAGATGGAACGGGCTAAGCCCGACCCGCTTGCAGAGTTGCGCGAGCGTAACCACGCCTTCGGCGTTGTCGAGCAACTGCCGTGCCCGCAGCACGTATTGCGCCTGGGCGGAGATTTCAGTCGGCTTGCAACGCAGACAGGCGCGGTAACCGGCGCGCTCGGCTTCCCGCGGATCGGGGAAGAATTCAACCGAGTCGCGCCGCGGCCGACGGCTGGGACACGATGGGCGGCAATAAACGCCGGTGGTGCGTACAGCGAAAACGAAACGTCCGTCCTGCCGGGCGTCGCGCGCCATTACTTGTTGCCAGTGGTTTTCGTTCCGGTTTTCGTTCTGACTGTGGGTTTGCATGGTCACAGCGTAGCTCCGGCTCGCGGGCGACGCTATCCGGCCCTTGCGGGCAAAGCGTTTGAACAAGGCCACTTCCTTCGGGGCTATATCATGCGTGCCGCGGATGTATCTCGCGCGCTCGTTTCTACTTGCTGCTATTCGGGCCCTTGATTTCTTTCCATTGCAGGCTGAACACAGGCACTCCTGAGTGCTCCACGTTGATGTGGTTGTGGCCCATCGAGAGATGGCCATTGGCGGTTGAATTGATCCGCATGTCGGCTTCAACGGAGGGCAGATGGTGAAGGCCCGGCGCCGCTACTTGCGCGACAACGCGCGGTGTCGCCCGCGGTTCTGGTTCGGGCTGGCCTGCGCCCATTCGGCTGTCGAGAATCGCGCCTAGAATTCTTTCCGACGCGCCCTGTTTCTTCAACTCGACCAACGCCGCGGGGGTGGTGCCAAAATCGGTCCTGGACATCTGGATCTCACGCAGGATGATGTTCTCCGGAAGGCCCGCTTTCATCATTTTGACGATGTCGGCATTCGTCAGCACAGTGTCGGTTGGGGCCTGCGCCAGCAGAGGAAGGGCCAGCAAGAAGCCCAACAGGAAAACCAGTTGGAGTAAACGACTGCCTCGCATGTGCGGCGCCTCCCTTAAGCGAAACTTGATTTCTGACGATAAAGGCCAAAGACCGAGGAGCAAAACTACTGCTCTAGATTACGACCTAACCCCATTGAACGCGCAACGTTTTGGACCTTGCAAGATTAATTTTCTTGAGAACGACCGGTGACAAGTGGTGAAGCTGAACTCCCACCCTTTGGCAAAAGCGGCGAAATGATCGGGCGCTCGGCTGGCAATCTTTGCCAACCGTGTTACGATGAAGCCAAAGTTACACCCATTCGAAAGGAGCGTCGACATGCCTACCCGCAACGTCAATTTGACCGAGGAGCTTGACCGCTTCGTGCTCACCAAGGTCGAGAGCGGACGTTACGAAAACGCCAGCGAGGTGGTGCGCGCGGCGCTGCGGGTTTTGGAGCGCGAAGAAGAGCAGTACCAGGCGAAGCTGGCCGCGCTGCGGGCGGCCGTTGACGAAGGCGACACCAGCGGGATTGTCAGGGGCAACGCATTTGCACGTGTCCGGAAGGCGCTGAAGCTTCCCGCGGCGCGGCGCTAGCCGTGCCAGCTTTTCGTTTTTCGCGCCGTGCCGAGGCCGACTTGCTGAGCATCGGCGGTTACACCCTCCGCACCTGGGGCAAGGCCCAGGCCGACCGTTACCTCGGCGAGCTTGAGGCTTGTTGCCAGATGCTTGCCGGCAATCCTGCGTTAGGCCGGTCGTGTGAGGACATTCGCCCCGGCTTGCGCCGCATGGAGCACGGCAAGCACGTCCTGTTTTACCGGCCGCAGAAACCCACCGGCATCCTGGTTGTTCGCATCTTGCACCAGCGCATGTTACCCGAACGACAAGCCATCGATTAGTGCTGAAGGCTTGAGTGCTGAATGCTGAATGCTGACTACTGACTACTGACAACTGGCTACTGGCTACTGATGTCCATCCCTGCCCGCACAATCGCCCTGGCCTGTTCCGCAGATTCAAAGATGTGCGCTTCCATTCCTAGCTCTCGCGCCGCTTCGACATTATTGGCACGGTCGTCGAAGAACAGCGTCCGCTCCGGCAGGCAGCCGAGAGCGCCAAGACAGACGCGGTAGATGGCGGGATCGGGTTTCAGGATGCCCAGCTCGCACGACCAGATCTTCACCTCGAATTCGTCGAGCCAACTGAATTTGCGCACATCGGCCAGCAGGTCGTGAGGGATATTGGAGAGGATGGCCGTCCGCACTCCGTGTGCCTTGATCTCACGCGCCAGCGCGAGCGCCTGGGGATTGACGCGCAGCCACATCAGCGTTTCCATCTCGGCGATGCGCTCCACTTGCGCGGGCCGGAGTTCCACCCCGGCAGCCTCGGCGAAAGCCTGCCAGTGTTGCCGGAAATCGGCGCGGCCGCGGTCGTAGTCATGGCGAGTGGCGGAGTAGATTTCGAAGAAGGGCGGTTCGGTGATGCCAACCAGCGCGGCGAATTGCCGCAGCTCGGCATCAGAAGGCGCAAGGCTCAGCACCCGTCCGTAATCGAAGATGACAGCATCCCAGCGGCCCGATGGCATCGCTTCCATTCTTACACGGGGCGGCGGTCCTTCGAGGCGAGGTTTGCCGACACCGATTCAGGGCCTTCATAATGATTTCCGCTGTGTTGCAAGCAAGCGCAGCGAAACCGCAGGAGTCAGTCATGAGTGTGAATGCACAGAATGGGCTTATTCACCTGGCGAGTCGGCACACCGTTGAAGAAACCATGCAGCGCCTCGAAACGCTGCTCGGGGAGCGTGGCGTCACCGTCTTCGCGCGCATAGATCACAGCGGAGAGGCCGAGAAGGTTGGACTCGCCATGCGCCCCACCAAGCTGCTCATCTTTGGCAGTCCGAAGAGCGGAACTCCGTTGATGCAGGCCGCCCCTGGCGTTGCGATTGATCTGCCCCTGAAAGCATTGTTCTGGCAGGACGCGGAGGGAAAAGTTTGGCTCACCTACAACGATCCCTCGTACTTGCAGCAGCGCCACAATTTTCCCGCAGAATTGCTCCCCAACATCGCTGCGGTAAGTGCGTTGTTCGGGAAAGCGGTGGAGTAGCCCGGCGCGAGAGAGCTTACGCCGCCCTCAGCAGCATCAGCGTAACGTCATCGTGCTGCGGGGCGTTGGCGACGAAGCGGTCGAGGTCGCCCATGATGTAATTCAGCAGCGCTGCGGGGGCATACGTCAGCCCTGCCTGCAGCACCCCGAACAGGCGCGCCTCACCATATTCTTCTTGCCGCTGGTTTTCGGCTTCAACCACGCCATCGGTGAAGATCACCAGCCAATCGCCACTTTGCAGTGCTACGGTGCCGGACTGGTAAGGGGCATTTTCAAGAATACCGAGCGGCACGCCTCCCACCTGCAAGCGCTCAACGTTGCCGGACTGGCGTCGCAGTATCGGGTTGTTATGGCCGGCATTGACATAGGTCAAGTTGCGAGACGCAGGATCATATTCGGCGATAAACGTAGTCGTGAAGCGCCGGCCATTCTCACTGTTGCTACAGGCATACGAGTTCATGCGGGCCACCAGTTCGACCAGCGTGCCGGGCCATGTGGAAAGCGTCTTCAGGCTGGCTTGAAAAGTAGCCATCAGCATGGCCGCCGGAATGCTTTTGCCGGCCACATCAGCCACCGCAATCAGAAATGTCTCGCCGGAGGAACTCGAACTGGGACGGCGAAACACGTCGTAATAGTCGCCGGCCACGGTATTCGCCGGACGGGTTGCAAACGCAATCTCGAGGCCAGGCACGGCGGGTGGACTCGCGGGCAGTAACCACGCCTGGATTTCTTTCGCGATCTGCAGATCGCGTTTCATGACCACGCGGTCAGCGACTTCCAACAGCAACAGCCCGAACATCAGCAGCCCGCCCCAAAAACGGGTATCGAGACTAATACTCCCGTCACCATCGCCGCTATGCAATCCTGCGTGGCCCCCGGGAAACAGAATCAACACCAGTGCAATCAGCAGCAGGACACGGCGGGCCGGCGTCAACTTCTCCAACATCGCCCAGAAAAACTGCCGTGCGACATTCAAGACATGCTTGCGCTTGGGCACTCCCGCGGTGCGAGTGGAATCGATGTCCTGGGAGTAAAGCCGGTAACTGGAACGGGCGTCGGCCTGAAACTGTTTCCAGAGCTCATTGAGCTTCATGCCGTCGGTGACGCGCTGCCAAAACTTCTCCACGCGCACCATGACGGGTTCGCGGCGGACCGTGTACTTGTCCCGCGGCGGTGGCAAAGGACGGGTGCGCTGTGCTTTCGAACTCATGGAGGCGTAGCTGGATTATAGGCGCGAGCAGAGGTTAAAGAAGCGATTGCTCAGGAAACAGAATCAGTGCGGGCGTTCCGATGGGACCTGTTCATCGAGAAAGGCCACCGACTGTACGCCCGAGACCTCAAAGCGCTTGCGGCAGCGAATGTTCTTGCAGGCAACAAGGTCGTCGCGCCGGACCATGTAGGAGCGGGCTTTGGCAAATTTCGCTCGGTCGCGCTCGTCTGCCCGTGGAGGCAGTTGGCGCTTCTTGGTACGAACGAACCATCCCAGCTCGTATTCGGCGGACTGATGGCAATGGGGGCAGTTCAAGGTCGTTTTCCTGGTCTCTTGCCGCTCGTCATACAGGTCGCGCTCGTCCATCAGCTCCCTCCCTGCGAGCCATCACAGAGCCTGGCTCAACCCTGCCCATAGTATTAGAACACAACCGCCGCTTCTAGGATGTGAGGCGACGTATGCGGAGGTCTATAACGCTTCACGATTTTCGCGCTAGGAACCAAGACCCAGCGGAGAGTGTCCGCTGGGTCAACCTGCGTTTGCTTGAAAGCTCTGCTGCAGGTCCATGGGGTAAGGAGGAGAATGATTAGCCTGCGTCGCTTCGCCGCCGGGTACAGTTTCTTACCTTCCTTGGCGACCGGGTTTCACTGCTGCTGCTGAAGGTAGAGTGCCAGTTCCGCTCGGCCAGAACATCCCCCTGAGGCCGTACCCGTGTGCCGCTTTCGTCGTACCCGGAAGGGCTGAACACTTCGTCCCAAACGCCGGTTCAGCAGCCCTGAACGGTGCTATCCTACGCGCAAAGGAGGGCTTGTTTATGGCTCGCTTCACGCTGTGTTTCGTCCTGTTAGCCGCCGCCCTCGGCCACGCTGTTCAGCCGCTGGCCACAACCGATGGTTCTATCTCCGGATCGAACCTGGTGGCCCTCAACTCGGAAATGACGGCCAGCGGACAGCTACCGTTGGCAGTGACTGAATCTCCAAATGACATCGCGCTCGCCGGTGCCAACCAAGGCATCTGCTACAAGATTCGCGCTTACATTTTCAGACGCGACGACGACCATGCGCCTCAGTTTGTCAGGAGCACAACCTGTGGACCGCGCCAGCCTCATGCCAAGGATGCCGTCTGGCCGAAGGGAAGACTGGTTCCCGGCCGATTGAGATGGGGGAACGGAAGTTTCTCCGCATTTGTAGCAGACGCGAACGAATGGAAATTCGGTTCACACTTGCGAAGGGCACTATCTCGGGCGCTCGACGCGTTGGGCTGGCGTGCAACTAGACCAGTTCCGCAATAGATGTGTCCGTTTTGCCCGGGTAGTGCGAGCCTTCAGGCCCGCGTATAGGGCAAGAAGAAAAACCGCTCTAGATTCACTGATCCTGGAACCGTCCTGGTTTTGCCTGCTACTCTGCCCCGCTCACCTTGGGCGCGTAGGGATTGTCATCCACCACCTGCCATACGGTGTCGAGCACGGTCCCGTCCACCCACTTCACGACGGCCACGGGCCGATCCAGCAGGCGAGGCTTGGCCGGTTTTCCGCCGCAAATCTTCTCCACCTCGGCTTGCAACTCTTCGATGGGACGAATTGGCAGGCCTTTGCCCTTCACCGCATCCAGTAGATCTTGCCGTCGCGGATTGATAGCAATGCCGCGCTCGGTCGCCACCACATCGATCAGCTCACCCGGCCCGGTCACGGTAGTCACCTCGTCGACGATCACCGGAATGCGGTCACGGAATGAAGGGACCGCCAGAATGGTGCAGTCCGCGAACAGGCAATTCTGCCAACCACCAATTCCGTGCAGCAGTCGTCCGTCGGAATGGGTCACGACATTCGCATTGAAGTTGAGGTCAACCTCGGTTGCGCCCAGCACGGCGGCGTCAACCAGGGAAGCGAAGTTGCCCTTGCCGTGGAAGTTGTATGAGGTGAACGGACTGGTGGCCACATGACGCGGATTGCTGGCGATCGAGCGCACCGCGTCCAGGTCGAACGTCTGCCCGTCGAGTATGTATCCGATGAGGCCTTGGTTGAGCAGATCGACCAGGTACTTGGTTGAGCCTCCACGCACGAAGCCGGCCTTCACGTTGGCTTGTTTCATCATGCCCGCGAGGTAGTCCACGAAAGCCAGCGCAATGCCGCCCGCGCCAGCCTGGAAGGAAAAACCATCGCGCATGATTCCGCTGTCGCGCAGAAAGCGCGCCACCAGCTCGGAAATTCGCAGGCGATCGGGACTGCGCGTGATCTGCGTGGTGCCGCTGACAATCTGTGAGGGATCACCGACGGAGTCAACCTCGACTACGTAGTCAACATTGTTGCCCTGTATCTGCCAAGGGATGCAGGGGAACGGCACCAGATTGTCCGTCACCACGATGACACGATCGGCATAGACGGAATCGGCGAGGGCAAATCCCAGCGAACCACACGCCGACCGTCCATGCGAGCCATCGGCATTGCCGAAGAAGTCAGCCGTGGGCGCGGCGATTACCGCGATATCAATGTGGACCTCGCCATCCTGCACCGCCTGCCAGCGTCCACCGTGTGAGCGCAAAACTCCCAGGCCGCGCATGTGTCCGTGCGAGCAGTAGTCGCCGAGCGGCCCATTCATGCTGCCTTCGATGTGATGCACCGCGCCCGACTTCATCAGGTCGATCACCGGCTCGTGACACGGAAACGAGGCGCTGGGAAACCAGACGAGGTCTTTGGCGCCCATGCGCGCGGCAGTTTGCAACGCGGTGAGCGCAACGCGGTCTCCATTGCGCAGATGATGATGGCTGCTGATGGTCATGCCATCGCGCAATCCACAGAGACGCAACGCGGTTTCCAAATCGGGGAGGCGCTTGTCCCCGTTTGTGGGATAGTCGCTGCTACTGCGGATCGGCGGCCCGGCTTTGTTGCCTGCGGGGAGATGCTGGTTGACTCCTTTGTATGGTGCCGCCTCGCGGCCGTTGACATGAGTTGGCACGCGACGGCCTGCCGCATTGGTGACCAAGCCGCCGGCTATGCCCGCGCTCATGATGGTTCTCCTGGTGCCGCAGCGTCGGCGATGATGCCCATCTTCCTGGCCCGGGCAACCAGCTTTACTGCGCGCTGCCCCACCGGGGGGTCAATCATCTTGGAGCCGAGGCTCACAACGCCAAGACCGCGGGCTTGTGCGTCCTCGAAGGCCGCTACGATTGCCAGCGCCTTCTCCAGCTCGCTCGGCGCGGGCGCAAATGCGCGATGGATGATCTCAATTTGCGCCGGATGAACACAGCCCATGCCCTCGAACCCCATGGCGCGCGAGGCCTCGCCCCAGAGCAGCAGTCCCTCGATGTCGGCCACGTCACCGTACACCGAATCGATGGCCTGCACCCGGGCCGCGTGGGCCGCGTTGACCACGCGCTGGCGGGCATACAGCGATTCGCTTCCGCCTGCCGTTTTTGCCACGCCGAGATCGGCGGTGTAGTCCTCCAACCCGGTGGTGATGGCGGCAATGCGCTCCGACGCCGTTGCAATGGCGAACGCATTCTCGATGCCCAGCGCCGATTCGACAATCGGCATCAGCCAAATGGGGCGCGTCAGGCCCGCTTGTTTTGTGATCGAATCAATAGCTCCCACAACGTCAGATACCTGCGCAGCGGTTTCGACCTTCGGTATCAGGAGGAGATCGGGTGACTGCGGAACAATCTCTTCCAGATCGGTCAATCCCAAAGGCAGTTGATTGATTCGCACCATGCGCTCCGCCACGCCGAAATCCACCGCGCGCAGCGCATTGCGAACCAGCAGCCGCGCCGCATCTTTCTCCGCATAGTGAACCGAATCTTCCAGGTCGAGGATTACGGCGTCCGGCCCGTGCAGTCCGGCGTTGACGAAGTACTTGGGCTCATTGCCGGGAAGATAGAGTCGTGAGCGCCGCAGACGGTCTCGCGGCGACGGCGCCGCCAGCGTCACCGCTTCGGGTAGCGCCGGCTTGTCCGGTGCGGGTCCGGCGCGGCGCACGGCCGCTTCAATGCGAGCTGCAATCACAAACGGCAGCGCTCCTTCATCCACGATCTCGATCGAAGCGTGCTCGACGCCAAGCGCGCGCAGCACGTCGCGCACCTGCTGCCGGATGACCTCGCCGTAATACAACTCGACGCGCGATCGCAAGCCGATTTCAATCCCGCCGCCGCTGCGCTCTTCGAAGCTAACGTGCAAGTCGGAACGCACGTCGTCGCCCGCGCGTCCAGCCTTCCCTCGTCGCAATGCGCTAATTCCTGCCACTGCCGGCATAAACCTTCTCCACCGTCACCCCAAGCTTCGCCAGGATGGCGTCTGTCATCTGCGTTGTCGAAGCCGCACCCTGCGCCAGCGATTTCGCGCCGCCGGAGAGGCGCATCATGTCATAGGTGCGCACCTTGCCTTCGGCCACAACCACTGCGACGGCGTCACGGATCTTGCGCGCCTTGTCGTTCTCTCCCAGATGATCAAGCATCATCGCCGCCGAAAGAACCATGGCAATCGGATTGACGATCGCGGGATCCAGTTCGGCATACTTAGGAGCGGAGCCATGCGTGGGTTCAAACACTGCGACGTCCTGGCCGATGTTGCCGGAGGCCGCAAAACCAAGCCCGCCCACCAGTCCCGCGAACGCGTCGCTGATGACATCGCCGAACAAGTTGCTGGCCACGATCACGCCATACTCTTCGGGGTTCTTGGTCAGCCACATGGTCTGCGCGTCGATATTGGTGGACCACAGCGCAATGTCGCTGTACTGCTTCTGCACTTGCTTGGCGACTTCTTCCATCATGCCCGAAGTTTCGCGCAGCACGTTGGGCTTCTCGCAGATGGTCACCGATTTGTAGCCGTGCTTGCGCGCGTGCTGGAATGCAGCTTCGCAGATCCGTCGCGCCGCCGGACGCGTGATGATGCGCACCGAAATCGCGAGGTCTTCGCCAGCAACATTGTCGAACGGCTTGAACTTCGGGTGACTGCGCAGGGCATCACGCACCGGCTGCGGCGGGTTCGTCCACTCGACTCCCGCGTACAGGCCTTCCGTGTTTTGCCGGAAGACCACCACATCCACCTGGGGCTCCTCGTACCCGCCAGCGGGTTTCTTGCGAATGAAGTTGAGTGGGTTGCCGGGGAACGACAGGCACGGCCGCATGCACACGTCGAGGTTGAAGATCTGCCGCATGGAGACAATCGGGCTGAAGTACTGATAGCCTTTGCCCCGCAACGCGGGGATTAGCTCAGCTTCGGCTTCCTTCTTCGGCTTCGACGTGATGGCGCCGAACAGACCAACCTTGTGCTGGCGCAGCAACTCGATGGTGCGCTCGGGAAGAGCGTTGCCTTGCTTGATCCAGCACTCCCAACCGATGTCGGCTTGTACGTATTCGGCCTCGAAACCCACGGCGTCGAGCACCCGAATCGCTTCGGGCAGGACCTGGTTGCCAATGCCATCGCCCGGCATGGAAATGATTTTATGTTTTGCCATGAATGCGAACTCCTCCACACAACCTATGTATCCTCTGGATGGATTTGTCATCCTGAGTACGGTCGCCTTGCGACCGTACGGAATCGAAGGACCCCTAATACGCCCAAGTAACCGTCGAATGCTCTATGTCCCACATTGTGGGACTCACATGTGTGCCACTACCGTGCTCAGCCCCAGCTTCCGGCTCACCAGGTTCTCCACTCCGCCAGCAATAACCAGCGACTGCGGCACGCTGCCCAGCGCCGGGAACGCGAACTGCTCGCCTGCGTAGCGTATGGTGCTCGCGGAAAAATCAACCTCGACTTCGTCACCGGGAATGATCGTCTTTTCCTTGCCGGCAACCGCGTCGGCAAATCGAGCGCGCAACCGGTTCACCAGTTCGGGCGTCTCGATGCACAGAAATCCGTTATTGAACGCGTTGCGCAGGTACGTCTGCGAGAAGCTGCCCGCGATCACCAGCGGAATGCCTTTGTATTTCAGCGCCGTTACCGCCTGCTCGCGACTGGATCCCGTGCCGAAGTTGAAACCGCCGACGATGACGTCGCCCGCTTGCGTACGCCCGGCAAACTGGGGATCGTAATTTTCCATCGCCACTCCCGCCATCATCTCCGGGGTCATGTCTTCGCGATAGGTGTAGTCCTTGCCGTAGATGCCGTCGGTGTTCAGGTTGTCTTGTGGCAGGAAGATCAGCCTCCCCTGCACGCGCTGCGGAAATCCGGGCAGAATTTCGACCTTCTCAGCAGGGGTGGAACTCGTGGCCAGTTCTTCAAAGCGCTTGGTCAGTTCGCGATCTTCAGCCTCCGCAGGTCCGCAGATGTAACCTGCGACAGCCGACGCCGCGACGACCTCGGGGCTGCCCAGGTAGCACTGGGCGTCGCGCGAACCCATCCGCCCCTTGAAATTGCGATTGGTCGCCGAGATGCCGACCTCGCCCGCTTCCAGCAAGCCCGTACCCAGGCCGATGCACGGCCCACATCCTGACGGCAGCGGATGCGCGCCCGCTTCCAGCAACGTTTGCCACACACCACGCTTTTCCGCTTCCTCCTGCACCGCGCGACTGGCCGCCGCAAGATAAAACTGCACACTGTCGGCGATCTTCTTACCTCGCAGCACCTTCGCCGCAGTCTCAAGATCTTCCAGCCGCGAGTTTACGCACGACACCAGGTACGCCTTCTGGATTACGACTTCCTTTTTCGCGATCTCAGCGACGGACTGCATCGCCTGCACCGTATCCGGGCCGGAAACGTAAGGCGTGACTTCAGCCAGATTCAGCGTGATCCGCCCAGCGTAGATCGCGTCTTTGTCCGGCGCCGGAGGATTCGTCCGCCACTCGTCAAGCTTTTCTTCGGGAATGCGCGTGATTCCCTGCGTCCGCAATTCCTGGTTGCGCGCTTTCAGGTAATCCAACGTGACCTCATCCACGGGAAACCAGCCGACCAGCGTTCCCCATTCGGTGGACATGTTGGCGATGCTCAGCCGCGCATCCATGCTGAGCGACGCTACACCCGGGCCGGTGAATTCGACAGCGGCGTTTAGCACTTCTTCCTGGTTGTAGAGTCCGCACAACGTCACGATCACATCTTTACCGGTTGAGCCCGATGGGAGCCGGCCTTCGAGCACGACCTGCACCGTGCGTGGAACCTGCCACCAGAACTCACCTGTCGCCCAGATTGCGGCCGCGTCGGTACGCACCACCGGCGTTCCGATCGCGCCCAGCGCGCCATACATATTGGAGTGCGAATCGGAGGCGACGACGAACACCCCCGGCAGAACGTAGCCCTTCTCCACCATGATCTGATGACCGATGCCGGTACCCGGCGGATAGAAGTCGATGCCGTGCTCGCGCGCAAAAGCCTCCATGCTGCGATACTTCGCCAGGTTCGACTCTTCCTTGTTTTGAATATCGTGATCGGCGGTGATCACCGGCTGCGCGGGATCGTGCACCTTCGTCGCCCCGATGGCCTTGAATTTCTTCATCACCGCAGAGGTGTTGTCGTGGGTCATCACGTGATAGGGCCGGATGGAAAGGAAGTCACCTGCGCGCAGCGCGCGGCCCGGCCCTTCGGCCATGTGGGCTTGCGCGATCTTCTCGACGATGGTCTGTCCCATCTCAGTGCTCTCCCACTGTGGCCGTGCGGTCAGCCTTAAACAGCTTCATCAACTCCGTCACGCTCGTCTGCTTCTCCAGGTTCCAGATGGCGTCCATGGCGCGGCGACGAGCTTCGCGCGACATCACCGGCTCCGCCAGCGCCTCGAACTTCTCCTCCACTTCTGTATCGGTCAGCGGATTCCGCGGATCGCCCTTGGGGTAGTCGAGCTGGGTTGTAAACTCGCGGCCATCGATGGTATGGATCCTGACAATCACCCGCTGCAGCGCCGGAAATACCTTCTCGATCTCGGAATCGGCGGAGACGGCGATCTTGTTGAGCTGGGCCCGGATTACGGGGTCCAGGATCTTCGCCTGGGTGAATTGCAACGGTGTGACCTGGCGCTCGGCGATAGCAGCAGCGACGACGTACGGCAGCGAGTGATCGGCGGTCTCTTTTGTATGCGGATCATACTTGCTGGGATCGCTGAGAATATCCGCCCCGCGCGCGGTGGTGCGAATGTGCACTTTTGCTATGTCGTGGGGCTGCAGGTCGTTGTCCTTCACCAGCGCAAGGACGGCGGAAATTGGCGTATGCGTCAGCGCCTCGGTGGGAAACGCCTTCATCCCACATTGTGTGATACGCCACGAATCGCCCAGCCCATCGGTCAGGACATTCAGCTTCCACTCCGGGCCGAAACAATGCACCAGCCCTTCTTTGCCGTCGATCACGTGCTCAGGACCGGTATATCCCTTTTCAGCCAACAGGGCTGCCAGCACGCCGCTCTGGGTGGCCATGGGATCGACGGTGTTCTTCATCATGGTCAGTTTGCCGGCGGTGACCGCACCCAGCGTGGCCCGCGCGCTGGCGCTGATGCCGATGGCCTGCTGAATTTGCTCCGCGCTGAGGTGTAGCATTCGTCCGGCCACGATTGGCGAGACGAACGCGGTCAACGTGGCATGATGCCAGCCACGCTCGCGAATGCCTGGGAAGGCTGCCTCGCACAGCCGCATTTCGAACTCATGGCCCAGCACCAGGCCAACGATGAGTTCGCGCCCATCGCTGCCGGCACGCTCGCAGCAGGCCATCGCTGCGGGAAAAATGTCCGAAGGATGGGAGGGGTCCTGCTTCCAGTAGATGTCGTTGTAGTCCATGCAGCGGATCATCAGCGCATTCGCCAATGACGCTGAGACCACATCCATCTGCCCGCCGCTCCCGATCACAGTCGCACCACTCCGGCCTGCAATCTCGTTCAGCACCTCCAGCGCAATGATCACATCGTGTTGCTGGTAGCCGCCAAGAGCGCAGCCAATGCTGTCGAGCAGGAAGCGCTTGGCCTGATACACCGCATCTTTGGAAAGCTGCTCGAACTTCACGCCGGCGGCCCATTGCGACATGGTTGCGGTGATCGTTGGCTTGGCCGCCGCTTTGCTCGGCGCTGGCGCGGTTGTGGTTGACATGAAAATCTTCTCCTCGTTATTTCGCCAGGTTCTTGAATGGCAGAAAGGCCATGAAATCGGCGTGGTGCACGATGTAGGCCTCGGTGGTGCGCTTCACCAGATCGCCTTCGGCAGCGTGTGCCGCAATGATATGACACACCGCGTCGGGCACGCCGCATTCCATCGCCAGCGCCACCCCGGTAAACGGATGCCGCAGCAGCTCGCCACGCTTGCTTTGCCGGGTCTTGCCGTCCACGTTTTCGTACTCCAGCAGTTTGCCGACATCGGCCAGAATCGCGCCTGCAATCACGATATCCAAGTCGATGGGAAGTGCGCGCCCCATAAATTCCTCCATGCTCTCCGCGGCCTTGCGCGCGATGTGCACCACGCAGCGCTTGTGCTCCATGAACGTTGTGGGGCAGTTCGGCACCAGCAGGGTGAACGGAATGCGGTTCAGGTCGTCCGCCGTAAGCGGGCTGAGTTCGAGCGCCCGCTGCCAGGTTTTTGTGACCTGCTCGCGCAGTTCGGGAGACTGGATCCACTCGATCTCAGGCCACAATTTGACGACCGCTTCGCGCATCGATACTCCTCCGCAGGGCCGGGCAAAATTGCTCCCTGAGATTAACAGGGGAAAATCCTGTCCGAACGCCAAACAAGTATTCGTATCATTAGACCCTACCGGAGAGCTAGGACGCGCGTCACAAGGAACGTGGCTTTCGATATCTTGTGCCCGGCCATCTTCATCTGCCACAAACCATCGATTCTCAAGGGGCAACTGTAGTACTCCCCTTCCCTTTGCTTGTCACGTCCCGATGTGCAATAGGTCACTGACGAACCGGCAGGCGTAGGAGTGAACTTCTGTTGGGTGTCCGAGGGAGAGGATACCCGTCCTTTTCCCCACACCCACTTCGTCGAGTGCGCGAGAAAACAAGACCCTCGATCTTTGTCTCCCAAGTTTCCAATTGCACATGACCGCAGACAATTTCCGTCTGCAGATAGCTGATAGGTGGAACCAATGCACCACCAACAGCGTTCTCGCAGCTTACGTTTCCGCACAAGCTCGCGCGGGGTGACGGCTGCCCTGACGATAACGATTGCGTTTGCGCTAGCGTTTGTGTTGATCCAATCAGCTCAGACCCAGAGTTTCCATGCCGGCGGTGGTTCTATGCCGTTGCCCACTCAGGATCCCAGGCAACATGCGCGCGCCTTCCCTCGACTGAGCCTTGGGAGCGGCCGCGAGGTCACCTATGTCGGCATGTTTTCGTCCGACGCGACGTTTCGAAAATCATCGAAGCTCACTCGTTTTCTCGACGCGCTGAATGTGCCCCCTTCCGAAAGTCCATCGCACCAAGCCGCAAGACAGAGTGGCGTTCCTTCTTGGATGCTTTCTTCCAATGAGCGGGTGGTAGACGATATTGAGCCACCGGGGCACGCCATGGCCCTGCCGGAAGTGCATTCGCTTGTGGGTAGCGCTCGCGATGCCGTTGTTTCCTTGGTTTACGGACGGCCCAGCGTGCTGCGGACACCGCAATACCTGACCACCGACTCGCAGCAGCGCGTCATCCTCAGCGATCCTGGCATTCCGGCCGTGCACGTACTGGACCCAAAGAGAAAAACCTCCTTTAGCATCCTTGGCGGGCAAGGCCGCCGGCTCCGTTCACCGGCCGGAGTCGCTGTAGATGGGGAAGACAATATTTACGTTGCCGATTCCGACCGTGGAATGGTTTTGGTGTACGACCAATACGGAAAGTTTGTCCGCTACATCGGAAACTTCCACGGCGAGAACATGTATCAACGCCCCACCGGAATTGCGATCGACCGCAAAGCGGGCCATTTATATCTCGCCGACAGCCCTCGTCATCTTATTTTTATACTTGATCTGGAAGGCCATCTCCTGAAGCGAGTGGGGGACCAGTGGGACGATACCAACGGAGAAACACTAAAGAGCAGGAAGGATATCGGTCCGGGGAAATTTGACTATCCGACGGAGATTGCGGTGAGCGATCACCAAGTTGCCGTTCTGGATATGGCTGGGACGCGCGTTCAAATCATGGACTTGGAGTGCAACCTCCTTAGAGGTTTCAGCTTTCCGAATGCTTACCACCAGCAGGCCGACAAAGAAAATGGACTGGCATTGGATAAGCACGGCAGCATCTATGTCTCATACGCCGCCACTTCTGAGGTCAGAATGTACAACAGCGAAGGTGGCCTCCTGGCTTCCTTCGGCCAGGCCGGTTCCAAAGCGGGCGAGTTTAGTGCTCCGAGAGGGTTGTGGGTGGATGCGAGCAACCGCCTTTACGTCTCAGATACGCAAAACATTCGTGTCCAACTCTTCCAGTTGACCGGGGACCAAAGCGACGGGATGCCTAACGCAGGCGAATAGGATTCATGTAGCGTTTGGCCTCGTCCTTCTCACATACTCCAAGTAGCGTGCTCAATTTGGTTGGTGATTTCTTCGGCTGGCATATCGGACGGAAAGCGCATCGGTTTGCCAATCACGACTGTCAGGTCTCCGGGGCGCGCGATTTTGTGGCCGGCCATCTTCATCTGATACAAACCATCGATCCGCATGGGAACAACCGGGACGTTCAGCCGTGACGCCAGCATTCCGACGCCCGAGCGGAACGGCGACGGCTTGCCGTCGGGCGTGCGCACGCCTTCGGGATAAACCAGAACGCTGTAGCCTCGATCTACCGATTCACCGGCGTAGGCGAAACTCTCGCGCACGCCCGACTGCTGCGGCAGCGGAAAGACGTTGAACAGGGCAACCACCAGATAGTAGCCGGCCCGGTACGCCCAACGCACCAAGGGGCTCCAGGCTTGCGGCGGCTGCCACATCTCCCACAGCATCTCTCCCCACATGCCGACCGCGAGCTTGTGCCGCACCCGCGGCGGAAGCGCGATCAGCGCGAAGCCAACATCGATGTAGGTAACGTGATTGCAACTGATGAGGAACGGCCCGTCGATACCGCGAAGGTTCTCGCGGCCAATAATCTTGGGGTGCGCCATGATCATGGTCGCCGGCCAGGTGAGCAGGTAGTAGATGAAGCTACGAATCCACGTGGTGGGCCAGCGCTGCGCCCATCGCGGATACCGATAGCCGCTCTGCGGCGACTTCTGCGGCCCGCGCAGCAAACGTTCGAGATCGCCAACCGTGCTGACGCTGGTGAAGTTCGCCTCGTTGAGATCGACCTGGTAGCGGTCCTCCAGCGCGCTCATCAGCTCGACGCGATCCATGGAGCTCAGGTTCAGGTCTCCGTCGAGCCGGGCCTCGGGGGTAAGCGGGCCGATGCTGCGTCCGGTGACGCGCGCGATCAGTTCCGCCAAAGCGCTCTGTGGCACGCTGGCTCCATCTCCGCCTGAGGCGAAGTGTTGCTGGACCGCCTGCTGGATAACGGCGATCTTTGGCTTCTGCGTGGAAGTGCGCGGGAAGTCCTGCTCGGGCCAGACAAACCAGCGGCGCATCTGCTGATACTCCGCGAGCTGCTGGTTCGCACGCCTGACCACCGACTCGGGATCAGCGGAGTCGCGTAGGACAAGTACCGCGCAAGGCTCGGCGTTCCCGCCCTGCTCCAGACCGACGATGACGCAGTCGCGTACCGCGGGCTGCTGGCGGAGCGCAGTTTCGAGGTCCTCGGGATAAATGTTCATCCCTTCGCGCGTGACGATGACGTTCTTCTTGCGGCCCTTGAAGTAGAGATTGCCGTCGGCATCGAGTTCACCGAGATCGCCGGTGCGAAACCAACCTTCCTCGCTCAACACCGGCTTCAGCTCTTTTCCCTGCCAATAACCGGCCGCGACGTTGGCGCCACGCACCAGGATTTGTCCGTTTTCGTCGAGCTTGATCTCGCGGCCCTCGAGCACCTTGCCGATCGAGCGTTTGCCGGTGCGAAATGGATGGTTCAGGGAAATCAGCGATGTGGTCTCGGTGAGACCGTAGCCTTGAATGACGACGAAGCTCAACCGGCGCCAAAATTCCTCGGTGTCGGCGTCGAGTGCCGCGCCTCCTGAGATGAAGGCCCAGAACTTCCATCCAAATTGGTTGTGAACCTTCCGGAAGCGCCACCAGCGCCTGACGAAGTGCTGGTTGTTTGCGGCCTGGAATTGGCGCTGGAACCACTGCTGCCGGCCCGCGACTTCGAAATCGCGCAGCAGCTTGTCTTTCAGCGACTCCATCAGGCGCGGCACCGCGACTACCACCGATACGTGTTCTTTCTTGATGACATGCAGAACCTCCGTCGGGTTCAGCGTGTCCTGAAAGATCACGGTGGCTGCCAACAATTGCGGCAGGAAGATGCCGAGGAACTGTCCAAAGACGTGGCTCAAAGGCAGCAAATTCAAGAAGCGCAGCGGATGAAAGATGCGTTCGTAGCGGAGGTACTTGCCAATCTCGCGCTCCAGCGGCTCAAGGTTGGCCAGAATGTTGCCATGGGTGATGACTACACCGCGCGGCTCGGCAGTCGTGCCGGAGGTAAAGACGATTTGCACGATGTCGTCACGCGTGAGCGGCGGCGGAGCAACCGACTGATCGGAGTGCGGCGCAATCTGCTCGCGCAGGGTTTCCAGATTTATCTCTGCGATGCCCGGGATGTGATTCTGCATTGAGCCAACACAGAGCCTGGCGTCCACCTGTTGCGCAACACGCTGGGCAAAATCGGGGGCCGCAATCTTGTCGATGGGCACCACGATAGCGCCGCGCAGCAGGCATCCGAAGAATGCAACCACCCACTCAGAGCAGTTCTCGCCCCAAACGACGACCTTATCGCCCTTGCCGATGCCGCGCTGTTCCAGCTCGCGCGCAAAGCGATACGCGTTGCTCAGCACATCGCCGTAGGTCCATCGCCGCATGCGATAGCCGCGATGGTGAACGTAGGCCGCCTCGCGAGCATGGCGGCGGAAGTTATCGAGATATTCCAGGATGGTGGATCGTGCCATCTGCTGACAGTTTAAATGGTCGAAGGAACGACCCGACGCGAAGTGGCTGCAGCTTGGCCCGACTACGGCACCGGAGCCGTGTCACGCAATTTCAAATCGCGGACTGCCGCGTTTTCGACTCTCTCGATCGCGACGATCGCCACCCATTCGTTGTTGCGATTCAGATAGCGCACCATCCGCCCCCCGAGGATGTTCGCCACTTGCTGTGGGGCCAGGTCCTGGTGGTAGTCGAAGAAGCGTTCCTGCATTTCCTCGCCGAAGGGCAGACTCCGGAACAAAGGATGCAGTGGCTGCCACTTGGTTGAAAACAGCAGTGCGACGTCGAACTGATCGGTAGCTTGCGCGGCCCGTTCAATCTGGAACGCCGAGAAGTTCTCGATGGGCACCACCGTGAGCGGCTGTTTGACGTATCCCAGGAACGGGCGCGCAAGTTCATCGGAAGCCGGCCACGCCGTGAGCACGCGCGCGTGCGGGAAGCGCGCCGCCAATTCATCGGCTGCCAGTTTGTGGACGATGACGTAATCGCGATACAGCAACGTGTCTTCGGGAGCGATCCAATACGGCGGCGGAGTAAGCAGCGCGAAAATAAAAGCTGCGCACGTCACCGCAATCCACCAGGGCCAGTGCCGGATGCGGCGCCACAATGTGGAAACACAAAGCAGAATCACGAGCGGCACCGCAGGAAGCAAGTAGCGGGCCAGTACAGCGCCTCCCAGCGCTGACAGAGCCACGATGTGCGCCAGGATGACCACCCCAAACACGAGCTGCACGTTGATGGGAATCCGGGGGCGCAAGGTGCCATCAGCCTCCCGTATTGGAGGACGGCTTATGGCATAGGCTGCGGCCAGCGTCAGCACGAACATGTTGAGGTAACCCAGCGTGTGCCAGAGCCGTAGCAGGACGGCAAGGACGATGCGCAGCGGGCTGAGCGTAGCTTGCAGGTTGTAGCGCAGGTACTCCGGATTGCCGAAGTAGAAGCCGGTTCGGTGATGGAGGAAGAGAAACCACAGCGCGAGAGGAACCAGGCACAGCAGAAGTGAGAGTGCGGCCAGACGGTTGCGATGATATAGGCAAAGCGGTTCGGTCCGCCGCGAATTCCGTTGCAGCACGGGACAAAGCAGCTCCCAGGCCAGCAGCGCCAGGGGCGTGACGATTGCCGTCTCTTTGGCGAGAGGCGCAAGGGCGAAGAACACGATGGTGGCCACCGGTCTTCGTTCCACATACATTGCCAGTCCCCAAAGCGTCAGGGCGCAAACCATCATGTCGAGGTGGGCCAGCGAACTCTGCGCAAAGAACACCGAATAGACCGCGGTGCACAGGACTGCGGCAGCAGCAACCTGTTCGTTGGCCACGTCGCGCGCGAGCCGCCACAATCCCAGCAGCGCAAACGCGGCGACCAGCAGCATCGCAGTTCGGGTCACTGCCGGCGTGAAGGCGCTGAACTTCCACCAGAACGCCAGCCACAGCATTACCAGCGGAGGATGTGCATTGGAGAGCGTGGTGCTGGGAATCAGTGAACCGGTGAGCAAAAGGTCGCGCGCCGCCGGAATAAAGTAGCCCGCTTCATCCCAGAAGTACGGCAGCCGCAGTAAGGGCGCATGGGTAACGAACAGGAAGGCAAAAATGAGCGCATAGGCGAAAAGGTGTCCGCGCACTTTCCCGAGTGTCATCCGGAGTGAGGGCGCCCCGTCGTTGGCCACTTCGGAAACCGTTCTAATGGACCGGGCCGGTGCCCGGCCCCATCCGCGGATCCAGTTTGATCTCCCCGAAGGTGTTCTCGTAGTTCACCAGGTTTTGCTGCAGGATGGTGTATAGCGCTTTCGCCTGCTGCGGACTCAAATAAATCCCCTGGAAGTTACGGACGTCCACCCGGATTTCGTCCTGCTGTTGCAGGGTGCCGAATACCAGGAAGAAGTCCCAGACGTTCACCCGCACCTGGACGCTGTTGGCATAGCTTTCGCGGTAGTCGGGACTATTGGTCAACTGAATCGATGGCTGCGCAGAATTCGACATGGTGACCTCGAAAATCGCAGTGTAGCAGAACAGTTGCCAGCAGTCAGTTGCCAGATTGAAAACCAAGGCTGAGCACCGCCGCATTTGCAGAAAAAAAGGCGGCCCGCGAGGGGCCGCCAAAGTGAAGCAAAGTTAAAGCGATTAGAAGCTGATCTTGCCCGCGAACTGGATGATGCGTCCCGAAGGCAGACCGGTAAAGAACGATCCGTAGGGGCCAGTTGGCGGCGCCGCCGTGGTGGTGATCTGACCAAACGTTCCAGACGCCAGATTGAGGTCAGGGTTGGTGAAATTCGGGTGATTGAATATGTTGTAGAAGTTGGTCGTGAAGTTGAACAGGAACCTCTCCGTCAACTTGAAGTTCTTGCCGACGGTGACGTCCGAGTCGAAGAAGTGAGGTCCACGGTAGTTGTTCCGGGTCTGGTTCGGCCAAACTCCGAACGCGTTCGCCGCAGCGAAGGCATTGGGGTTCAGGCACTGACTGTAGCCATTGACGCAGCCCTGTTGGCCATTCGGAGCAATCACGTTCGCGACCGTATTGCTCGGGCCATAGTTGGCGATGGCTGTATTGCCATCAATGACCGAGAGTGGAAGGCCAGAGCGCCAGAAGAAGTTCTCCGACAGAATCCAGCCGCCGAAAGCAGCGTTGGCAAAGCTGTTGCTGAACTTGTACGGCATTGTCCAGACGTAGGTACCGTTAAAGCTGTTGCGAACGTCGTAATCGGCGTTGCCGTAGTTGTTGCACGTTAGACAGTTAGGATTGACCTGATAGGTTAACGATCCGAAACCCTGAGAAGAGTTGTATGGCGTCGCGCCGATGCCTCCGTTCGAGACATCATCCATGGCATGGCTCCAGGTGTAGCTGAACTGGAACACTAATCCATACGTTGCGCGCTGGGTTATGCTCGACGTCAGACCGTTGTAGTTGGATATACCGCTCGAAGAGTACTGCTCAAACGCGCCGAAGATCGGGGTGGGCGCCGTAGGGCCAAGCCCAACGCGGGTACCGTAGGCATTCAACCCCTCATTGTAGATCGGGATATGAACCCCGTGGTTCCCCACGTAAGTCATTCCGAGCTGAGTCTTGGTTCCCAACGCCTGTTGGAAGCCGAAGCTCCACTGCTCGTAGTAGGGAGTGTGGAAGGTCCCGATCTGATTATGGTAGGTCGGGGTCCGGAACTGCGATCCCAACATATTTTTCAAGCTCTGGTAGGATGCCCCGTTGTCGAACCCCGACATGATAGCCGCGGCAGAGTTCGCGCCCTGAATATACGGACTGTTGGCGGTAGTGGTGTCGCCCCACGGCGTACCGGTGATACGGACTTCGACCAATCCAGGCAAGTTCGTCATGAATTGATCGGCCGCCACAGAGGGGAAGGCATCGTCGAAGATCCCGAATCCGCCGCGAAAGACGGTGTTCGGACCCAACGGCGACCATGCAAAGCCGAACCGGGGCGCCCAGTCGATCTTGTCGGTGGCGTTGTAAAGCTGGTGGTTGTTGCCGTTGATGATCGAGTTGTACGGAGTGCTCTTAGTGAGCATGCCCGCAGCGAGTAGGTTGTTGAACGACCCGTTCAGCAACGAGCCGCAATTGGTCTGGCAGACCGGATTGGAGTTTTTCTCGGCGCGCAGCGCGAGGGTGAGCGTCAAGTTCTTGGCGACCTTCCACTCATCCTGGGCGTACATGCCCAATCCCCAGAGCGCGACCGGCTGGGTGTTGCGAGAGGGGAAGCGCTGACGGGTCTGGTACGCGATGCCGTTGTAAAAATCGGTTTGGCCGCCGTCGCCGTTGCCGGAGACGTCAAGCCCGAGCACCTCAGGATTGTTCAATAGGTTGAAGGTGTAATCGGTGATGTCGTAACGGCGGAAGTTGCCGCCGAACTTGAAGTTGTGCTTGCCCTTGGTCCAGGAGAGATCGTCTATGAACTGATACTGCGTGACGTTACGTCCCTGGGGAAAGTTGTACACCGCTCCTCCCACTGCCGTCAGGTTAAACCCTTGCTCGAGGAACGCGTACGGGAAAAGGCCTGCGTTTTGCTGGGTGAAAATGGCCTGGTAATGGCTGAGGTCCGCGCTGAACTGGTTGGTCACGTTGGAACTCATTACGCGGGTCCACCCAAACTGGCCATCGTACGCGGGCTGGTAGCTGGCAGCATTGAAGGCGGGGTTAATGGGATCAGCATACGTGGCCTGCGTACCGTGGTCGATACGTGCGCGGAAGTAGAACTGGTTTTTTTCTGACTGGTTCCAATCGATCCTGAAGGGCAGGATCCATTCCGTTCCCGGTAGTGCCGGGCTAGCCTGGTACTGAGTGAAGCAATTGTCCCCAGCGAGTGCGGGATCGAGGAAGTTCAGCACCCCGCCGCAGTTGCCCCCATTGTTCCTGGTATACGTCGCAATATTGGTTGGGTTGTTCCCCGGATATCCCTTGGCCGAGCTGTACAGGTTGAACATCCTTTGGTAGAGCGCAACCTCAGCCGGAGCGGTGGCCGCCAGGTTGGCCAGGGTTGCCTGCGCAAAAGCAGGCGTTGGTGCATAGACTGGCTGGGTGGAAGGGACGATATATTGGACCGCTTCGTAGTCCACGAAGAAGAAGAGCTTGTCCTTCTTGATCGGACCACCAAACGCCGCTCCCCAATAATTGTTGTTGGCAAAGGGCCGCGTGGTCGTGGGGCTGGTGTGATTGTTAAACCAGTCATTGGCATCCAGGGCCCGGCCGGTCCACTGGTACAGAACGTTGCCGTGGTACTGGTTGGTGCCCGACTTGGTAACGTAGTTAACCTGAGCGCCGGCCTGCTGGCCGTATTGTCCAGAGTATGCGTTGCTGATGACCGTCGCTTCCTGCAGTTCGTTCTTGCCCAGAGTCAGGTTGGTGGCGCCTGAGTTGTTCAGGTTCAGGTACGGATCCATGTCGTTCTCGCCGTTGACCGTGAACAGGTTGGACGTGGCGGGAAGGCCGTAGGCGCTGAAGTTGCCATAACCTTGGCCTGTGTTCATGGTGACGCCCGGTGCCGTCTGCGCAATGGCCGTGAGGTCATTGCCGCCGTTTGGCGTGTTCTGAATGATGTTGTCGTTAAAATTGGTGGACAGGTTGGCATTGTCTGTCTGCACCAAGGGCGCAGCACCGGTTACTTCCACCGTCGTCGAGCTGGCGCCCAGCGCCATCTTCACGTTAGCAATGGTTGACTGGCCGACGTTAACGGTGAACCGGCTTTCCGTCTTGCTGAAGCCCTGGGCGGCCACGCTGACCGTGTAGCTTCCCGGGCCCAACAGAGAAAACCGGTAGGAACCGCTTGAATTGGTTGGACTGGTGCGGGTTTCGCCAGTGTTATCGCTTTTCAGCGTTACCGTGGCGTTTGCTAAAACTGCGCCGGTCGGGTCTGTAACCGTACCGGTCAGGTCGCCCGAAACGAGCGACTGTCCGAAGGCTGTGGGCGCCATCAGGCACACTGCTAGCAACAACGCCGTAAGCGCATAGAACTTATGAAGTCTCTTCATGTTACGAACCTCTTCTCCTCGCACTACGAATCTCTCAGATTGCCAAGGACCTTTGAGGGCTCTCGTTGGCAATGTCCAGCTAAGGTTTATGCAAGCGAACTGC
>ODAK010000965.1_pt1 | contig 32460 bp, 27 predicted proteins | sample 1539591 | NCBI WGS metagenome assembly ODAK01 (sample SAMEA3539303, study PRJEB22396) | soil metagenome | biome: tundra; feature: field; material: soil | place: USA | collected 2010-05 | depth 0.15 m | reverse complement strand
TGGGCGGCAGAAGACGGCATATCCAGGATTGGGCGATAAGTTATGACGACCGTCAATAATGAGGGCGTCGAGGCCGCGCTCTTACGGGTAATCATCCAGCTGGTGGTGATCATCGGAGCCGCACGCGTCTCCGGTAATCTTTTCCGTCGCATTGGCCAACCTGCCGTTTGCGGCGAGATTGCGGCCGGTCTGATTCTCGGACCTACGTTCTTCGGGCGATTCTTTCCTGCCTCGTTTCACGCCGTATTCGATCCGGGCGTTGGACCGGTGTTCAGCATCCTGAGCCAGCTGGGCCTCATCCTCACGATGTTCCTGATCGGTCTGGAGTTCGATTTCGATCATCTCCAGGATAACGGCCGCACGGCGGTCTCGGTCTCACTCGCCGGAATCATCCTGCCTTTTTCTCTCGGTTTTGAGCTGGGCAAAATCATGCATGCGCAACTGGGACTGGGCGGGAACTGGATCAATTTCGCGCTGTTCATGGCGACCGCGATGTCCATCACGGCGATTCCGGTTCTCGGGCGAATCATGGTGGAGCTGAACATCACGCGGACGCTGGTGGGGTCTCTGACTATTTCCGCCGCCGCACTGGACGACGCGATTGGCTGGACAATTCTCGCGCTGGTAACAGCCATTGTCCGGTCGACGTTCGATCCGGCGAAACTGGTCATCATGGTCGGCAGCGTAATCGCTTATGGTCTTCTGATGGCGTTTGTGGTCCGCCCGTTAGTGGTCAGATGGAGCGTCTGGACCATGAAGAAGCACGACGGCGAACTCTCGCTGAATGCGCTGGCGGTCCTGCTGATTTTGGTCCTCCTTTCGGCAGCAGTCACTAACTGGATCGGCATCTTCTCGCTGTTCGGCGGGTTCATGATGGGCGCGATCTTTTACAATCAGAAAGATCTGCGGGACGCGGTGTACCGGCGGCTGAACGATTTTGTCACCACGTTCTTCCTGCCGATTTTCTTCACCTATACCGGCCTTCGTACCGACGCGGGGTCGATGGCCGGGGGGGCGATGTGGTTGTTCTGCGGTCTGGTTCTTCTGGCCGCGATCATCGGCAAGTTTGGCGGCTGTACGCTCGCGGCGCGGCTGAACGGTGTTCCACCGCGCGAAGCCTCTATCATCGGAGTCATGATGAATACGCGCGGACTCATGGAACTGATCGTCATCAACGTAGGTTACGAACTCGGTGTGCTGCCGAAGAGCGTATTCTTCATGCTGGTGATTATGGCCGTAGCGACTACGTATATGACGACACCGATCCTGCGAAGGCTGTTCCGCGGCAGCGAGGTCTGGGACGCGTACAGAGCGTCGGCGTTCGCGGCGCGCTGGCATAAGGGCGAGCCGCTTAGTTTAGTTTAGAAGCGAAGGGCGAAACGGCCCGCCCCAACTAAAAAGGCTAGGCTACACCACGTTTCAGCTGTGGTGGAAGCTCGTGTGGAAGCCGGGGTGAATCAGGTGCCTGAGCGGCAGGCGGGCGATCGGGCCTGAGCGCATTGAGAAGCCGTCGAAGAGCAGGAATTCGCAGCGGTTTTCAGCGGGGATGAGGTGTTCGACGATGATGAGCGCTTCGTCCGGGTTGGCCGGATTCACGATCGACACGGGTTCGCCGCCGAGGTATTCGCCCCAGGGCGCAATGTAGCTGTCGCAGACGTCGCCGTCTTTCCAGGAGCCGTGGACAAGCTGGTCGAAGAATTTGCGTTCGCTGTGCTGGCCGCTGGCGCTCATGCCGAGCGCCCAGAAATCGTTATAGCTCTTGCCGAAGCGGTGGGCGTCGATGGCGGGGAAGTCGGGGGCGCAGTCGTAAGACATGGTGATCTTTTCGACGATGCGCTGGGTTTCCGTATCGATGATGTAGCGCGCGGGGCGGCACGCGGACACGGTGGTGAAGAGGTCGGGGATGGGCTGGTATTCGCCGTAGATGGGGCGATCCATCTCGAAGACATCGACGATGACGCGCGTGCCTTCCTCGTGGCAGTTGATGAGGTGCAGGCAGTAGCGCGGCTCGACTTCGACGGAGAAGGCCTCGACGTTTTTGGCGGAGCGCGGCGCGATGAGAATGCGCGAACCTTTGTCGGGCTCCCAGCTGAGCGATTCCATGACCGAGATTTCTTCGGACCAGAAGCGCTGGAAATCCATGATCAAAGGGCTGAGGAAGAAAGCGACGTAGTTGGGCGTGAAGCCGAAATCATGTACCGAGTGCTGATACTTGAGCTTGTGGCGGCGACGGCGGACGAGACCGCCGACGGCATCGAACTCGTAGACGTTGAGCATCGGGTCGGTGACTGAAAATGAGATGCCGAAGTTGAGCAGATGGCTGTTCGTGGGGTCGGTCTTGGCGTGGGCGGCGAAGGGGCTTACTTCGTTGAGGGCGGCGGAGAAGTCGTATTCGCCGATGGTTTCGAGTGTATCGGGATGGAGTTCGACGGGCAGCGATTGCTCTCCGAAGGCGAGCAGTTTGCCGTTGTACGGATAAACGCTGACATTGACGGGCGGCTCCAGCATGACCTTGCGGTGGAGTTTGTCGCCATGAAAAGCGGTGCCGAATTCGCGATAGAGGAATTTGCCGGCGGCGTTTTCTTCGCGGAGCTTGGGCGTGCCGACGAAACGGTTGGTGAAGCGGACGCCGTTTTCGGTGAACTTGAGTGAGCAGACCATGCCATCGCCGTCGAGCCAGTGTTTATAGCGCTGGCCGTTGCGTTCGAAGCGTGCAGGGCCGTTGATGTAATAAGACCCGCGCAGCCAGTCGGGAACGTGCCGGGTGATGCCGGTGACGTCATAGGAATCTTCGATGGCATCGAAAAGGAAGCAGCGTTCCAGAAGAGGGGCAGCCTGGGATAGGGCGGGTTCGGGACGGGAGCTCATGCGGTGGTCTCTTTGCTCATGCTGGGCATGGGAGTGGGTTGTTCCGGGATGAAAGTCTCAAGCGCGAAGGGATTGAGATTCCATTGGTGCATCTCGTTCGAATCGGCAAAACGAGCGTAAGTTTCTTTCATGCGTTCGGGATCGAAAAGTGTCTCGCGCAGTTTGAGGCTGGCGACGAAAGGTTTGTTGAGGAGCACGCGCTTATCGCCGAGGATCACAGCGTAGACATGGGCCAGGATGTAGCGCGCGAATTCCTTCATCTTGTCCACGTGGTATTCGATGCGGCCTTCGGCTTCTTCAGTGGTGAGGCCGATTTCGTAGAAGAGCTTTTCGGACATGCGGAGAGGTTCGAGGTCGTAGAAATCGATGTGGACTGGGTCGGCGAGCGGGCCGCTGGAGTTGGCTTTTTTCCAGTTGAAGAAATCGCGCAGGAACATCTGGAGGTTTTTGTTGATCGGTCCGAAGAGCGCGAATTTACGCAGGAACGTCTGCATGAATTTGCGGTCGGTGAAGAGCTGGTTGGTGAAGGGCAGAACGTAAAAGCCGAAGTAAACGGCGAGCTCCCAGGTGTATTTGAGCGTGAGTGTTTCGGGGTCGCCGAGACAGTTGTAACTCATCGTGTACGAGGGGATATAGGAGTCGTACATGACGCGCATGATCTGCTCGTAGAAGGTGCATTTCGTGGCGAGTTCAGTGCTGTCATTCGTTTCGATCGCATCCACGATCAGGGTGTTGTAGATGGCGATGAGGTCGCTGCCGGGGCTGTAGAGGGGATCGGAGAAGCGGCCGGACTCGCCGGTCATGGCCCAGCGGGCGGGGCTGATGGTTTGCTGGGCGTCGTAGGAGAAATCGACGAAACGGCCTTCATCGAGAATCTTTCGCTGCGCGAAATCTTCGGCGAAGAGCGGCCAGTCTTTGGCAACCCAGTCGAGCATCTTGCGGCCATTGGAAACGTCTTCGGGTTTGACGACGGCGTGATCGTAGACGAGGCCGAGGCTGGTCATACCGTGCAGCGGGATCACCCAGAACCAGCGGCCTTCGCCGCAGAAATGGTTGGTCGCGAGGAAATACGGGAAGCTGCCGAGCTTCTGACGCTTGCGATGGAGCAGAACTTCCTTGTGCGAATGGGTGGTGAACTTTTCGAGATTGATCTGACCATCGACCCAGCACCATGTGGAGCCGTGGCGGATAGCGTTTTTCTTTTCGAGCGAGAGCGCGCGTTTGAGGATGCCGGGGCGGCCTGATGCGTCAACGACCCAGGGTGCTGTTGCACTGCCGGTTGACCATGCCACGCTGTGCGGGCCGCCGGATTCCGATAGAGCGACCTTGAGATTCTTTGAGCCACCGATGAATTTGAAACGCGGATTTTCCTGATTGATCCGCATGAGGTGCTCTTCGAGAAGGTTGCGATCGAGCTGAAAAGTCGCGAGATTCGATTGATTACGGATGGAGGCGGAAGAGACGTCTTCCCAGTAATCGCGGCCCTGCGATTCAGTCTGCCAGTGGAAGCGCAGGTTGTACTTCAGGTAATGGTTGACGAGCAGGTGCTCTTCGAGATCGAGAATCTTCGAGAAGTAGTAACCGGCAAGCTGGACGAGCGATTCGCCTACCTTCTGCGACTTGCCGGGAGGGTTCTCCTGCTTGTCGAGCAGGAGAACCGACTTCTTGGTGTACATCAGCAACTGGCGCGCGAGGCTGAGCCCTGCGAGTCCGGCGCCCGCGATGATTACGTCGTAGGAAAACGCGGCTGAAGCCGCGTGTACCTCAGGGTTTTGCATAGACTTCACGCCAGCCGGGCTGGCCCTCCGTGAATTCGTAAGTCGAGTTGATGGCGAGGCCTTCGAAGCGCTGCCGAAGGCCGCTGGGCCAGCGGATCTCGATCGCATCTATTTCCGTGAGCGTGCCGAACCCGAAGTGTTGTTCGAGCGGCAGACAGCCGAAGTTGGTGCCGCCGGAGACCTCGCGATACTGCCAGCGTCCGCCGGCCTGGACAGATACTTTGGCGCCGATGGCGGAACGGTTGCTCATGACGCCGACGAGACGGATGTTGACGTAATTGCCGGCGAGGCGATTCGGATAGTAAATGCTGGTGGTGAGCAGATCGCCAGGATACTGGCCGCCGGAAGCGACGAGGATCGACATGCGGCCATCGCCGAAGAGATCGGCCATGTTGACGCCGTGGCTTTTGCCACGGTAAGCGAGGCCTGCAGCGAAGGTGGTGTTGCGGAAGGTGTAGCCGTCGAACTCCATGAGGACCATGGGATCGAGGCGGTCCATTTTGGGGCTGCCGTTGCCGAGGACCACGTCGAGATAGCCGTCGTTATTGACGTCGGCGATGTTGGCGCTCATGGTGCCCCAGCTGCCGTTGAGCCCGAGTTCATGATTGACCTGAGTGAACGTGCCGTCGCGATTGTTGTGATAAACACGCATCGGCGTAGCATCGGACGGACCCTGGCCGAAGCGCATGGTGTGGATGACGTCTTCATGGTCGGACCAGACGAACTGCGCAATATCCATCCAGCCATCGTTGTCGTAATCCCACCAGAGGGTGCATGTTCCGAAGCAGGATGAACTGACGCCGGCCTGTTCGCTGACATCCGTGAAGGTGCCGTCGCCGTTGTTGTGGAACAGCTGCGAATGTCCCATGGCGTTGGAGAGAAAGAGATCGGGGCGGCCGTCGTTATCGTAATCGCCCCAGGCGCAGCCGATGGTGGGCCAGATGGTTTTGAGCCCTGCCTGTTCGGAGACCTCAGTGAACGTGCCGTCGCCGTTGTTGTGGAAGAGCCTGTTGGGTGTTTTGCGATCGAAGAGACCGCCGAGGTTGTTGGCGATGAAGAGATCGAGCAGGCCATCGCCATCGTAATCGACCCAGGCGGGGCTGAAGCCAGGACCCCAGACGCTGAGGCCCGCTTCTTTGGTGACGTTCGTGAAGGTGCCGTCGCCGTTGTTGCGCAGCAGGTCGCCTTCGCCGCCATAGAAGCCGAGACGGGTCATGTAGAGATCGATGAAGCCGTCATTGTTGTAATCGCCCGCCGCGATGGCGAAGGTGTTGATGGATCTATCGAGGCCGGAACCAATGGAGACGTCGGTAAAAGTGCCGTCGCCGTTGTTGCGATAGAGGCTGGAGCCACCGTGGGCCGCCGCGATCACGATATCGAGGTAGCCATCATTGTTGTAATCGAAGACGGCGATGCCGCGGCCGGCGCTGGTTTTGTCGAGGCCGATCCGGGCTGCGATGTCGGTGAATTCGACTACGGGTTTTTCGTAACCGGCGGTTACTTCCATTCTGAATTCTTCGGGAACGAAAGCGGGGTAGCCGCCCATCTTGCGGGCTGTCAGCCAGAGCCAGTAACGGGCTCGTTCGTTTTCGGGGTTGGCGCGCATGGACTCGACACCGAGGAACGCCGAACGCTCGAGTTTGCCGGCACGGCCCATGGATACGGCGGCGTCGTGCATGGCTGTCGCGTAAAACCAGGAGTCCGCGGGGATCTTCATCAGCTCGGCTTCTGATTGTTCGTAGAGCCCGCACTTACCGTAGATCTGGCCGAGTTCGAGACGGGTCTTCTGATCGTCGGGAGCGTCTTCCAGACGCTTCTTACAGCGCGAAATAATCTCTTTGTATTCGAGGCCGATGAAGACGGGAAGTTCCGTATACATCTGGAACACGTCTTTGATGAGCGACTGAATTTTGGTGGGCCCGAAGAATTCGAACGTGGCGAGACCGCGCAGGGCGGACTGTACCGCGAGGCTGCCGACCGAAAGAGCAAGCTGCGCGGGCAGGGCGACGGCGCCGGGCTCAGAGAGATTGACGAAACTGAAGGACCGCTTCGCGGCGTCGGCGATTTCGACGGTTACGCGCGCAACTTCCGAAGTATCGGCGGCGGTGTAACGCGCGATGCGAGCGACACGATTGGCGAAATCGGAGACGGCGAGATCGATGGTAGTGGGGCCGTCGACCGGCGCACCGGGTTTTTGCGCGTGGCCGTTGCCGGCAACCTTCTCAATACCGCGCTGCGCGGTGCCGAGCGCGGAATGCATCGCAATCAGGCTGGATTCGAGCAGCGATGCGGGAAGCTTAAAGAGCTGGCCCAGCGGCAGATTCACAAGGCCCTCGGCAGAATGTAATACACGGACTGAATGGCGCAGCCGTAGCTGGCCGTTTCGGTGCGGGCGATCGGCTCGCCTTTCAGGAACTGATCGACGGCTGGTTCGAGATAGCCGACAAATTCCGGATCTTCGGGATATTTGAAATTATCGATGGCGCCGCGATAGAGCAGGGTGCGTTTGGCGTCCATGAGAAACGCGCGCGGGGTCTGCTGGGTACACCATTCGGCAGCGACTTTGCCGCCAGGGTCGTGCACCATGGGGAAGCTCAGTTTGCGTTCGGCAACGGCGGCTTCGATGGAATCGAGAGTCTCGCCATGACGCGACGCGACGGTGAGCAGGCTGAGTTCCGGATGACGCTTTTCGAAGCCGTTGAGGAACGGATCGTAGCGCACGCAGTGAGAACAGACGCCCGACCAGAACACGACCACCGCGCCCTTCTTCCCGGCGAGGCTCTGGCTGAGGCTCAGCCTGGTTCCGGTGCGCACCTGCTGCAGCGTGAAATCATTCAGAACCTCTCCGAATTTCTGTTTTTCCTGTTCGTTAACCAAAAGGGCACCTCAATAATAAAATCTCGATAGCAAAATATCGTCGATCTAATGATGTGTAGCTACGGCGACGGAATGTTTCACGTAAACGTCTTTCCAGCCCGATTCGCCCTCCGTGAAACGAATCGTGGTGTTCACCGGAAGGTCCTGGAAACGCTGGACCAGACCGGAAGGCCAGCGGATTTCGAGCGACTGGACCGTGGCGGCGTCGGCGAGGCCGAAATGTTGTTCGAAAGGCAGGCAGCCGAAATTACTGCCGCCGGAGACCTGGCGGTACTGGCAGCGGCCTTCGGATTCGAGCGCGACACGCGCGCCGATGGCGGACCGGTTACTGAAGACGCCGTCCAAACGTACGTTCAGGTAGTTCCCGGCGAGCGTGGTCGGGTAGTAAACGTTGGTGGTTAAGAGATCGCCGGGATAAGCGCCGCCTGCCGCCACCATGACGCAAAGCCGCCCGTCGCCAAAGAGATCGGCCATATTTATGCCGTGGCTCTTGCCTGTAAGCGGCAGGCCGGCGGCAAACGTGGTGTTGTGGAAGCGGCCATCCTGATTCTCGAGGATGATCATCGGTTCCATGCGATCCATCTTGGGACTGCCATTGCCGAGCGCCAGATCGAGCAGACCGTCATTGTTGAAATCACCGAAGTTGGCGCTCATGGTGCCGAAGCAGCCGGTGATGCCAATATCGCGATTGACCTGCGTAAACGTACCGTTCCGGTTGTTGTGATAGACGCGCATGGGGCTGCCATCGGGCGGACCCTCGCCGTGGCGGAAGGTGTAGATGACGTCTTCGTGGTCCGACCAGGAGCACTGGGCGATGTCGAGCCAGCCATCGTTGTCGTAATCCCACCAGAAGACGGGGCTGCCGAAGAGAAGATCGTCGATACCGGCTTCTTTGCTGACGTCGGTAAAAGTGCCATCGCCATTGTTGCGATAGAGCTGGGAGCGGCCCAGACCGTTACTGACGAAAAGGCCCTGATGGCCATCGTTGTTGTAGTCGGCCCAGGCGCCGCCGATGCTGGGCCAGATGGTCTGGATGCCTGTCTGGTCGGTTACTTCGGTGAACGTACCGTTGCCGTTGTTGTGAAACAGGCGGTTGGGAACTTTGCGCTCGAAGAGACTTCCGAGGTTGTTCGGGATGTAGAGATCGAGAAAGCCGTCGTTGTCGTAATCGACCCACGAAGCGGCGAAGCCCGGGCCCCAGACGCTGAGGCCGGCTTCCGCGGTGACATCGGTGAAAGTGCCGTTGCCATTGTTGCGGAATAAATGGCCGTGGCCCGCATAGAAGCCGAAGCGGGTGACGAAGATATCGGGCCAGCCGTCGTTGTTATAGTCGCCGACCGTGATGGCGAAGGCTTCGACGCAGCTATCGAGGCCGGAGCCGACGGAGACGTCGGTGAAAGTGCCGTCGCCGTTGTTGTGATACAGGCTGATGCCGCCGTGCGCGGTAGCGATGGCGATGTCGAGCCAGCCGTCGTTATCGTAATCGAAGATGGCAGTGCCGCGATTGGCGGCTGTCTTGTCGAGGCCGATTTTTTCGGCGATGTCATCGAACTGGACACGGGGCTTGTCGTAACCCGTCACAACTTCCATGCGGTGCGCGGGAGTGACGAAGTTCGGATAGCCGCCCAATTTCTGCGCGGTCAACCAGAGATTCATGCGCGCGCGTTCATTCGAGGGATCGGCATTCAGAGCTTCGACACCGGCGCGGGCGGAGCTCTCATAACGGCCGGCGCGGTAAAGCGCTATCGACGCTTCATAAATAGCGGTGGGATAGAAGAAGGAATTATCGGGAACCTGGAGAAGTTCGCGTTCGGCGTCCAGGTACGCGCCGCATTTCACCAGCATCTGACCGAGTTCGAGCCGAGTTTTGTTGTCGCCGGGAACAGCTTTGACGCGCGCTCTCGCCTTCTCGATGGCTTCGCGATACTCGAGCCCGATGAACACGGGGAATTCGGTGAACATTTCGACGAAATCGCGGGCCAGAAGCGGCATGCGGGAAGTCCCCATGACTTCCCAGGCCGCCAAGCCACGGAGTGCTGACTGGGTGATCAGACTGCCGACCGAAATGGCAAGCTGGGCGGGAAGGCCGAGGGAGTGCGGATCTTTGAGATCGACGAAAGAAAACGAGCGGCGGGCGGCTTCGACGATCTGGCCCGAGGCGGTGGAGATCTGAGAGATGTCGAGGGGCGTGTAGCGGCAGATCCGAGCCACGCGATTGGCAAAATCCGACACGGCGTTGTCCATATCGGTTGGGCCGTCTACCGGGATGGGTTCAGCGGCGGCGCGGGTCTGGCCGCTGATTTGCTCTACGGTGCGCTGCGCCGCTCCCAGAGCGGTCTGTACGGCGACGAGGCCTGTTTCCAGTAACGCAGAAGAGAGCCGGGAAAGAAGATTGGATGATGAGCTCATAGGGGCACTGGAACGTAGTGATAACGCAGCTTTTTCAGGGCCGTCAGCGACAGGGCGAAATCCGGTATTCAATCAGTTTCGCATGTGTACCCGGAGATTCAATAATTAAAAAAGGGGATGGGCCGAATGTTAACGTTGCCGAACCGCAGCGCTAACATAAAGACGGGATTTAATTGTGGTGAAACGCGACTTACCGGTCGATTCGCCCGGCCTTACTACCAAGCAGGCGCCCTTTATCGAACATGAACGTCAGGAAGGGCACGTTTTCATCGAGCAGCCGTACGAGCTGTACTCGGAGGCGAATCACGAAGCCTGGCGGAAGCTGTTCGCGCGGCTGCGACCACGCTGGGATCGATATGCCAACGATCATTTTCTGGCGGGGATCGATGCGTTGTGTCTGGATTCGACGCGTATACCGCGGCTTCGGGACGTTAATAAATTTCTGAGACCGCTGACTGGCTTCGAGGCGAAGGCCGTCAGCGGGTACATTCCGGCGTTTTTGTTTTTTGATCGCCTGCGGAACCGGGAGTTTCCGACCACGGTGACGATCCGGTCGGGCGACTCGCTGGATTATTTGCCGGAGCCGGATATTTTTCACGATGTCTGCGGCCATGTTCCGATGCATACGGATAAGGCGTTCGCGGATACGCTGGTGCGATTCGGGGAATGTGCGCATACCGCGGTAGAGGTTGTGGCTGGGATTCGAAATGAAGAGGAGCGGTTGCACAGCCTGACGAGCATCGTGAAGGCCATGGCGCGGTTCTTCTGGTTCACGATTGAGTTCGGCTTGATGCGGTCGCGGGGCAGTGGAAACGAGCTGCGTGTTTATGGAAGCGGGCTGCTCAGTTCATTCGGCGAGATTGAGCATGCGATCGTGGGGCGGGATGTCCAGCGGTATCCGCTGCAGCCGGAATGGGTGATCAATCAGGGATTTGCGATCGATCGGTATCAGCCGCTGTTGTTTATTGTGGATTCGTTCGATCATCTTTTTTCTCTGGTGGACACGCTGGAGAAGTGGATGCGGGCGGGGAAACTCAATAACGTGGCGCCGGGTGAGCCGGAGATTAACGAGAGGGATCTGGCGAGTTTCCTGGGGGCTATGAAGTAGCGCGGCTCGTGAAGGCGCAGGATAGTTCCAACGGGCAAGACGAGCATTTCGGATTCGTGCGTTTGCAGAGTTGCTGGCCGTGCTCTTTCAGCAGGAGGTAAGCGCGCTGGCGGGCGGCGAAGTCTTCGGGGATTTCGGCGGCAAGCAGTTTTTGTGACTCGCTGTAGTTCCGGCCGTAGTTGTCACTTTCTTTTCCGCGCAGCATGCGGACAAGAACCTGCGGCATGTTGGACGGGATTGCGGCAACTGGTGAGAGATTTCCGAAGAGAAGGATGCGGTCGGCGCCGGGGTCAGCGATGCCGGGGAAGGTTTTCAGGGCGGCGCGGGCTTCCCCGCGCTTACGCTTGGGGTTATGGAGTGCCGACGCGAGATCGCCCGAGAATTCCTGCTGGACGCGGTCGGCTATTTCTTTCAGACGCAGGGCGCGGACGTCGGGCACCATGCCTCCGGGCTTCAGGGCCGCGGTCAGAACGCGTAGAGGCGCGTCGAGAATTTTCTCCGGTTCGACGCCTATGGTGCGTTGGAGAGAATCCCAGCCTTTCGTGCATGCGGCTTCGCTGGCGGGGTAGCCGCAGTGCCACCAGATAAGGAAGAGATACGGATCGGTGGGGCAGGCGGCGTGCTGGGGACCGTAGTGGGCTTCCAGTTGGTCGAGCAGGCGTGGCAACCCAAGCATCGGATGTTCCTCAATATACAGGTTTCTCCACACCGATTGGTAAACTTATGGGCGGTCTATCCAGGATGTCCAGGCAAACTCTGATGTCCGTGCTTCTCGCCTGCACTATTGTGCTGCTGGTGCTGGCGGCGGCTACTCTTGTGCCATCCACCGCGCCCAAGGTGAGCGATCTTGGCTATTCCACGTTTTGCCCGTTCGCGCCCTACAGTACGTTGACCCTGCTCTTTTTTGGCGGCCTCGGCTGGGTGGTTCGGCAGCACATCAGCAAGCTGCCGGAGTAAGTTTCGCCGCAAGAAACATCAAGACGCGGTCCGGAAAATTTCTTAGACTGAGATGCGATGGCGTTACAGAAGCTGCAGCCGGTTCTGATGTTTGCGGCACAACATCCGGAAGCCGATCTGTCATTGCAGGCGCTGGCGCACGAGGCGCGGCTTTCACCCTTTCATCTGCATCGTATGTTTTCCGCGGTCGCAGGTGAGACGCCGAAGCGATATACGCTGCGCCTGCGGCTGGATCGCGCGGCGGGCATGCTGCTAACGAGCCGCGCCAGTGTGCTGGATATAGCGCTTGTCTGCGGATTTCAAAGCCACGAAGTGTTTTCGCGAGCGTTTCGGCGGCGCTTCGGGATCAGTCCGGCGGCTTACAGGAAACGGGGCTTCGTCGCTGCAATCGGTGCAGAGATCGATGCGGACCAGGCGGCCCGGCACGTCGAGCTTGTGGTGCAGGCGGGGCCGTGCATCGGACTTTACCGGCATCGCGACGATGGGAATGCGGGAGAAGACATGGAATATTCGATTACGAAAAGAAATATCGCGCCACAGCCAGTGCTGGCGGTGCGCAGGCGCGTGAAGCCCGACGCGATGGCGGTGGCGCTGGCTGAAATGTTCGGCGAGATTTTCGTCTTCGCGCAGAGTTCCGGTACGGCGATGGCGGGCCACCCTTTGACGCGGTTCATCGAGTGGGGTCCGGGGCTCATCACGATTGATGGCTGCCTGCCGATCGCGGCGCCGTTCACGGGCAAACCGTTCTCGGACAAACCATCAGGTAATGTTCGTGGCGACATATTGCCGGGAGGGCCGGTCGCGACCATGATGCATACGGGGCCGTACGACAAGCTGATTGGCGCGCATGCCGCGATGCAGCAGTGGATCGAGGAACAGGGCTTCGTGGCGCAGGGGGCGCCGTGGGAAACATACATTACGGATCCGGCGGAGTATCCGGACCCGAATGACTGGAAGACGGAGATTTTCTGGCCGCTGGAAGGCTAAGATCTCTTCCCGAGATGTCTCTCGCCGCCGCGGTGACGTACGCGATGAGTGCGCGCAGATCGCGCCAGATTGCGAGCGCCGGCGTTCCATTGAGAGAGATGGCCGCGCGCACATTGCCTACGTAATCGAAGATGGGAGCGCTGATGGCACGCAGCGCCGTGTCATGCTCACCATCCGCGATAGCGTAACCACGCTGGCGGATCCGGCGAAGGTCGAGCAGCAGATTTTCCCGCGAGACGATGGTTCTCGACGTCCGCTTGGTCAGGGCGTGTTCATCGAGATAGTTCAGCAGATCGCGCCGTGAGAGATTGGCCAGCAGCACTTTTCCCAGCGCGGTGGAATGCGCGGGAAGTTCGCGGCCGATTTCGCGATCATTGCGGGAACGGTTGTGAACCAGCAGGCGGCCCGCGAGTTCCGGAGGCTCGACGCGATCGACGAGCAGGACGTAACCGCCTTCGAGAACACCGATCCCGGCGGCTAGACCCGTCTCGCTGGCGACACGGTAGAGCACGGGCTCCGCCACCGCGCGGAAGCCGAGTTCGCGAAGAGCGCTGTGGGCGAGAGCCACAACCTTCAGGCCCACTTTGTAGCGGCCCGTGTCCACATCGTGCGCGAGGTAGCTCTGACTTACAAGCCGCTTGAGAATCCATGAGCAGGTGCTGCGCGGCAGTCCCAACTGACGGCTGATCTCGGCATGCCGGAGGCCGCCGGGAGTTTTGCCAATCAGATCCAGCACGAGAAGTGAGCGTTCGAGCGAGTTTGTGGCAGGCACCGGCACCTTCATTGTGCGAACCTTCCATTGTGCAATAGATTGAACAAAGTGTCGGGAGGAGGCCGCGGCGGGCTAGAGTGTGAAATCATTCCTGAGAAATGACAGGCAGAATTAAATACCTCTTGTTGGTCGCGCTGACGGCAGCGGTGGCATGCGCCGCGACCGACCCGTGCGCCGGCTCGCGCAATTTGAAATTCGTGAACGGCAAGATCGTGACGATGGATAAAAAGAACTCCATCGTTTCGACGGTGACGATTCAGAACGGCGTCTTCGAAGACACTCGCAAGCCCCTGCCCTGTACCAAAACGATCGATCTGCACGGGCGGACCGTTGTTCCGGGGCTCGTCGATAATCACAATCACATCGTGGCGCTCGGGCTGCGTCCGGGTCACGATACGAGAATCGAGACCGCGGCTTCTATCGCGGACGTGCAGGAGTTAGTTGGCGCTCGTGCGAAGAACGTGCCGGCGGGCGAATTCATTACGGCAATGGGGGGCTGGAATCCGGCGCAGTTCGCCGAGAAGCGCCTGCCCACGCTGGCCGAGTTGGATATTGCCGCCCCGAATCATCCCGTGCTGATGTATCTGGGGTTCACTGGCCCCTCAGCGACGAACTCGAAAGGCAAAGCGTTTTTCACTTCCAAAGGGATCGCGGTAAGCGACACGGGCGCAATTGCCGCCAATGCGCCGTCGCTTGCAGCGCTGAATGCTTTACGCGCCGCGCAGACATTTGAAGATCAGAAGCGCGGCACGGTGGATGCAATGGCATACGCGGCGCGGGTCGGGATCACGACGAGCGCTGATATGGGTGTGTTCGTGATTCCGGGAACGCCAGACGTAAAGGATTCCTTCACCTTCGACACGCTGGCCAGCGGAAATCCGTTCCGCATGTACGATGCGTTTCTGGCACTGCATCGCGAACAGAAGATGCCGATGCGGCTTCGCGTATTCTATCTCACGATGGATAAGGACAACACGATTCCGCTGCTAAAGGAACGCGTGCTGAACAGCTTCCCCGAATTCGGCGACGACATGATGCGTGTCTCCGGGATTGGCGAGTTCGCAACGAACTGGCCGCTGTTCGGCACAGTCACTCCACCGCCGAATTACGAAACGGCGCTCGAATTCGTCGCGAAACAGGGATGGGCGTTTCAGCAGCACAGTCTTTCACCGGCTGAAGATCAGCTGACAGTTTCGACCTTCGAGGCGGTAAACAAAATCACGCCCATTGCCAGCCTGCACTGGTCGATTGCGCATGCGCCACGGATCGACAGGCCGACGCTGGACCGCCTGAAAGCAATAGGCGCGGGGATCGCGGTGCATCCGTTTGCTTACCTCGGTGCGGGAGGCGGAGGCGGGCCACCGCTGCGCACAATTCTCGACAGCGGCATCCATGTGGGTGCGGGCTCCGATTCCGCGCAGATCTCGACGCTCGACCCGTGGCTGATGATCTATTACATGGTCACCGGCAAGAACGCAGCCGGTGCGATGGCGAATCCGGGGCAGCAGATTACGCGCGCTGAAGCGCTGCGTTTGTACACGGTCGAGAATGGCTGGTTCCTGCATGAAGAAGACAAGCTGGGCTCGATCGAGCCGGGTAAACTGGGCGACCTGGTCGTGCTGAGCGGCGATTATCTCGACCCGCAGAAAGTGCCTGACGAAGCGATCAGGAGCCTGCGCTCGGTGATGACAGTGGTCGACGGAAGAGTTGTTTACGACGGAATGAAATAGGAGAAAAGCATGCCGAAATTTGTTATCGCGCCGCATATGCGGTTGCACGAATGGGTCGCGGAAGAAAAGGGCTACTTCAAAGCGGAAGGCCTGGAGTACGATTTCCTGGAGGAACTGGTTTCGAAAGAAGGGAAGAAGCATGACCTGGGACATAAGGTCGGCGCGTATCAGACCTTCGAAAGGGGGCGACATTCGGATATCAGCTGCGCGTGTCACTGGACAGTGAATGTGGCGGCGTCGAATGGACACGGCAAGCTGTACGGCGATGCTTACTCGGTTTCACCAGCAGGGATCTTTGTGCCGCGTAATTCTCCGATTGAGCAGCCCGGCGACCTTGCGGGTGTGCCGATATCGGTTGGTTACCAGTCGGGCAGCCATTACTCCACGATCCAGGCACTGGAACAGTATCTGAAGCGTGACGAGATCAATCTTTCGTTCGAAGAGGGATTGTTGTTTCGTCGAATGGAAAAACTGATCGACGGGGAAGCGCCTGCCGTTGCGTTGTTCAGCGGACCATATTACTTTGCGGAACAGCTTGGCTTCCGAAAGATCATCGACACCACATTTATGATCGCGACGATGATTACCGGCAAGCCCGATCCCGAAGATGTGCGGAAATATTTCCGCGGTCTGCGCAAGGCGCAGCGGGATATCGATCTGCATCCGGAGCGCTATACGCACCACTACAAGAAAGAATTTCCGGCGCGGTTTGTGGAGCAGATGGACACGCGGCGCTGGGGACCTGGCGAGCGTATCGTGTTTGAGCCCTACACGCAGGAAACCTACGAAGAGAGTTTCCGGTGGATTACCGAACACGAGATTTTCGCGGAAGGCACGATGGGCGATTGCGAGTATGATCGCGCAGTGGTTTCGCTGACCGCATGACGAAGTGCGCGCTGATCACGGGATCAGTCGGCGGACTTGGGTTTGCCGTGGCGAAACGGTTTGCGGCGGATGGTTGCAATATCGTGCTCAGCGGTCTTGCACCCGAGGATGAAATCGCGCGCGCGGTTGCCGAGGTCGAGAGCAGTGGTGTGAAGGCTATCCACTCGAACGCCGATCTGCGCAGGCCTTCCGAAATCGCGCGCATGTTTCAGGAGGCCGACGCGGTGTTCGGCGGCGTCGATATTCTCGTTAACAATGCGGTGGTGCGCTGTGCTGCGCCCGTCGAAGACTTTCCGGTGGAGGCGTGGGATGAAGGTATCGCCGTCAATCTGAGCGCGGCGTTCCACACGATTCGTCTCGCGATGCCGGGGATGAAGCGGCGCGGCTGGGGGCGCATTATCAATGTGTCGTCGATCTACGGCCTGATCGGCGCGGCGAACCGCATCAATTATGTGACGTCGAAGACGGCGCTGATCGGGATGACGCGTGCGGTGGCGCTCGAGGTAATGGGGCACAACATTACGTGCAACGCCGTTTGTCCGGGTTCCGTGCTGACCCCCGTGCATGAAGCGGCGATTCAGAAAACGATGGCGGATGAAAACCTGTCGCGTGAGGAAGCAGAGAAGCGGTTCCATGCGGGCAAGCAGCCAAGCGGCCGTTTCATCGCTGCCGCGGACGTGGCGGATTTGATTGCCTTTCTCTGCGGCCCTGGCAGCCGCGATATCAACGGTGCAGCGCTGCCGATTGAAGGGGCCTGGTCTATCGCCTGAGATCAGGGCTTTCCGAGCAAATTTGCCCGCATGTCCTGATAATGCGGATGAATCCTGTGATCGCCAAAGCAGAGCTTTCGCAGGATGGACGCGGGGCGCAAATGCCAGCTTGCCCATGAGAGCGGAGAATCACCGTTCATATCGACCGCGTCGATTTTCGCGCCGGCATCGAGCAGCATCTGTAGCGTGTCTTCCCCGCCGAAAGCGGCTGCGCGATGCAGTGGTGTCTCGCCCTTCGTACGGCAATCGCGCATAAAGCTGCCTGTCTCGATCCCAGGGATCGTGGCGCAATTCGGATCGGCACCGTGCGCAAGAAGCACTTTCACGACGCGGTCATAGACGACTGTGTCGGTCTTGCATAAAGCGGCATGAAGAGGTGTTTCGCCCGTGTCGGGAAAAGGGCGGTTGGCATCGGCGCCCTGTTCGAGCACAAACTTGCAGAGACGCCAGTGCCCATGGAAGGCGGCTGCGTTCAGGCCGAAATTCTCGCCAAGCGAAGCCAGCGACTCCCCGTGAGCCAGCAGAAATCTTACAGCGCTTACGTCGCCGTAGTAAGCGCAGTGGCGGATGAGTGAGACGCCGCGGGAATCCTGGTGCGTTGCGGGCAAACCAGACGCGACGATATCGAAGACCAGCTCGGTGCGGCCGTCCATGAGCTGCCCGAGCAAGGTCTCAGGGTCTGGCAAGTTCATGTTGCGCTTTTTCTGGCGATCTTCCGATCCAGTACCACAGCGCTGTGCCGAAAATCGGAATCACGCTGAGTGAGATAAAAATCCAGCTGTAGAGTTGGCGGTCGAACCAGCGGCCGTAGATGATCATCAGGATCGCAACCACCGCCGACCATGCGCCGGAACCTACGCCCGCTACCATGCCGGTCTGATCGCGGGCGTAGGCACGGGCGCCCAGGTGCAGCGACATTACGATGAAGCCGACTGCAATGAACATCGCCCACGAAAAGAACGCCAGGACCACTGGCCACGATGTGACCTGCGTTGTGAAAGCAGGGACAAGCGCGAGCACGGTGAGCAGCAGGTAGAGGCGAATCGGCCGCGGGTTGTCGCGTACGAAACGATCGCCGATCCAGCCCCAGAAGTAATAGCCGAGTTCCCAGATGAGCGCGGGGATCCAAAGAATTTTTCCGAGTTGCCCCTGCGACAAACCGATTACGCGATTCAGATAAAGGGGGCTGAGATACAGCGTAGGACCCAGTGCCGCGCCGCCGAGACCGAAGTTCACCACCAGCAGCCAGAAGCGGCGCTCCCGCATATCGGGCCACGTGATTTTCCCGGTCTTGCGCGTTCCCGGCGGGAGCAGCGGCGCGCGGGCCACAAACCACCACACGATCAGCCAGAGGCAGCCGAGCAGGCCTGTCGCGATGAAAGCTGCGCGCCAGCCGAAACGTAATGCGATCGGAGTGACCACGAGAGGCGCCACAATAGCGCCGATCGAGGCGCCGCTATAAGAAATTCCCATCCCGCGCGATTGCTTGCTGAGCGGTAATGAGTCTGCCGCTGTGCGGAGTCCGCCAGGGAATGTCGCGCCTTCGCCGAAGCCGAGCAGGGCACGCGCAGCGGCGAAACCGAGCAGCCCGGTCATCCACGCGTGCGAAGCGCTGGCAATGGTCCAGATGCCGACTGCGATCAACATGCCAGCCCGCAGACCCATGAAATCGAGGAGGGAACCCCACAGCGGATTGCCGATCATGTAGGCGATTGAGAAGGCGGAGACGGCGTCGGCGTAGTCTGCCGCGGTGAGGCCGGTGTCTTTCAGGACCATCGGAGAGATGACCGCGAGCGCCTGACGATCGATGTAAGAAAGCCAGGAACAGGTCATCATGACCAGCACGGGCACCCATACGCGAAGACCTGGTTCCGGCTTTTGCGCGGGGTCAGTTAATGAATGATGGGTTCCCGGAAGGCTCGTTGCCATGCGCGCAATTCAATCGGGAGTCTATCAGATCGATATGCTAACGTAGCCGGTTTGGACATCGAACATTTACAGAAGTGGGTGGGTCGCAGCGAGGCGTTTGCGGATGAGGTGACTGCTTCGCCCGTGGCAGCACTGGCGGCAACGCTCGATCTCGACTGGCCGCATCCGCAACGCGGAGATACACTTCCGCCGCTTTGGCACTGGCTCTATTTCCTGCCATTTCACAGGCAGTCCGAACTGGGGCCCGATGGTCACGCGAAACGCGGCGGTTTCCTTCCGCCAGTTGATTTGCCGCGCCGCATGTGGGCAGGCGGCCGTCTCGATTTCCACCATGCGTTGCGTGTGGGCGAGCGCGTTACACGCACGTCGCGGATCGCCGATGTGCGGATCAAGGAAGGACGCACGGGGCCGCTCGTGTTCGTGCTGGTGCGGCATGAGATTGCGAACGCGGAGGGCATCGCGCTCACGGAAGAACACGACATCGTTTACCGTGGTCCGGTGATGCCCGGCGCGCCGTCCCCTACTGCGCAGCCCGCGCCTGCGGCTTCGGACTGGGAGCGCAGCATCCACCCCGACGACGTGCTGCTGTTCCGCTACTCCGCACTCACATTCAACGGTCATCGCATCCATTACGATCGCCGCTATGCGACGGAGGTCGAAGGCTATCCGGGCCTGGTCGTGCATGGTCCTCTGATTGCGACGCTGCTGCTTGATATGGTTCATCGCTATCTTCCGCGGGTGTCGATCGCGCACTTCGAGTTTCGCGCGCTCAGTCCGATCTTCGATACGGCGGATTTTACGGTGTGCGGAAAACAGGAACCGGATGAGAAAACGATTCATCTGTGGGCGAAAGGTCCACAGGGCGAACTTGCGATGACGGCGGTCGCGTTGCTCGTTTAGCGAACCTCGCCGGGTCCAAACCCACCGCCTTTGAGGCGCTCAGCTTCCAGCTTTGTGTGTTCGATAGTGAGGCGAGTCCCTGATCCGCGCGAGCCCCCCGATCCCGCTCTTCCACAAACCGATAGCTCCGAGGAAGCCGACGAGGGCGTCGGCTGCGGATCAGGGGATCCGCCCCACGAAACCAGGTGGCCACTGCCTTCAGGCGACTTTCAGTCGCATTGGATTCTGCCGCCGGCCGGAAGGCGCGGTTACGTCCAGAGTTCGTTTATCGGGCCGTAGAGATTTTGTTCTGAGAACGGCACGTATTCGAAACCCCGACGGAATGGATCGTCGCAACGCACTGTGGTCCAGTTGATGCCCATCGCAGAGTAGATGGTCGCTTCGACATCTTCAGGCTTGACGTAGCGATTGCGGGACCAGCCGAAGTCGGTGGTATCCGAGCCGGCAGCGTTTGTGGCGCCGATGACTTTGCCGCCATGGACGCCGGCGCCCGCAAAAACGACGGTCTGCTGCAGCAGATGATCACGACCGCCGGCCGGCGTCACGGGGCCGGTTGTGCGTCCGAATTCTCCAGCCATTACGACCAGCGTGTTGCTCAGAAGGCCGCTCGATTCCAGATCGGTCAACAGCGCGCCGACACCGTTGTCGAATTGGGGACAGAGGGTGAAGAGGTTGTTGCCCTTTGGATTCTGCAAGCCATAAATGTCCTGGTGCATGTCCCAGTTGCCCAGCGTGATCTGGATGAAACGCGTCCCCTGGTTGGCCGCCAGCACCTGTTTCGCGATCAGACAGGCGTTGCCGAAGCTGGTATTACCATAGCGCGTGCTGTCGGTCGCGGAGTACGTGAAAGCCTGCTGCACTGTCGGGTTGTACATCAGTTGGTTCGCCGCCGCGTAGAACTCGTCGTAGTCCTGCACGGTGGTGCCAAGCGGCGAGTTCACGCGCAGAGGGTCGTCGATTTGATGCATGCGCGTGAAGAGGGCGTTGTAGCGCGCCTGGCCGAGAGTGCTGGTTGTATTGGGGATTCCCGTAATTACAGGCACCACGCGGAAAGGCGCATAGGTGGCGGGCAGGTACCCGTTGTCGGCGCCTGAGGGGGAGTTGAGCGCGAGAAAACCGGGGAAGACCTGGTTGGGCAGACGCGCAGCCGCGGTTTCGATGGCGACGACGCTGCCAATGTTGGGCGCGATGTTGCCAAGCGCGGCTGCAGGATTGCGACCGATCTGCGTCCAGCGCTGCGCCAGGCTGTGTACCAGCGCCCATGCATTCATGGAGCGCACCAGCGCGATGTTGTTCAGTTGCGCGCCCAGTTTTGGGAGCAGTCCCATCGGCCAGTTGGTGCCGTTCACCATGGTCGGGTTGAAAGCCGCGGGCGTGGTGCCGTTCAGAACTTTAAGATCGAACGTGTCCGTATGGCTCGGCGCGCCGGCGAGCAGCAGGAAGATCACGTTCTTCGCGGTGTTCTGCGTTGTGACTGGCTGGGTCGCTTCAACTGTGCAGGCCTCTGCGCCTCTTACCGACAGCCATGACGCAGTGACCCCGGCGCCCGCGATTTCGAAGAAGTTCCGGCGCGAGATGTGCGGACTGTTGAAGAACGTGCGGTGTTCGTGCGGGTACTTGTTGACGAATTTGTTGAATTTATCGAGTCCTGTCATGTCTTCCCCGCTTAGTAATTGAAGATGAAGTCGACTTTGTTATAAAGCGACCAGAGGAGGTTCTGCGCTTCGGTCTGGCGCGTCGCTGGATTCGAAAGATTGCCCAGCGCGGTCGAGAGTTCCTGCGAAGTCGGATAGCGCGATAACACAGCGAGGAACAGATTATTCACCAGCTGCGTATTGGTCAGATTGATGTTCGAGGCCAGCAGGCTTCCCGCCGGACCAGTGGGGCTGGTGCGGTTGAGAACCAACGCGTCGTTCATCAGATTCAGCGTCTGGAGGATGGAGCCCGCCTCGTTTCGCGGCTGGTCGTCGCGATTGCCGCGCAGGAATGAATCGAGGAAGCCGCTGACGTTGCCGGAAGCGCCGTCAGGGATGCCCACGGGTTCGGGGAACTGCATCGCGTAGCTGATCGTCCCATAGGTCGTAATGTTGTAGCTCGGAATCACGCCGCTCGACGTGGCCAGGGCATCGTGGACCTCCTCACCCCAGAGGCGGCGAACCAGTTTGCGGGCGTAGAGGGTGTCCCACGAATCGTTCCAGGTGCCGTCGTAGCGTGCGGAAAGTTGATACGCCTGGGAGTTCGCGATCTGCCGCATGAGCCACTGCAGGTCGTACTTGTTCGCGATGAATGCGTTGGTCAGAGCGTTCAGCAGGCGAGGGTTGGAAGGCTGCAACGTGAAGCCGGAGCTCGCGGGCGGAGGGTTGTCGGGGTCGAGCCGCAGCGGATCGAACTGATCCGGCGGATCGACAAGCCCTACGCCGAAGAAGTAAGCCCAGATGTAGTTGACCGTGGCGCGGGCGAATTGCGGATCGGCGGTGACTATTCGGGCCAAAGCGACGCGGAAATTTTCGCCTGCCTTCGGGGTTTCACCGGTGAAGATGTACGCGGGTGAAATCGATGCAACGGTGCCGATCGGCTGGCGCGGCGGGCGGTTGCCTGTAGTCGTATTCAGCGGATAATTGCTTTTGTATTTGGTGCCGTCTTCTACGGTCCAGTAGCGGGGCGTCGTGGCGGCGGAGGACACTGCCGTGCTGTAGGTCCAGGTCTGGGCCATGAACGCTGCCATGCCCCACGCGGCCACACGCGTCTGCTGGCCGCCCCACAGGCTCAGGGACGTCAGATGCCCGGCACCGTTGTGGCAGAGCAGGCAGTTCTGATGCGCGATGCCAAGGCACGTATCGGCGATGTTCGCGAGCTGCTGATCCCAGACGTCCTGCACCGGACCGCCGGTGACCACCCCACCCACATTGAAATTGATCACACCGGTGGTGTAGCTGTTGGCGCCCTGCGCGACGATGAGCTCACGCGTCATCTGATCGTAGGGTTTGTTGGCCGCCAGCGAAGCCTTGATGTAGTTGTAGAAAGCCTGGACGCCAGGCCGGTAGCGGTCGATCTGCGAATTCGAAGAATTGTTCTTCAGCAGATCGCCGAAATACATGGTCCACTTGTCAATCCAGAGCGGCGAAGCGATCAGCTTGTCTACCAGTGCGGCGCGTTTCGTTGGCGTCGCATCGGCCACGAAGGCGAGCACGTCGGAGGGATTCGGAATGCGGCCGGTGAGATCAAGTGTGACGCGGCGGATAAATTCCCAGTCGGTTGTAGGATCGGCGGGCTGGACGCCGGCGCTCTGCAGCGCGCTGAAAATGTAGCTGTCGATCAGGCCTGCGTTGGCGAGATCGGCTGCCGAGCCTGTGCGCCCTCCGCCAGGCACCGGCGGAAGCTGCGCGGCCACCTGCGCCGTCAGTTTAGTCAAACTGCGTGCGCCGATGGATGTACGAGACGAACCCCGCGAAGCCGGATTCAGTTGCGACAGACTCGCCGTCTGCGAAGCTGTGCCCTGCGCGGCATTTCCAAAATAGGGGCAGGTCGGATCGCTCACCGGCAGTTGCGGGGTCAGATCGTTGAGGCTCTGGGCGCGGAGTGCGATGGCCGCGCCGCCGGCCGCCGCGAGGCCGCAGACTATGGCGATTGCCGCTTTCGAACGCGATGTTGCGGGATGTCTCTTCATTTCTCAGTTCGCTCCATCAGGCACACGCTGCTAAACCCACGTGGCAAAAATACCGCGCGCGGGCTGGTGATTAAAGATCATTAATACTGTTACCGGACCGCGATATTCACTTCATCGGTAAACGCATCCGGGGTCAGGATGGCCACCGGCAATTCGCCGCTCACTGTGAGACTGGCGGGCACTGTGAAGTTGATCTGATATAGCCCGGCATCCACGGTCAGCCCCTGATAGGTCACACTCGACGCCGGAACCTGAACTCCGGCAACATACACAGTCAGCAGCGTGACGGCGTTGTCCTGTGCCGTGGCACCATAGCCGTCGGCCACTTTCGTCGTGAGATTGCCGAGACCAGATATATACATCACCACCGTTTCGCCTTTCAGCGCCGGGCTGGCAGCGTTCACAAGGGCGCCGTTGGCATGCGTGATCGAGCCATCGCCCGTGCCCGTTCCGTCCTGCGAGAAAACTCCAGGGGAAGTGGGCGCGAGGATCGTGGTTACGGAGTTCGAAGGAGTGTTGTTGCTGGTAACCACGATTGTTGCGATCTGCCCGGTTGCTTCATAGGGCACGATGCAGTCGATCTGGCCCGAGGAGACGAAATAGATTGGCGCGAGTGTGCCGTTGATCGATACCGTCACGCCGCCAAGCGACGTCGGGAAAGGCAGTGCCTGGGCCTGTACCGTGGAGGCCGCGAGACCCGAACCGTAGATTGCGATGAACTCGCCAGGCGAAATCGCGTCGCCCGCGGGCGCATTGCTCGCGGCATTCACGATGCCCTGCGGATTCACGAAAACACCTGACCCGGAAACGGCGGGGATCGAGATACCGAACGAAATTGCGTAGCCGGTGGGATCGAGCGGGTTGCCGTTGCTGGCGGTCACCATGTCAGCCGCGCCCGCTGTTGCGGTGGGTTCGATGGCCGACTTCGCAGTGCCCTCTGAACCCGTTCCGTCGGTAGCGGCCGTGAACAGTGCGGCCGCTGTCACATTGAGGGGGCCGGCGCCCGTTTCATGCAGCCGCTGTGAACTGATGAAGGAATTGTCGGAAGCGATTATCGTGGAAGAGCCCGTGTAGCTGTAGCTCGAACCGTTGGAATCCACTCGCAGCCCGGCGTTCCAGAAACGTCCGCTGGCGGGCGCTACGGGCTGGGCCGAGTTGCGGATTGCAATGAAGATGTCGTGCGCGCCCGGCGAGCCCGCGAGCATCACGTTGCCGGATTTCGAAACGAAGAGCGTTCTTGTACCGGAGCCGAGCATTGCATTCGCGGCCGCGACACCCGCCGGAAGCGGAAAATTGAACGTGCCAGTGCCGTCGCCCACGATGCCGTAAGTTCCGCCGATGATGGCCTGGTTCACGGGCGCTCCGTTGTTCACCGGAACCGCGTGTCCTGTCAAGGTCAACACCGGAATATTGCCTGCGCCATCGAGCGTCATGGAAACAAACGACGTGCGCACCAGCGCCGACGACGCAGATGTTAGTTCAAAGTCACTTGCCGACCAGGTCCCGCCGGCGCTCGCATTGTTATCGGCAGCCGATGGGGCGGGAATCGCAACGAACAAATCGAAAGTGTTGCCGGAGACCTCGGTGCTGGCGCCGATAATAGCTTCCTGCCCGAAGCGTGCGTTGATATCGGCCGAAGCGGTCTGCGGATTTGTCAGCGTCACGGCCCCGCTGCTGCTCATCGAATATGTGCCGCTGACGTTGTATGAGGCCGAGGACGCGGTCCCTATCGTCTGCTGGCTTGTCAGCGAATAATGCCCGGACCCATCGAAGGTCATGAGACCGATGACACTGCGGGCGTCGGTAACTGAATTCGTGCTGCCGGTCGAAAACTGGACGTGCCGGACGAAGTATTTCCCGCTGAAAGAAGCGTTTGTGAAGACCTGCGCGGAGAGAGCCGCGGAGCCCAGAGCAATCAGACCGACGAGCCGGAGAAACCCACCCATTGACTTATTAGCCCCGCGCGAAAGAGGAAGTTGCGTGCGTGGCAGTTAGTTATTTCGCTTGCTCTTCGGGATTGGAACTGCCCACAAAAAGCTTTTTTCCATCCGCCAGGGTGATGTCACGACCGTTTGCGCGATTGCTGCCGTCCTTCGCAAGATACCCGTCCACAACCACTTCGATGCCCTCGGGAATGAGACTCTTGCTCAAGCCGCGGCGCAGCAGCGCGTTCGGACTGCCGCCTTCGATCATCCAGTTCGTCACGGTGCCATCGGCATTCTTCACGTCGATATGAATCCACGAATGCGGATTGATCCATTCGACCTTCGTGACGGTGCCTTTCAGCTTGACGGGTTTATTGGAGTCGAACTCCGCGGAGAACGCATGATGCGCCCACGCCGGAACGGCCGCAAGAATAAGACCCGCGAGAATCGCCGCTTTATACGTACGCATTATTTTTTCCCTTCTTTGGCTTCTTTCGCTGCTTTTTCTTCGGCCCGCGCCCCGCCGAGAATGCCGGCCATCGCATAGTTGCCTTCATTGCAGGCGTACTCCAGCACAGGGCCCGCCGTCTTCGTCATCGGAACCTGTGCGGTCCAGGGTTTCACGAAAGTTTCGGGATCGTCCACCGTAAATTCGTACATCAAAGAATCGGGACCGGTACGCGTGAAGCGCTCGATCAGATGCAGCTTGTCTCCCGACCCTCTGAAGTTCGTCTTATCCGTGAAGTTCGTCGTATCCACTACCAACGTGTTGCCTTCCCAGTGGCCGCGCGGATCGCCCATCCACTGCCGGATATTCGAAGGCAGATGCGGGCTGCCGTCGGTTGGAATAATGCGGGCATCGTGAATCATTTCGACAACGACCGTGACATAACCCAGCCCCTGGACGATCTCGTAATTGTTGTTGTAAAAGCTCGGCAGCATCGGCGGACCGGCCGTTGGCCAGAGTATGCAGCGTTCCGACAGAGCACGGTCTTCGGGCCCGTCCGTCGCATGCCCGCGCCTTGCTTCCTGCCTTGCCGCCGCCTTTTTCTGCGCTTCCGGGGTCAGCGCCGGAACTTGCCCATCCGCCGGATCGATCACCAGTGATGTCCGCAGCGTCGGTACCACTTTCGTGCCGCGATCCCACCAGAAATCGTTGTACGCGCGGCTCACGTCCGCTGCAGCAGGGCCATCGCGCCGGTCGGCATTGTTGCGCTCGACCGTATCTTTCTCGTACTTCGCGGCTTCGGCCGGTGTAAAGAACTGCTTGTTACCGAGTTCCTTCGGGCGTTCGAGCGGTGTCACCGTAACGTTCGATCGGGCTTGCCATCCTGCGTGCGCGGCGGCGTCCAGTTCTTCGGCGGAGTCTGGGCCGCTAACGGCAGCGTTACGGCGAGTGCCAGCCAGCAGATTCGTTTCATCGCAAACCTCTTCTTTTCTTACCTCGATGGCTCTATGGCTTTTTCCGCAGAGGGCCGTACAATACCTCTTCCACGAATTCCACACACTTGAATTCCAGCAACTGCGCGTTCTTCTCGACACGGCGATAGAGCGGCATGCTGATCTTCCAGGGCCGCGAATACACTTTCGAATCTTCGATCGTCGCTTCGTACAGCATCGTTTCCGAACTGCGCGGCGTGTACCGCTCCACCAAATGCAGTTTATCGCTGTGAAAATTGCCGGAACGGTCGAACCAGGAATCTTCGTTGAATCCTGTCACATCGACCACCAGCGTGTCGCCTTCCCAGTGGCCGACAGACCAGCCCATCCAGCTATCCACCGGAGCCGGGCCCGCTTTCCCCATGAAGATGGTTCGGACCGCACCCGCATATTCATACGTCAAAAGAATGTCTTTTTCGGACTGCACGATCTGAAACGGATACGGCATATACGTCGCCCGGGGCACGCCAGGGAGATAGCATTTCACTTCCGGATCGAGCTTCAGGCGGTTGGCAAAATTCTCTTTTCTCTTCGCCAGAGCGGCGGGCAAATAAGGAATGTCGCCGCCTTCGACTACCCCTAAACCCGGCGGCACCGCTCCGATCGCACCCAGCGCCGGAATCGTTCCCGGTCCTGCGGCATGGCCTTCCAGGTCCCAATTCGCGGTATTCACCGCCTGCCAGATGCCGTTCAGATTCGGTTTGCCATCCGGTAGGCGCGGCGCTTTGTAAGCGGTCTGCGCCACGGCCGCGCCCGCTACAGCGAAAATCAAAAGGTTTCTGAGCTTCATTTACTTCGCTTCATTTACTTCCCGACCAGATGCTTCAGATCCTGCTCGTTTTCGTTGCAGATGTACTCAATCAGTTCTGTGTCCGTGAGCAGGTGTGGATTCTCTTTAACCGTCCAGGGCTTCGTGTACATTTTCGGATCATCGATCGTGATCTCGATCTCCATATGCCCGTAATCCGGACGGCGGAATTTTTCGATCAGGTGCATGGCATCCGACAATGGGTGTCCATTGCTGTCGAGCCACGTTCGCCCGTTCATTCCGACGGTTTCCACCACCAGGGTGTCGCCATCCCAATGCCCCACGGAGTACCCGTCCCACGTGGGTTGAACGTCTTTCGGGAGAGCGCGCCCATCGGTGAAGATCTGCCGGAAAGTAGTGCGCGACTCGTACAGGAACACGATCTCGCCGGGCATCTGCAGAATCTTCCAGGGTGACGTGATCGCGTCTTTACGGGGCATGCCTGAAGGCAGGCAGCGCGAATCCGGATCGTCCTTGCCGAAAGTCTCGGTGCGCATTTTATAGAGCGCCTGCGCTTCCGGCTTAAACGGAATGTCAGCCGGCTTCAGATCGGCTGCGATGTTGATGAGGTATTTGATGCCATTCGGCTCCCAGATGCCTGAAAGATCGGGCTTGCCGTCGGCAGCCCTGGGCGCGGGCGCGCTCAGATTCGGCTTTCCATCGGGCAGACGCGGCACGCCTGGCGTTTTCACATCCGGCCATTGCGCCGCGGCAGGAAGCGCGAAAACGCAGGCCATCAAAACAAAATTTCTCATCGTCAGGAAATTATATCGACGTCTTGCCTGACCGTGGAAACCGCTACTGCTGTTGTTGTTGCTGTTGTTCCTCGCCCACATCAGGCGGAGGCGCCGGGACCGCAGCCGTTTCCTGCAGTAACTCCGCACCTTCGTCATCCAGCGCCGGCCTCACCAGCACGTCCACCGACAGACTCTGCCCCGCGTGACCCTTGTAGACTCCGCGCACCGGCGGCACATCTCCGTAGTCGCGTCCGCGCGCAACCACGATGTGCTGCTCATCGACAAAATGCCCGACGGTGGGATCGAGGCCAAGCCACCCGATTTCCGGAATGTTCGCCTGCACCCACGCATGCGAAGCCTGGCCGCCGATTACGTTCTCCATCGCCGCCCGGGCCGCTTCATCCCCATTCGTGCGCGACTGCCGCGGGACGAGGTACCCCGACACGTAACGCGCCGGTATGCCACGCACGCGCAGCAAAGCAATCAGCAGGTGTGAGAAGTCCTGACACACGCCGGACCGCGTCGTCAGGCAATCCTGCACAGAAGAGTGTACGTGCGTTGCGCCTGGCCTATAAGTGAACTCCTCATGCACGAGTTTTTCCGCCGCGTCCGCAAAGCCGCGCACCGAACCGTCACAGCGCGCCTCCACCTCTTTGCTCATTTCCTGCAGTGCGGGCAGCAGGGGGCAATACTCGCTGGGCGCAAGCCAGTCGTAGTATTCGTCCTTCAGCGATTCCAGGCGCTGGTCCAGTTCATAGAGCGGCACCATGCGGTTCAGGTAGAGGGGCGTTGGATGCACCAGCACGATCGCCTCGGATTCCACACGCAGCTGATCGTGCTCCGGCAGGATGTGGAACTGATGGACCCAGTTGTTGAAGTAGTCGAGATGCGCCGTCGGCTTCGAAAAAGGATTGGTCGTCAGCCGGAATGACAGGCAACTCTGCGTCTCGTCATGCCGCGGACGCAGCCGCAGTTCGTTATAGCTCTCCGAAACCGGGCCGTCGTATGCGAACAAGGTCACGTGCGCAAGTTTATATCGATTCAAATCGGTCTCCCGGCAGCATGTTCATGCGCAACATTTCATGCAACGTCATTCAGGCAACGTTAATTCAAGCAACGACGGCGTAATGGAAATACGCGCGCGTGATCTCTTCTCCGATGTTGCGGCAGGTCTGCTGCAGATCCGTCAGGAAGTTATGCAGCCCCCCGTCGAATATCTCTTCGATGCTGTCGTAGGCCAGGCGCTCATGAATCTTGCCGGTGAGCCGCTCGGCTTCATTGGCATACGTGCCCGGCACCGAGCCGCTGATTGCATGCAGGGAACTCTGCAGCGCGCCGAAATTGAACCGCACCGAGCGCGGATGACGCGCATCGAGCAACAGAAGTTCCGCCACCCTGGTCGGCTCGATCAGCGAATACTGGCGCTTGTAAAACTCAAAAGCCGCGACCGATTTCAGCACGGCCATCCACAGATGACTGCGGGCTTCGTTCAGGATCTGCGGGCCTTCCAGCAACTGATGGTAGTGGACGTCGAGAATCCGCGCGGTCATTTCGGCGCGCTCCAGAACGCAACCTGCCTGCACGAAATGCCAGCCCTCGTCGCGAGCCAGCGTTGCATCGCATACGCCATGGAACCGGTGCCCGCCACGCTTCACCGCATCGCAAAATCGTGACAGGCTTTCGTCTTCATCCCGCAGTTTGGTGATCTTGTGATACAGACTGTTGATGTCTTCCCACAATTCGCGCGAAATGCGGTCGCGTATCGTACGCGCATTCTCCCGCGCGGAGATGATGCACTGCCCGATGGAATTCGGATTATCCTCGGAAAAACCCAAGAAATCGAAAGCCGTCTGGGCGCTGGCTTCTTCGTAGCTCTTGTAGAAACGCGCGCGCTCGCCGGTGACTGCTATCAGAGGATCCCATCGCAGCCTGTACGTATCCGGCGGCTGTTCCAGCAGCATGTGATAGTTCACGTCCAGGATGCGGGCGGTATTGTCGGCGCGCTCCATGTAACGGCCGATCCAGAACAGCGAATCGGCGATGCGTGAGAGCATCATTACTCGTCACCCCGCAGGACCCACGTATCTTTGCTGCCGCCGCCCTGCGAGGAATTGACCACCAGCGAACCGCGCTGCAGTGCCACACGCGTCAAACCGCCCGGCACGATGGTCACCTTCTGGCCATCGTAGAGACAATAAGGCCGCAGATCGACATGCCGCGGACTCATCGTCTGTGTAGCGGCATCGAATGAAGGCACTCTCGACAGCGGAATCACCGGCTGCGCAATGTAATTCCGCGGGTCCGCCTTGAGCCGCACGCGGAAATCTTCTATCTGCTTTTTATCCGACGACGGGCCCATCAGCATGCCGTAGCCGCCCGATTCCCCGACCGCTTTCACCACCAGTTCCCCGAGATGGTCCAGCACATAGGAAAGATGATCGGGATTCGAGCACAGGTACGTCTCGACATTCTGCAGAATCGGATCTTCGCCGAGGTAATACTTAATAAACGCCGGCACGTAAGCGTAAATCGCTTTGTCATCGGCCACGCCCGTGCCCACCGCGTTCGCCAGCGCGATGTTGCCCGCGCGATAAGCATTCATCAAACCCGGTACGCCCACCACGGAACCGGCCCGGAAGGCGAGAGGATCGAGAAAGTCGTCGTCCACACGCCGGTAAATTACGTCGACACGCGTCAGGCCGTGAATGGTCTTCATGTAGACCACGTCGTCCACGACCACCAGATCGCGCCCCTCGACCAGTTCGATCCCCATCTCCTGGGCGAGGAAACAGTGCTCGAAATAAGCGCTGTTATAAAGACCCGGCGTCAGCAGCACGATCACCGGCCGCTCGCCGCTGCGGGGCGAAAGACTGCGTAGAATCTGCGCCAACTCCGTTGGGTAGTGGTCGACCGGAAGAACTTCAGAGACTTCGAAGGCGCGGGGGAAAGTCCGCCGCATGACCAGGCGGTTCTCGAGTACGTAAGAGATCCCGCTTGGCGACCGCGCGTTATCTTCTAAAACCAGGTATTGACCCGTACGAGAATCGCGCACCAGATCGGTGCCGCAGATATGAATGTAGATATCGCGCGGTACGTTCAGGCCCACCATTTCGCGGCGGAAATGCTTGCACGAAAAAACCAGGTTGCGCGGCACGATGCCGTCGCGCAGAATCCTCTGCGGCCCGTAAATGTCCTGCAGATAGAGGTTGAGGGCCATGACGCGCTGCGCCAGACCGCGCTCGATCGTGTCCCACTCCGAACGCGGAATGATGCGCGGGCAAAGGTCGAAGGGGAAAAGTCGTTCGGTGCCCCGGCCGTCACTGTAAACCGTGAAGGTGGTGCCCTGGACGAGGTAGGAAAGGTCGGCCAGTTTCCGCCGCTCTTCGAAAACTTCAAGCGGCATGTTCGCCAGCTTCTCGTACATCGGCGCCGCGTGCGGGCGGGGCATTCCGTTCGGCGCGATCAGTTCGTCGTAAAACGAGCCAGGGTCGTACCCGGTAAAAAGGAGTTTGTCCGAAGTGTGTGCAGGGGCAACGGATGACATAGCGATCCCGGTGGTTAAAAGCGGCTTATCGAGCTACCTGGATCGCGGCCGTTTTTGTAATAATTATTGTATCTCTCCTGCCTTAACGGCCACGTTGCCGGGCAACGGAAGCGCCGGATTGTAGGCAATCGTACATCAGGTCAATCGCACATCAGGCGCGCGCTATCTCCAGCATTCGCCACTCATGTTCGCCGAACTCACCAAGGATGCGTGCCCCGGCGCCTTCCAGCGCCGCCGAGACTCGTGGAATATCCGCAGCTTCAAAGCCGCTCAGAATTGCAACGCCATCTCTTTTTAATACCCGCACCCATTCTGCCGCCAGATCGGATATCCAGGCAGGACTGATGTTAGCCACGATCAGATCCGCAA
>ODAK010000964.1_pt1 | contig 32460 bp, 27 predicted proteins | sample 1539591 | NCBI WGS metagenome assembly ODAK01 (sample SAMEA3539303, study PRJEB22396) | soil metagenome | biome: tundra; feature: field; material: soil | place: USA | collected 2010-05 | depth 0.15 m | reverse complement strand
AGGGGTCCCGGCTGCAAGGGAGCGGTCACACAGGTAGTTTTTCAGCACCCTGCTAAGGAATGCTGGACGTGTCGCACCTTCCCTTCGTGCACGCAAGGACGATCGGGCGGCGCGATTCAACTCTGGTGAATGGCCCATATGCAACCATGCAAAATGGAAAGATCCGGGTATGGCCCGACAATCAGCCGGATAACGGATTACCCGCGACCAAACCTGCGGAACTTGCGCCCCCCGACAAGCCGCCGGGTCTTTTGTTCAATTTTCCGAATCTCTGGCAGTTGCGAATCGCCGCCGGCATGAGGATCGTGAACGTGATTGCGCCCGTTGACGATGAGAACGTCGTGATTTACGTCCGCACACTATCAGGGGATCACCCGCAATCGACTCGTTGGCGGCTTGTTTACCCGGATAAGCAAACTCTCCAACCGTTACGTCCTCGGGGAAGACTACAGGATCGCCAAGAGCCAAAGGCCGAAGAAATCCGGTCTGGAGATCGGGGAACATTTCATTCCCGCCGACCGCCCTATAGCGCTCTACCTTCAGTACCGAAGACAAATGCAGCGGGCGTCCGAGGCGAACGAAGCTTCCCGCCAGGATACGGAAACTCTCGCGGTCATCTGAAGCATCGGTCACGCGCTTGCCATCCGGCGCCAGATCCCAACCCGTCCCACCGCGTTTTGCGGTCTACATCCGCCAGTTGATCGCGAACGTGAGGCGGTTCTCGTGCTTCACAAGATCGGCCACGAACGGGCCCGAGGTCCCCTGCCATCCGTCCGGCGAGGTGGTTCCACCGGGACCTGCAAAGTACGGGACATCCGAATGGCGGCTGATGAATTCGAACCGGAACGCCAGGAAATCGGTGGGCATGACATCGAATGTCGAAGTCAGATCCCAGAGCTTCAGGCTGTATTGGTCGCCCGTTGGCAGGAAACCGGTTGGCGTCGGAGGGAGGGCCAGATAGCGGCCGGGGTTGGTGACCGCCTCGGCGCGGAACGACCATGCCATGTGGTCGTGATCGAACCAGATGCGGTTGGCAAGTGACGATCCGAGCATATACTCCCTGCGGCCCGGAAACGGGTTCACGCCGCCCCATTGTGCTCCATAGTGGCTATTGAGACTGAAGGCCATTTTCGAGATAAACGCCGCGTCGGGATGATTATAGTAGCGCACCAGGATGCTGTCGTCGTGATGGAAACGCTTTCGACCCGGTTGATCTTTGGTATCGGTGCCGTAATAGAAGTTGGCTACGAAACCAAGGTACTCGTGCGGGCGCCAATAGTTGGATAAGCCGACGGAGCTGTTCTTGTTCCACTTGCCATAAGTCTGATAGCCGTTCATGACCCATGGCTCGATCTTGATCTTATCGGTAGGAAAGAATTGTATCCGGGCTCCGGAGAAATAAAAGGGAGTCATGTCTGAAACAAAGGAACGATTGTAGTTCCAGTTCTCCGCCAGCAGGTAGCTTTCGAGGCCGATGTAGGAGTAGAAGTAACCGGCTTCCACGTTAATCCCGTCCAGCTTGTCGAAATGATAGCCGGCCACGGCCTCGCCGATGTACTTATTGTTGGCCACTGAGAGGTTGCGTCCGCGATTTACCGTGCTGTCCAGATCCTGGGTCACGGCAAGCTGATTGCCGCTCTGCAGGGTGATTTTCCCGAGCACGTTTTTGTAATTGGTATCGAGGCCGATCGTCGCGTTGTTGATTTGCCATTCGCCATCGCGGCCGACCGCCCCGCTTCCCACAATGGTGTCGTCCTTCGGATGATTGAACGAGTAACCGTAGTAGGTATCGAGATAAAGGTTGACCGTGGCGAAAGAATTCGAAAGCGGCTGGGACTTTTGACGGCTCTGGCCGTTCATCCAGGTGAAATCGCCAAATGCAAAAGGCGCCGGTTTGGAGTTGGACCGCTCGGTGGCGGGCGCCGGCTCGGCACGAGTCTGCCCGCTGTCGGGTGCCAGCCCGGAACTCCCTGATTCAGTGACCGGGACTGGACGGGAACCGGCCTGTGCAACGACCGGAGCGGCCGGGACCGCGGCGGCAGCCCGGCTGGCCCCGGGTGCCATCGAGAGCGAAAGTGCCGACAGCATGGACTCTACTCCGGCGAGGCGCGCTCTTAGCTCTTTGACTTCTTCCCGGAGTGCCTGCACTTCCGGAGTCGCGGCCGGGGTTTGCGCCCGCAGCAGAGAAGGGGCCGTGGACAACGCGATCACCGCCAGCCAGAGCCGCCCAATCCTGATGTTCGCAAAAGAACGACGGTGGCTGGGTTCGGATTCCACAGCCCCTGACCGTTCGATATATATTGTTTTGGATGGATTTTTCACAGGTCGATACCCCTTAGCAGCGTAGCCTGCGCGCCGTGAGGAACTCATAAGAATACCCGTGAAAAACTTACCAGGCAGATCCGGGCAAGGAGAAACATAATCCTGACTTTGACCGAAACGGTGCTGCCGGTGCTGGCCGACGCCACGAACAACCCGGTCTTCTTCGCCTCTACGGGCGAATTTACCGGAACGGTCTCGGGAGTGGCGAAGGAGGAACACAAGGACTAGCGACTACCGGAAGGAGGCATCCGACCGGCTGGCGCCGAATGTCTCAGCCGTAGTTGATCGGATTCCCCATGAAATTTCCGATCAACTGCGGCTGAGATATGAGCGCCTCGCGTCCAGCACGACTTGTCGGCGTTTGCGGCACGCACACCTCGACTTATAGTCGCCGATTGGTAACGATATTGGCCTTGGATCGGACTCAGGCCGGAACGCTTCTTACTGTGTTGACGGGATGGGATGAAAGCCTCTGCGTCTTTTCCGGGGACGGTGAAAAGCCCCGTAAGCAGCCGCAGGGGTGTTGCGTTTGCGGGCATCACAGCAAATTCGCGCGGGAAGCGCCTTTCCTCGAACTGCTCGCTTCCGTGACCGTAGCGCCATTCCAGGGAAAGATCCGCGCACCGCGAAGAGGTGCGCCACGTAGCAAGTTCGAGCGGAAGACGAATCTCCCATTCCGAGCGTAAACAGGGTCAGGGCGTATATTTCCGCTGGCCAAAGAGCCCTTTGATCCAGCCATCCGGTCCCCATCCGGTAGGCCACGTGACGCTGTTCGGCGGCACCAGGAATCCCTGGCCGGTCACTCGAGGAGCGACTTGGTTGGTAGGCTCTCCGAGGAAGGTATCTCCGAGAACACTTCGAGAGGGATCCCACTTGAATGACCGCACGTACCCTCCGAAGTCACCGGGAGATCCGGGTACGACCCAGTCGCCTGGCTCCAGGCCTCGCCTACCCCATCGAGACACCCGGGCCAGGTCTTCCACCGGATAGCCGCTCTCGGTCGCGCTGTATGGAACCTGGAAGTAGTCTCCTGCTTTGATCGAGGTGGGGTCAAGCGCCGTATCGATCTCGGCGCCGGTCAGGTCTGCGAACGGGTTTATCGGAAGTCTGGTGGGGACGCCGCCGCCTGCCAAATCCGGCGGAAGGACGCCCGGCGTCTTCGTAATGCCCAGCACGCCAGGGCTGGTCAGAGGGATGATCAGCAGCTGCGCCCAGGCAACCGCCGCATCCCGGCGATCCGGCCGCCATGGCACCTTCTGCACGTTTTGATTGCTGTCGAGGTAAGTAGGGCGCTCATCGAGGATCTGAGACTTGATGGGGTTATAGATGCCCTGCTTCAAACCATAAACAAACGCGTAGCCGAAATAATCCTCCCCCTGAAATCCGGTTTCATCTGGCGGGAGATCATACGTCAGAATGCGTCCCATCTTCGTAATGCGCTTTCCCGGCTCGGCGGTGGCGCCGATGTGGTCTGATTCACGGGAGCGGGAATCAGTTCCACGCCGCGACCGTGCAAGGCCACGTCGTTCTGATAGGCGTCGTACTTCACGCCGTCGAGCGTGATCTGGTAGTGGCCGTAAACCTTCCCGTCATCCCTGGTCACGGAGTCCAGCGGAGTTTGGCCGGTCAACACCGAGTCGGGTACGAAGCGCCGGCCGCTTGGCGAATTGCTGGCTTGTGGTGAATCGGATTGGGACGAATCAGAGGCCGAGGTTTTTGAAATATCTCCGCCAGCGGCGGCAGCAGAAAGATCCCCGAAGACGGGGTTTTGAAACGTTATGTTCTGAAATGATGCGTTTTCGAATGACGTGCTCTGAAATGGGGCGAATGCGTCGATGTCCTTGCCGCCCGTGAAGTAATTCGGGTTGGCGTCGACCGGGCTCGCATTGGTAAACGCATCCAGAACCTTACCAAGGAAGGCATCGACGTCTCCGGTTGCCGACGTATTGCCCGTATAGGGATCCATCGTCGAAGGGGCCACGTTCCAGCCACCCTGCATGGTCGTGAACGGGTCCGACACCCCGTCCTGAACGGCAGTTGAAAGAAACTGGAGGCCTCCCGCCCAGATATCGGTAAAGATGCTGTCGACGGAAATATCGCTGAGCGCCTCGGTCGAGGGATTATCAGGACCGAACTCGCTCCCCTCTTGACCCGGCGCGGGCGCGGCAGGCAAAGGCGGTGAGTTGGAAAAAGGTGACGTCGAGGGTGAAGGCGAAGGACCACTGGCTGTAGAACTGAAGCTCATATATTTACGTGATGACCACGGTCGTATCGTCGTAGTCAAAGTGGTAGCCGAGCGGATAGATCGGATTGCCCGCCCCATCCAGATTGCTGCATTTCGCAATGACTTCCCAGTGATCGTCCTCGCCCTGCCCTCGCACGGCGACGACGTTACCCGATGTCTGGGTCAGTGGGCCGGGCAAGCCAAAGAGAGTGGTCTTCACGGTCATCGTCGAGCCAATGGGGACCGGCTTTCGGCGGACTAAATTCGCGACCAGATAGATCTCCGTGTTGTTCTCGACCCGAATCACAGCCTCGCCCGCGCGAACCGCGTCTCCCGGGTTTTTGTAGACGCCTGTTACCGTTCCCGCGATGGGCGACATCAGGATGGTATTGAGATAGGCAATCTGGATCTGGTAGACATCGCCATCGATGGAATTCAGATCATTGAAAAACACGGCTCCGAGGAACGGCATGTTCTGGCCGGCGAGGAACTGGGCAAATTGCTCATCGATGAGACTGATTTGAGCGCGCTCATTCTGCGCCGAGGTTTCAATGAACGGGATGCGGTAGCCGTAGTCCGTGTTCAGAATTGTCTGCTCCTCAGTGGCTTGACCGGTGCTGGTGCTGAGGGCTTCCTGACTATCCTCTTTAATGATCGGATCGGGGTCTGAAATTGTATGCGGAGTTCCCGGAGGGGGAGGTGGGAACGTGACCTGAGATGTTCCGAAATCCGCGCTCTTGCTGGAGGTGCTGCTGGTTCCGCTGCTGTTCAGCGAGGAATTGAGTTTGCTTGTGGTGTTCCTGACGACGCCGGTTCGTGCGTCGGTGGCGTAGGCTTCGGTAATCTGGTCTCTCTGAAGATTCGCCAGGTAGCTCAGACGGCCAAGACGGACCGGCTTTGAATCGCCACTTGAGGGCGAGTAATCCTGGTTGATACGCGCGATGATGGCGGGCGCGTTCGCATATTTCGCATAGAAGGCATTGGCCCGTGCGTTGATGGCTTTATTCAGGGTTGCCTTGGAATTTTCGGCTCGAATGGATGCCAGAGTGAACGGGCCGACTGCCCCCTGGATCTGCAGAAAGTCGTATAAGATTCGCGCCGGGTGACCGGGAAGCGTCGGGATGGAGCCCAGGATTGCGTAAAATGCCGCGAAGTCGAAGGCTGCGACCGTATCGCCCAGTTTCGCGGGGCACTCGCCCAGAACGCCGCCACTTTCAAAGCATAAGTGCGAAACCTGTAAAGGCCGCACCCCTATAGAGACTACCTTTGTATCGACCATCGTAAAGTTCCCGCTATCTTTCCGTTTTCAGCCCTTGATTACGCAGCCGACCTTCGAATCAAAGTCGCATGTGGCAAAAACTCCGCTGATGTTCTGCACCGGGATGGAGACGCACTGCCCTGGTTTCAAAACTCCCATGTTTGTCTTGGTTCCCGTGGATGTCTGCGTGCCTAAGGTGATGTCCTCGCCAAAGACGTCGTTGCGTATATGCAACAACAAGGGCTTGGTGAATTTGATATTTTCCGTTAGAGTGTCGGAGCCCCAGAGGTAGATTGTCCCCCGCACTCTGACTTCGTAACTCGGCTGAATCCAACGGCTGTAGAGGTTGGGGATTTGCGACGTGCGCACCTGTTTATTGCCATTCATATTGGTTGGGAAATCGAAAGTTTGTAAATGAAATTGTCAGACTGACGTCGAGGGCTCGTACATAGGACCACCAGCCTACGGGAACAAATAACGTCTCGCCAGGCAGCAGGATGACCTCGGCCACGCTGGCGTTGCGGTACTTGGGATGGCGGCTCCAGTCCGGCCTTCCGGCATCTACGTCCGCGAAGTTTCCGGTGCTGTTGTAAACGCAATCCCACTGTGCGGCGGGAACGAGCCGGTAGACCTTGCGTCCGCTGATCTGAGCGAAGAGAGTATTGCAGAAATCGTGATGCAGTTTGGTGACTGTACCCCCGGGCCCGAACCAAAGCGAAGAGCCGCTCGCAGTCGTCGTGCAGTCCAGGTATTCCGGGAACGCGTGGAAATCGTTGAGGAGTGGCTTGGCGGCCAGCTTTCCAAGAAGGTCGTTCTCGGGCGTGATGTAGTAATCGTTGCCGGTTTTACCGCTGTATACCATGTCGATGTATTCTGCGAACGGCATTTCCGTGCGATGTTTGTCGGGGTTGCGGTCACAGGCGGGGTCGGCATTGCGGCCCGTCATCACTTCTACCGTGTCCGCGCCGGCGACTCCCTTCAGGTAATCGGATGTCCAGAGGGCCGGCGCATTCCAGTCAGTCATCAATTGCTGAATGATGACCGGGCGATTGGCTGCGTAGTAGCGATCGAGGAACTCCGCTCGCCCGACGCCAGCGCGGCGTTCCACCGTACTGGCCTGAGTACTGAATCGCGCGAGTTGTCCTTGAATGTTGAGTAAGCAGACTGCTTTACCGCGTCGCGCGTGAGTTCGTGCGCTGCTGATCAGATAGGGATGCAGCGACGCGGCGTTGACCTCGGCTGCCGCCGACTCGCGATTGTATCCATTGCCGGCGAGGACTTCGACGATCTTGTGGTCTTCGGTCTCTGTCAGCTTACTGTGCGCAATCCATTCTTTCCAGACGTCGGGAATGACGTTCAGCACCTTGTCGATAAAATCCACCACGGGACTTTCGGCGCTGTCTGAGTTCGCCGCGTGCGCGGAGTGGCCGCGATCTGTCTTGAACGCCTCGTACCTTCCGAGCCATTCTTCGCTGAGTTCATTGGCTTGCCTTCTGAGCCGTGCAGGACGAATGGGTATCGAATCTGAATCCGCCACACCAAGCCATTTCAGGACGGTGTGGATCGTGCCCTCGTAGTCGGCCGCCAGATTGTCGTATTGAATGACCAGTGGATCGATTCCGTTCCGGTCAAAGTACTGCCGCCAACTCTCATCGTTCGCGATGAGTATCTGCTCCCGTCTGGCAATGGCGTGGGGATCGAACTTGGGTGGTGGGGCTTCGCCTTTCGGTCTTCTCGGAGTGGCGTCATCGATCTGCCACCAGCGCTCGGTCCGCGCTGCGAGAAAGAAGGAGATCGCCTGGCGAGCTTTGTCCTGGCGGGTGAGCCAGATGTATTTTGCGTTCGGATAGAGCCTCGCGACGATTTGATCCGGATTCAGCCCACGTAAGTCGTCGTTGGCGTCGACCTTCCTGGGTAGTTCGGCGAACTGATAGTAATGAAGCTTCGTCCCTGAAACACCGTTGCGAGTGGTGCTTTCTGTCCGAACCTGGTCCAGGTACGCGGCATAAGGTAAATCGGTCGAGTGGTCCATGCGCCATCGCGCCCGGTGTTGCTGCTCTTCGAGGATGTTGAACCATTCTCGCGGTCTTCCTGCAACGCCGGTCGAACTCAGTCCGTCGCTGAGAAGCCAGCTTCCCGAACGCGGGTTTGTGCAAATGATGTAACTGATAATCGGCGTCCTTCGGAACCGGGGCACATCGTTCGGCGCGGTCCTTGGCAGTCGCAATCGCCATGCATGGCGGGGCGGCGCGAGGCTTCGAAGAGCGATACTTCGGGCGTTCACTGTCCGCCTCGGGTGTTGGATGGGGAAACTGCGGTCGCGATTACCGCGGCAAGGTTTGCCGCGACCCGCGTGTCTGGCGGCCGATAGCCATTCCGAAGCGGAATACAGCGGGCACCTTCCCTGTGAAACCTGAAAAGCTTCGCAACCATCGTAGGAGCCTTAAGGTGGCATGTTGTTTTTCTGCTGTCAAGCAAAAAACCTATAGCGCGGAAACACCCCGCTGACGGGCGTGCGCTTTGATCCTTCGGGTTCGATAAGCGGCTGGCTGACGGTGACCGCCATGCGTGCGAAAAAGCAATCAGCGGTGTCAAGTGTTTTGTGTAAACGGTGGACAGAATAGAGGATTTAGAGAACACCGTTTACACAAAACACTTGACACCGCCACGTGAGCGCCTCGCGTCCAGCACGACTTGCCGGCCTGGTCATTCGCTTTTTCCTGCCACGCAAACGGCGCGACTGGAAACCGAACCAATTTTCATTCATTCACGTTTCACCGGCAGCGGAATGGCCGATCACGCCAGGTCTTAAAGTGCTGCCAGAATAGCGTATCCGGCTAATATCTGGCTGCAACCAATTCACAGGATTGGTCCGATGCGTGTTCATTCACGTGCATTCGCGGCCATATAAGCTTTCATTGCAACTCCTCCCAACACGATTCCGGTTCGCGACGAAAAGATCTATATTTCCCGTAAAATCAACAGAATTTCGCTCTCACTCCCCTCAACCGCCTCCCCCGCGTGCGATAACAAAACCGCCAAATGCGCACTCCACTTCAGCTCGAGGCTTCCCGCTCCAACGGAAGCCAATCCCGCGGACCTGTCACGTCCGACGGCAAACTCGCCTCCTCCCGCAACACAGTCAAACATGGCATTCTCTCTGCCCATGTGCTCCTGCGCAGCGAGAAATCCGAGACTTTCCTCAATCTCGTCGCCGGTCTCTACGATGAATTCCGTCCCGCGACCGCTTTCGAAGAATCTCTCGTCGACGCCATAGCCGTAGCCCGCTGGCGCCAGCAGCGCATCTGGAACATCGAGCGCGACGCTATGGACAGCCAGCTCGTCGCCGAACATGACAGGAACCGCGCCGCCATGCTCCATCCGGGTCTCCTGACCTCTATGGCTTTCGGCACCCTCGCCGCTGAAACTCGCACGCTCGACCTAATCAATCGCTATGAATCCCGCTTCGACCGCCAGTACCTCCGCGCGCACCGCCGCCTCCTCGAAGTGCAGGAACGCAGAATGCGAAACGAACCTGACAACACGCCTCCACCCGCGCCCGGCCCATCGAACACATCGCCGTCCGCGCCAATCGACCCCACAGCAGCGCCCATAACCCCAGGCGTAAGCGCGGGGAATTCTTCTTCATTTACCAAACGAACCCAAGCCGACGTTGAAAACACAGCGCAATCCGCGTCAGCAGACAGCCACTCCCATTGGCTCGCAACCTTCACGGAACCCGGTTTTCGTCCTCTCAGCCCCGTTCCCCTCGTTTTCCACGCCGCAGCCGCCCCCACCCAACCATGACCCACCGAAATTCCCCGCCCCCAACCACCCGCTCGACACCACGCAAGCCCGTCCTGCGCCCATCCCACTGCACGGTGCGAGATAATTCTCTCCATATGCGCAATCCGGGTCTACAGAGATTCTTCTGGCTTGCCCTTTCCCTCACTCCCTCCCTGCTGCTCGCTCAGAAAAAGCCCTTCGACGTCACCGCCATGCTCCAGCTCCAGCGCATCGGCGACCCCCAACTCTCCCCCGACGGCAAGACCCTCGCCTTCGCCGTCTCGGTCCCCGACGTCCCCAACAACAAGAGCCTCCACAGCATCTGGTCCGTTCCCCTCGACGCCTCCACGCCCGCGCGCAAACTAGCCGATCTCGCCGACCGCCCCCGCTGGTCGCCCGACAGCAAACGCATCTTCTATGTATCAACCACGGGCGACATCTCGCAGATCTGGAGCATGAACCCCGATGGCTCCGGCGTCACTCAGGTCACCCGCCTCTCCACCGAAGCCGATAACGAAATCGTGTCTCCCGACGGCAAATATCTCCTCGTCACCAGCGAAGTCTTCCCCGAATGCAGCACTATGCTGGCGCAACAGATCGGCCTGGCCAGTTCCGTATCCATCAAATTCGACGACGCCTGCAACCAGCAGCGCCTCGAAGCCGAGAAGAATTCCAAAGTCAAAGCTCGCCTCATAACCGGCCTCCTCTATCGCCACTGGACCACCTGGGAAGGCGCGCGCCGCAGTCATCTCCTCTCCATCTCTCTCGCTGACGGCAAAATAGCGGACCTCTCCCCCGGCAATAAAGAGGTCCCGCCCTTCTCCCTCGGCGGCCCCGACGATTACGCCATCTCCCCCGACAGCACCGAAGTCACGCTCTCGATGAATAACGACGACGTCCCCGCCGCCGGCACCAACAACGACCTCTTCGTTGTCCCCATCCAGGGCGGCAACGCCACGCGCATCACCACCAACCCCGGTGCCGATAACTCCCCGCAGTATTCGCCCGACGGCAAGTACATTGCCTACCGCTCGCAAGCCCGCGCCGGCTATGAGAGCGATAAGTGGCGTCTCATGGTTCTCGAACGCGCGACCGGCAAGCTCACCAGCCCGACCGACGCCATCGACCGCGCCGTCAACAGCTTCATCTGGTCCCCCGATTCCAGGCGGCTCTTCTTCACGGTAGAAGACCGCGGCCACCAGGCTATTCAGTTCATCGGCGTCGAAGGCGGCGGCGCGCGCATCGCCATCACCGGCAACAACACGCTTGACGACATGCAGTTCACCGCCGATGGCAAGACCATCGTCTTCACGCGTCAGAGTGGTGACACGCCCACCGAAATCTGCAAAGCCTCGTCTTCCGGCGGCGCGGCCGTGCCTCTCACGCATCTGAACGACGCTCTGCTCGCCCAGTACCAACTCACTTCTTTGGAAGATTTTTGGGTCACGGGTGCCGAAAACACGCAGGTCCAGAGCTTCCTCGTCAAGCCGCCCAACTTCGATCCCGCGCGCAAATATCCCGTGCTCATGCTGATTCACGGCGGCCCGCAGGGCGAGTGGGGCGAAAGCTGGACGTATCGATGGAACGCGCAGATCTTCGCGGCCGCCGGCTACGTTGTCGTCATGCCCAACCCGCGCGGCTCCATCGGCTACGGCCAGAAGTTCACCGACGACATCAATCAGGATTGGGGCGGCAAGCCCTTCGACGACATCATGGCCGTCACCGACCACGTAGCCAAACTCCCTTATGTCGATCCCGACCGCATGGCCGCCGCCGGAGGCTCCTATGGCGGCTACATGATCGACTGGATGCTCGGCCACACCGATCGCTTCAAAGCCTTCGTCACCCACGCCGGCGTCTACGACCTCCGCGAAGAAGCGCAGAGCACCGAAGAACTGTGGTTCCCTCTCTGGGAATTCGGCGGCATGCCCTGGGATAATCAGGAAGTCTACGATAAGTGGTCGCCCAGTCACTTCGTGAAAGAGTTCAAGACCCCCACGCTCGTGATCACTGGCGAACTCGACTTCCGGATACCCTACACGCAGGGCCTCGAACTCTATACCGCTTTGCAGCTCCGCAAGGTCCCGTCCGAGCTGCTCGTCTTCCCCGACGAAGGCCACTGGGTGTTAAAGCCGCAGAACAGCGAGCTCTGGTACAAGACGTTCCTGAACTGGGTCGACAACTGGACTAATAAAAAATGAAAGTCATAATACTGATCGTTATCGCGCTGCTGGTCATCGCAGTGCCAGGCTACTTCTTTATCTCAGCCACTCATACGGGTATTGAAGTTACGCCGGTCGTCAAAGTCATCGGCTTCGATACGCCCTTGCACGTTCACCTGACCAATAAACACGGCGTCCGCTCTGTCAACGTCGCTGTCGAACAGGATGGCAAGTCTTATCCCGCCGTCCAGAAAGAAAGTAAAGCCCTCGACTACAACTTCGAAACAGGCAAGCAGGCCCAGCCCGCGCTGCACGATGGGAAAGCGCGTATCGTCGTTACGGCCGTCTCGAATGACATACTGCATCGCACCGATTCCATCGCCGAGGATGTCGACGTGATGACCGCGCCGCCGCACATTGTCGCCGATAGTGTCCAGCACTACATCAACCAGGGCGGTTCGGAAATGGCGACCTTCACGCCCTCCGGCGCATGGACCGAAGCCGGCGTGAAAGTCGGCAAGGACTACACCTTCCGCAGCTTCCCTCTGCCCAACCATCCCGGCCAGTTCTTCAGCCTCTTCGCCTACTCGTGGCAACTGCCCACCGACACGCCGATCTACGTGTACGCGGGCAATCCTTCAGGCGCGATGGCGAAGACGACCTTCTGGTACAAGATCTTCCCGAAGAAGTTCCGCGCCAGCACCATTACGCTGGAGTCGATGAACATCGACCGCATCGTCAACCAGATCGACACGCAAAATAAAATCCCGGGCGACCTCGTACAGCGCTTCGTCTACATCAACAGCGTGATGCGGATAGCGAACAATAAGACGCTCGCCGATCTCCGGCTGCAGACCGAGCCGAAGTTTCTCTGGACCGGAGCCTTCCTCCCGATGGTCGATTCCACCGTGGAATCCCGCTTCGCCGACGATCGCACTTATACCTGGAAGGGCAAGAAGGTCGACCAACAAACGCATCTCGGCTTCGATCTTGCGAAACTGGCCCACTCGCCCGTTCCGGCTTCGAACGACGGCAAGGTGATCTGGGCGCAGGACCTCGGCATTTACGGCAACTGCATCGTGATCGATCACGGTTACGGCTTGCAATCCGTTTATGGCCATCTCAGCGAATTCTTAGTAAAGAAAGGAGACTTGGTCAAGAAAGGCCAGACGATCGCCAAAACAGGTTCGACTGGCCTCGCAGGCGGAGACCATCTGCACTTCACCATGCTGATCGACGGAGTCCAGATCAACCCCGTCGAATGGTGGGACCCGCACTGGGTAAAGGACCGGATCCTAAGCAAAATGAGCGAAAATTTGTCGTCCTCCCCAGAACCGGAAGCAGCGCCGAAACGAGTCGCAAAACACAAACGTCGCCGCTGATTTTACAGAGCCGCGCGCGCGAGCAAGCGGTTACTGAGGCGTAGACGAACTGCTGTCACGGGTGGTCGACTTGCTCACAACCTTGCCATGCTTCTTCTTGGTCTTGGTGGCCGTCTCAGAATTATTGGTATTTGTCCCGCCAGGAGTAGAAACAGACGACGACGAGTCCGTCTTAGTCTCGCTCTTCTTGCCGTTGTCTTTGGTAACTGTAGTGCTTGTACTGTCCGTCGAGCTGGAAACCTGAGCAAACATCGCCGCTGTCGAGAGTAATGAGATAAAAATGAGTTTCTTCATGACAATGAAAGCAGCACGAAAATGGCCATATGTAGTCCTCTTCATGCTTTGGACCAGCCACGCCAAAAGTGCTGAACTACACATAGCCGCCGCGGCGAACCTCTCAGTTGTCATGCCTCAGCTATCCGAAGCCTTCGAACACAAGACCGCCATCCACGTAGTCCCCAGTTTCGGAGCCACCGCCCAACTCACCCAGCAGATCGAAAACGGCGCCCCCTTCGACGTCTTCCTCGCCGCCGACACCGAGCACATCGACGAACTTTCAACGAAAGGTTTCGCCATTTCCAAAACCATCTACGCGAGAGGCCAGCTCGTAGTCTGGGCCCCACACCACCCCGAAATCCGCACTCTCGCCGACCTCACCAAATCCAGCATCCGCACCCCCGAAATCCGCACTCTCGCCGCCCTCCCCAAATCCAGCATCCGCACGATCGCCGTAGCCACCCCCGCCCTCGCCCCGTACGGCGCAGCCGCCATCGACACCCTCAAACAAGCTGGGCTCTGGGACAAACTCCAGCGCAAAGTCGTGTACGCCCCCAGCATCGCCATTGCAAAGCAGTTCGCCGACACCGGCAACGCCGAAGCCGCCTTCACCGCACTGGCCTTGACCATTAATCAAAAGGAGAACCAATTCGAAGTCAAAACTCCCAAACCAATCGACCAGGCGGCAGCGATAATCAAAGCTTCCAAAGAACAGAAAGACGCCCGCGCCTTCATGGCCTTCCTCGCCAGCCCCGAAGCCCGCGAAATCCTCCACCGCTTCGGCTACGCCGACCCAGTTGCCGCCACTGCTTTCCCCCACTCACCCGTCCCCTTAGCCGTAACCCTACAGAGCCGCGACCGCGAGGGAGCGGTCCCTGGCCCCAACCCAAACCCGGGGCTAATCCACTAATGGAACAATACGCCCTCGGTTTCGTCCCCGAACGCCGCATCTGGTCCCTGCGCGAACTCTCGGACGCTATCCGCTCCGCCATGGAGCGCGGCTTCACCAACATCTGGCTCTCCGGCGAAATCTCCGGCACCAAACTCGTCCCCAGCGGCCACTGCTACTTCACCCTCAAAGACGCAGACGCCCAGATCAAGTGCGTTTGCTGGAAGCTCTCTTACTGGCGTCTGAAATTCAAACCCAAAGACGGCGTCCAGGTCCTCATCCGCGGCCGCGTCGATATTTACGAACTCCGCAGCGAATACCAATTCGTCGTCGAAGCCATCGAGCCGCAGGGCCACGGCGCGCTCCAACTCGCCTTCGAAGATCTCAAGAAGAAACTCCTCGCCGACGGCCTTTTCGAAACCTCACGCAAGCGCCAACTCCCGCGCTTCCCCACCCGCATCGGCATAGTCTCCTCCCCCAAAGGCGCAGTCATCCGCGACTTCATCGAAATCCTCTCGCGCCGCTTCCCCGGCCTGCACGTCCGCCTCTTCCCTGCCCGCGTCCAGGGACCCGGCTCCATCGAAGACATCTGCCGTGGCCTCGATTTCTTCGCGCAGACCGGCTGGGCACAGATCACCGTCATCGCGCGCGGCGGCGGCTCCCTCGAAGACCTCTGGACCTTCAACGAAGAAGCCGTGGCCCGCGCCATCGCCGCCTCATCAATCCCTGTCGTTTCCGCCATCGGTCACGAAACCGATATCACCATTGCCGATTTCGTAGCCGACCTGCGCGCCCCCACTCCCTCCGCTGCGGCCGAGATGATCGTCTGTACAAGGCAGGAGATTCTCGATCGCATCGAAGGCTGCCGCGCCCAGGCCCATCGTGCAATTCGTTTCCGTCTCTCCGTGCTCGCGCGCCGCTTACATGACCAGGCCATCGACCGCGCCCAGGCCCTGCTCCATCGCAGTCTCGGCCGCCGTACGCAGCGCGTCGACGACGCCACTGAACGCCTTCGCGCCGCGATCAGAAAACAACTGGCATCGCGCGAACGCACCCGCCGCACTCTGGAAGAACAGCTCCGCTATTTCGACCTCCGCCCTCGCCTCCGCCGCGATCGCGAGCGTCTGAACGAAGCCTCCGTTCGCGCCGCATCCGTCATACGCCTGCAGTTAACGCAGCGGCGCCAGCGATTCGAAACGCTCTCAACGAAACTTACGCAACTCGATCCGCGCCTCGTTCTCTCGCGCGGCTACGCGATCGTGCTCAACGATCAGAACCGCATTGTGCGCGCTGCCGCCGATGCGCCAGTCGGAACCGAAGTCAAAGTTCTTCTGGAAAAAGACGCCCTCACGGCACGCGTTATCCCTGCAGCGCCTCGTTGATCGCGATCCCCGCCTTGGCGCCCTCAGCCGCCGCGACAATAACCAGCTGCACATCGTGCGTCGCATCGCCCGCCACGAACAAGCCAGGCACGTTCACGAACCCTTTCTTGTCCGTCTCGATCGTGCCCCGCTTGTTGAGCACGCACCCGAGCCCCATCGCCAGATCGCAGGCCTGGTTCTGGCCGGTCGAAAAGAACATTGCATCGCGTGCCACCGTCTCGCCGTGTTCGAGCACCACACCGGTCATTCGCCCATCCGTGCCTTCGAGCCGGGCGATCTTCTCACCACGGATGGTGATGCCGTGAGCAGCCAGCTTTTCTCGATCCTTACGCTGCAGCCGTGCCGGCCCGTCGGTGAACAGTATGACGTCGTTCGACCAGGTCTTCAGTTCCAGCGCCGCGCCCGCGGTCTTTGCGTAAATCGCGATCCGTTCGTCTTTGTGCTCCCACCCGTCGCAGTAAGGACAATGATGTACGCTGCGGCCGTAGAACTCCTCGACGTTCGAAATCGGCGGCAGCGTGTCAGCCACGCCGGTCGCGATCAGCAGTTTCCTGCCCCGGCAAATCGTGCCGTCTTCGAGAAGGATCTCGAAAGCGCCATCGACCGCCTTCGCATTTCTTACGGTGACGCGTTGAATCTCGACGCCGTACCCGGCGACCTCATCCTGGGCGAGCCGCAGGAATTCCTGGGGCGGAATGCCATCGCGTGTCAGATAGCCGTGCATGGCGTCGGAGTGCCGGTTGCGCTGCCGTCCGTTGTCGCACAGCAATATTTTTCTGCGCGCCCGCCCGAGCACCAGCGCGGCGCTCAGGCCCGCGGGTCCGCCTCCGATAATGATCGCGTCGTACATCTCTTCTCGCGTGCTAACCTGGCCAACAGTGGTACCAGCCGGAACTTTTATCGCACGAGTGCGCAATGGAGCAATCCAGATGCCGCCGCCTCTCCTCGCTTACTGCCAGAGCGAAAACTGGACGCTCTTTCACTTCCGCATCGCCAACGAGGACCAGTTGACCATGCTTCCGGTCCTGCCCGAAGACTCCGCGACCGAATTCCAGGCCAGTCTGGACTCACAAGGCACGCTCTGGATTCCGGCCGATATCCGCGAGCTGATCGACCTGCGCGAACAGAGCGTCATGCTGCGCGTGGAAGACGGAGCCATCAGCATGTACCTGCGCAAAGTCTTCGACACGCTAGGCTTCAGACCGCAATACTAGCCGGGCGCACCCAGCCAGCCCACCATCTCTTTCAGCGCCTGGTAAGCCTTCAGCCTGGCCGTGTCGCCGCCGTCCGCTTCTGCCCGCTCGACGTGCTCTTTCATCTGCCGAAACACGATAGGGTCCATGGCCATCAGCGCCTCCGAACCCGACGCCGCCCACTTCACCAGCACGTATCGGATCAGGCATTCCACCGGAATGCCGGTGCCCTGGCTCAGATTCTCCATCGTCGGCAGGGGATCGGCCACCGTGTAACACGCCACTTCCGCTTTGAAGTTTGCGTGCCGGTCGTCCGGTGCCCAGTTGTCTCGATATGGTTTCAAATCCACAATCCCTTATATACTGTCCGGTACATGAAACGGCTGCTCTTTTTGCAGTTCTTCGCAATAATTCCTTTATTTGCGCAGCACAGCTTCACCCCGATCGACATCGAAGACGGCGGGCGTCTCTACCGAGCCAACTGCTCCATCTGCCATGGCGCGCTGGGCGACGGCATCGCTGGCATCGACCTCTTCCACAACAAACTTCGCCGCTCGAAAACTGACGACGACATCGCCAACATCATCCGCACCGGCATCCCCGGCACCGCGATGCCGCCGAATAAGTTCAACGACTTTCAGTCGCTCACGATCGTTGCGTATCTGCGTTCCATGGCCGCGGCCACTGCGACCACTACCTCCAACGGAGATCCTGTACGTGGCAAAGCGATCTATGAAGGCAAAGGCACCTGCAATTCCTGTCATCGCATTCGCGGCGTCGGTGGCCGCTCCGGACCCGATCTCAGCGACGTCGGCTACCTTCGTCTGGCAGGTGAAATCGAGCGCTCCATCGTCGATCCCGACGCGGAAATCCTCGGGCAGAACCGCCAGTTCCACGGTGTCACGAAGGACGGCGCCACCGTTGTCGGCAAGCTGCTCAACGAGGACAAGTACAGCGTGCAGATTCTCGATTCGCACGACCGGCTGGTATCCCTGAAACGAGCGAACCTGCGAGAGTCCGCGATCTCCGCGGACAAGTCGGCCATGCCGTCTTATAAAGACAAGCTCAGCAAACAGGAACTGTCGGATGTAGTTGGTTACCTCGTCGCACAGAAGGGAGTGGACATCCAGTGAAGCTCCTTTCCCTGCTCCTGATTGCCCCGGCGCTCTTTGGCCAGGTCACTTTCGACCGTATCCTCAACGCCAACAAAGAGCCGCAGAACTGGATCACCTACTCGGGCACGGAAATGAGCCAGCGGCACAGCCTGCTCAGCCAGATCACGCCCGCCAACGTGAAGAACCTGGAACTGCAGTGGGTCTTCCAGGCCCATTCACTCGAAAAATTTGAGGCCACCCCGCTCGTCGTCGATGGGGTTCTCTATACGGTGCAGGCCCCCAACGACGTCGTCGCCATGGACGCCGCCACCGGCCGCGTCTTCTGGGTCTACGAATACCCGCCGTCTCCGGAAGCGCTTGTCTGCTGCGGACGCGTCAATCGCGGCCTCGCCATCCTCAACGACACGCTTTTCATGGGAACCATCGACGGACATCTGATCGCGCTCGACGCGAAGTCCGGCCGCCCGATCTGGAACGTCACAGTCGCCAAAGCTGGTGCAGGCTATTCGCTGATGCACGCGCCGCTCATCGTCAAAGACAAAGTCATCGTGGGTACGGCCGGTGGTGAGTTTGGCATCCGTGGCTTCCTCGCGGCGTACGACGCTCGCACCGGGAAAGAGGCCTGGAAGTTCCACACCATCCCCGGCCCCGGCGACCCTGGCCACGAAACCTGGGCTGGCGACTCCTGGCAGCACGGTGGCGCGTCCGTCTGGGTGACCGGCTCTTACGATCCACAACTCAATCTCACCTACTGGGGCATCGGCAATCCCGGCCCCGACTGGAACAGCGACAACCGCGAAGGCGCCAATCTCTACAGCGATTCCGTCGTCGCGCTCGACGCCGATACCGGCAAGCTGAGATGGTATTTCCAGTTCTCTCCGCACGACGATTTCGATTACGATTCCGTCCAGGTCCCCGTACTCGCGGATATGGAATGGAAAGGCAAACTTCGCCGCGTGATGCTGTGGGCCAATCGCAACGGTTTCTACTACGTGCTCGACCGGACCACAGGCGAATTCCTGCAGGGCAAACCTTTCGCGAAAGTCACCTGGACCACGGGGCTCGACGACAGCGGTCATCCGGTTCGCATCGCGACTGCGAATCCGAGCCGCGAAGGCACTCTCGTTTACCCCGGGGTGCAGGGCGCGACCAATTGGTTTTCCCCTTCGTACAGCCCCCATACGGGCTTCTTTTACATCGATACGTGGGAGAATTACGGGTCGATTTTTAACAAATTACCGGCAGATTATGTAGAAGGCCGGCGCTATACGGCAGGCTCACCGCGATCACCGGTGCCCTCCCTGACTGGCGCACAGGTGCTCAACCGTACAGAAGCAGAAGGCTACGGCGTTGTCCGTGCCTTCGACCCCAAAACCGGCGAACGGAAATGGGAATTTAAGATGGCTGACGTGAGCATGAGCGGCATCTTAACTACAACAACCGACTTGCTTTTCGCTGGCGGACGCGAAGGCTATTTCTGGGCGCTCGACGCCAGAACAGGCGCGGAACTATGGCGTGCCAGCGTTGGCGGCGAGGTGGCGTCCGGCCCGATGACTTACTCTGTTAACGGAAGGCAGTATATCGCCGTCTCGGCCGGTAACTCATTGTTTACATTCGCCCTTCGGCAGTAACCGCGCGGAAACTAATATCCCGGCGTGGTGTTAAGAATATTAAATTACTACGCTTATGGAACGAAGCTGCGCCAAACAACATCCGAAGCTCTTTATGCCCCAAGTATCCAGGTATTTTTGCGTTCTCTTTTCGGCACTTTTTCTGGTCACAGCCGGGGCGGAAGCACAGCGCAGCCGGATCACCGGCCGCATCGACGGCGCGCAAAGAGTCGCCCTCGAAGGCCACATCCACCCCAGAGCCACGGCCGCGAATGACCTCGGCCGCGTCGCGCCTGACTTCAGAGTCTCTTACGTAACTCTGACACTGGCACAGAGTGCGGCGCAGCAGGCCGACCTTGCCAGCCTCCTCGCCGAGTTGCAGAATCCGCAGTCCCCGAATTATCACAGATGGCTCACCCCGGGCCAATACGCCGATCGCTTCGGTGTCAGCACCGACGATCTCGCGCAGATAACGCAATGGCTGCAGGGCCAGGGTCTGACAATCGCGGACACCGCACAAGGGCGCGACTGGATCGCCGTCAACGGCTCAGCGGCGCAGATCGAAAATGCTTTTGGCACCGAACTCCACCACTATGCGGTGAATGGCGTGACGCATTTCGCGAATGCCACCGCGCCGTCCGTTCCGGCTGCGATCGGCAATGTCATGCTCTCAATTCGTGGTCTGCATGATTTCAAACTGAAACCCGCTAACGTGAAACCGCTTTTTACTTCACCCCACGGAAATCACTACCTCGCGCCCAACGACTTCGCAGCCATCTACGACATCCTCCCGGCTTACGCCTCAAACATCAATGGCGCGGGGCAGACTCAGGTCGTCGCGGGACAAACGGATATACAGATGTCTGATATCCAGCTGTTCCAGAGCACTTACAGCCTGCCCACGAATCTGCCCCAGGTATTGCTTGTACCCGGATCTCCTGACCCCGGCGTCAGTTCGGGGGACCTCGGCGAAGCCGATCTGGATCTGGAATGGGCAAATGCGGTGGCGCGGAATGCCACGATCATTTACGTCAATTCAACCGACGTCATGACGTCCGTTCAATACGCGATCGACCACAATCTCGCGCCGGTTGTCAGCCTGAGTTATGGCTCTTGTGAACCGGAGAACCTGCCGAGTGACGCCAACACTTTCCGGGCACTGGCTCAGAAGGGCAACGCGCAGGGGATTACGTGGGTCAATGCAACCGGCGATAACGGCGCCGCCGACTGCTCCGACTCGCAGAATCCGGGCCTCTCGGTCGATCTGCCGGCCAGCGTTCCTGAAATCACAGGTGTCGGCGGAACCGAATTCCAGGAAGGCGCGGGGCAATTCTGGAACGCTGTGAATGATGCCAGCGGTGCTTCGGCACTGGGGTATATTCCCGAGACCTCGTGGAACGACAGCGCGCTCGACGGCGTGCCTTCGTCCAGCGGCGGAGGAACAAGCATCTATTTCGCGAAGCCTTCGTGGCAGACTGGTCCCGGGGTTCCCGCGGACAACTCGCGCCATGTACCTGATGTCGCTTTTAACTCGTCAGCGGATCACGATGCCTATTTGGTTTTCACAGGCGGTCCACCGGTTTCTGCTTTTGGCGGAACTTCGGCGCCAACTCCGGCTGTTGCGGGCATCGTCACGTTGCTGAATCAGTATCTGGTAGCGTCCGGCAAACAGGCCGCGCCGGGCGTGGGCAATCTGAACCAGCATTTGTACGCGCTCGCGCAGTCCTCCCCATCGGTCTTTCACGACATAACCACGGGAAACAATATCGTGACAACTCCGTGCAACTCGCGGCGGCAGGTGTGCAACAACCAGCCTGTGGGCTATAACGCGGGCGCAGGATATGACCAGGTCACCGGCCTCGGATCCCTGGATGCGTGGAAACTGCTGACCTGCTGGACAGGAACCTGCGCGGTCGTAACTCCGCCCACCGCCAGCCTGTCTTTGATCAGCAATCTCAGCAATGTCGGTTTACAGGACACGCTCAGTCTGACTGCCTCGGCCACTGCCTACGCCGGCGATGCTACGCCGGTGGGATCCGTCGTCTTCACAGCGGGCACCACGGCGCTCGGCAGCGCTGGTTTCGTTGGTTCGGCAGGAATCTCGACCGCAACCATCACGGTGACCGGCAGCCAGTTGCCTTCCGGTTCACCCACGATTACCGCAACGTGGAACGGAAGCTCGTCTTCGATTCCGGTAACCTCATCCGTTACTGTCAGTGTGCGCACCACCGGCTCGAGCGGCAACGGGACACCATCTATCTCGGGCTTAACCGATGCCGCGGTGTACCAGCAGGTCTATTCGCCCGGGATGATTATGTCGGTGTTCGGTTCACAACTGAGCCCTTCTGTCGTCAGCGCCAGCGCGCTGCCCTTACCCCTTACGATGGCCGGCGTCGAAGCGACGATCAACGGTCAGGCCGTGCCGCTTTACTATGTATCCCCGACGCAGCTGAACGTTCAGGTCCCCTATGAAGTTGCAGCGGGGCCGGCGACGCTGATCGTCGATAACAACGGCGTCGTAACGTCAAAGGCGTTCACGGTCAGTGCTGACAGTCCCGAAATTTTCATCATTTACCCCAATTCCGTTTCGCGCGACGGGATCACAAGTCTCTACATGACGGGAACCGGCGCGGTGAATCCCGCAATCGCCACCGGCAGCGCGCCCACGACCGCGACTCCTCTGGCGTCGCTCCCCGTACCGCAGAATTTGGCGGTCACGGTTGGCGGCGTGCCGGCTTCGATCACCTGCGCGGGCGGCTGCTTCGCAGGGCTGGCTTACAGCCTGGTGGGCGTGACGCAGGTCAACTTTCAGGTTGGCTCGAGTACTCCCACCGGTACACAACCTGTCGTTGTAACCGTAAACGGAGTTGCCAGCATGGCGGCCAACGTCAACGTGACAAACTAAGAGCGCGGATACGCGCGTTGAGCGGCTCTGAGTAGAAGCGCGCAACAATCTCACCCAGCAGCGCGGCAACCAGGATCACCGCGATGAACAGCGGCGCAACGGCGCTCATCGGTTTGCCGGCGACGAGGAACCATTCGAAGAACGCGAACACTACGAACATGTGCGTAAGGTAGACCTCATAACTCCTCTGGCCGAGGTTCGCCAGCGGTCTCAGGAGGCGTGGGCTTCTCCATTGCGTCTGCGCAGCGGCTGCGATCGTGAGGCAGGTTCCGATGCCAACGAGCGTCATGTCAAGACCAATGCGCTCCAGCCGTCGAGTCTGCAGAGTGAAGCACAGGGTGAATGCGAGGACGGCGAGACCTCCGAGAGCCAATGGTCGCGACGGCAGACGTTTACGTCCGAGTGCGATTGCAGTCAGGCAGCCGAGCGCGATGGCGTCCATACCGCCGAGATAGGAGTACTCCTGCCAGACTCCGTTCCCGCGCGACCACACGGTGCGGCTGACAGGCCCGAGCGCAACGAAGACGAGCAGTAAGCCGATCAGCAGTCTTCCCCGCCCCAGCAGCTTGCAGAGGAGCGGGAAGAAGAGATAGAACATCTCCTCGACCGAGAGCGACCAGAGGATGTCCCAGTTGGCGGGCAGATAGCCGCGGCGCGCTTCGAGCACATTGACGTGAAAAGTGAGCGCGGCGAGCAGCGCGCGTCCAAGTCCGCCGGTTTTCGCGGCGACGACGAAGTTCTTCACGTGCTCGAGATCGAGGCCGCTCAGCACGGCGAGGAGCAGAAGCAATAGAGGCGCGATGCGGGCGAAACGCAGCAGGTAGAACCGGCGCGGGGCGACATCGGAAAGTTTGCCCCACCGCCGCAGCGTCGTTGAAGTGATGAGGAAGCCCGACACCGCGAAAAAGATCTGCACGCCGCGCTGTCCGTTCCAGACGAGCGAGTTCATCAGTTGGACGGGCAGCCCGCGTGTGTAAGGAATTCGGGCGCTCGAAAGCCGCATGTTGACGTGGTTCATCAACACGAAGAAGATGGCCAGCCCGCGCAGCAGGTCGACGCCGTCCAGCCGGCGTGTGCGATCAGCCGGCATTCGGCACGAGAATCGCTCGCGCTTCGCCAACGAGGAACAGAGACCCTGTCACGAAGGTTGTCATCGGGCTCTCGACAGCCATCCGCAGGGCGTCCGCAGTCGTAGCCGCGACTCGCATGTTCCGATGGTCCGAAACCTCCAGCAGCGATTCCGCGTTCAAGGCGCGAGGCTGGTCGGGCGTCGTGAGAATGATCTCCTGGGCAAGCGGGAAGAGCGCGCCGATGACCTCATCGACGGCCTTATCGCGCATCGCGCCGTAGATGATGCGGATCGGCTCGTTCTTTCGCGTGAACCATTGGCGGATGTATTCCGCCAGCGCGCGCGCGCCCGCGGGATTGTGAGCGCCGTCGAGGATGATGTCCGGGTTTTGGGCAACACGCTCCAGACGCCCCGGCCACTTCGTCAGTTCGATCCCCTTGCTGATGGCAGGGACGGAAATGCCGAAGACATCGAGCGCGGCGGCGGCGGTGCGCGCGTTCTCGATCTGATGTTTGCCGGCAAGGTTGCAAACGATGGGGATCTCTTTATCGGCAGAGAGCAGGAAGCGGCTGCCGAACTTTTTCATCCACAGGTCTTCAACCAGCCAGTGGTTCGACAGGGTGACGGGGATTTCGAGTTCGAGCGCGCGCCGTTCCAGAACGCTGTATGCTTCGGGGCGCTGTTCGGCAAAAACGGCGGGACATCCCGCTTTCAGAATGCCTGCCTTTTCAGCCGCGATGGACTCGAGGCTGGAGCCGAGGAAGGCTTCATGATCGAAGTCGATCGGCGTGATGACGGTGAGTTCGGGCGACACCAGATTGGTGGCATCGAGCCTTCCGCCGAGGCCTGTTTCGAGCACGACCACGTCGACTTTTGCCTGGGCAAACGCCACGAACGCCATGGCCGTCACCGTTTCGAAAAAGCTGGGATGCGCATCGATGATCTCGCGTGCGAGGAGCATCTCGGCCGCGAGGTGCACAGCTTCGAAAGCATCGGCCCAGGCCTGCTCGCTGATCATTTGCCCATCGACCTTAATGCGCTCGCGCGGATCGACCAAATGCGGTGAGGTGTAGAGGCCAACGCGAAAGCCCGAGACCTGCAGCGCGGAGGCCATCATGGCGCAAGTAGAACCTTTACCGTTAGTGCCGGCTACGTGGATGAACCGGCCCTTGCGGTGTGGATCGTCGAGCGCGGCCATGAGCGCGCCGATGCGTTCGAGGCCCCACTTCACCGTCTTCAGTTCATGGCCGAGCGAGTATAGAAACCGGAGGCTTTCCGCGAAAGTCATGCGGCTTCGCGCTGAACAGGAGCGGCATTCTGCACCGGCCCCACAAAGAAATCGAACGCCTTGGCGATGTACGCCTTCATTTCACCGCGCGGCACCACGGCGTCGAGCATGCCGTGTTTCAGCAGAAATTCGCTGCGCTGGAAGCCTTCGGGCAGTTTCTGGCGAATGCTCTGCTCAATGACACGCGGTCCCGCAAAGCCGATCAGAGCGCCGGGCTCGCCGATGTTCAGATCGCCCAGCATCGCGAAGCTCGCGGTCACGCCGCCGGTCGTCGGGTCGGTCAGGACGCTGATATACGGGAGGTGTGATTCATCAAGGCGCATGAGTGCAGAAGAAACCTTCGCCATCTGCATCAGGCTGACGGCGCCTTCCTGCATGCGCGCGCCACCGCTGGCGGAAACGATGATGATGGGGGTGCTGTGTTCGATGCTGCGTTCGATGGCGCGGGTGATTTTCTCGCCCATGACAGCGCCCATACTGCCGCCGATAAATTTCGGCTCCATGGCGCAGATGTGAACCGGGCGGCCTTCCAGTTTGCCGAAGCCGGAGATGAGGGCATCCTTCATGGAAGTCGCCGCCTGGGTGGCCTTCAGACGATCAATATAGGGTTTGGAGTCGACGAAGCCGAGAGGGTCGGAGGATTCCAGCATCTCGTCGAGCTCTTCGTAAAGGCCTTCATCGAAGAGCATCCTGAGGCGCCCGCGCGCGTCCAGGCGGAAATGGTGCCCGCACTTGCCGCAGGTGTTGAGCGTGTTCTCCAGATCTTTCTTCCAGATGATTTCGCGGCAGCCTTCGCACTTTAACCAGAGGCCTTCGGTGCGGACTGTGTGTGTGGAGTCGTCACCCTGCGGATTTTTCGCTCCGTTCGACTCTCGTTTGAACCAGGACATGAGTATGGGTTTGCGTTTTTACTATGGTACAGGCATTCCCTGGGCGGACGGCGGGGTGAAGCCCGCCCCACCCTATCGCGGATACGGGTGGCCGCGCAGCATGGTGAAGGCGCGGTAGATCTGTTCGGCCACCACGGCGCGCGCCAGTTCGTGCGGCATGGTCATGGCGGAAAGGGACACGAGCAGGTCGGCGCGGGTTTTCCAGGCGGGCGGCAGGCCATCGTGGCCGCCGATGACGAATACCAAGTCGTGGCCCAGCATCTCAGCCTTTGAAAACAGCTTCGAGAAAGCGATCGAATCGAGCGACTGCCCGGCGGGATCGAGGAGAATTTTGGTCGCTGTCGGGTGTTTCGACCAGAATTCAGTGCGGCCCGGTTTGAGTTCCAGCATCTGCGACGGCGCGTAGCGGCTCGCCCGCTGGATGTAGTCGGCCGCCATGGCGTTGGCGTGCGGATCTTTGGGTTTCCCTACGTAATAGAGAAAAACCTTCACTCCGCCGGAACGGGTATCTCTTTGGCTTCGCGCCAGAGCCGGTCCAAGGCGTAGTATTCCCTCGACTTGGTGGTGAAAGCGTGGACCAGAAAGTCGCCGTAATCGCTCAGGACCCATTCGCCCGTGTCGTAGCCTTCGACGGCGTTCGGCAGCTCGCCGCGCTTCTTCAGCTGGAGACCGACCTCATCGACAATAGCCTGCGTCTGGCGGGTGTTCGCACCTGTGCAGATTACAAAATAATCAGTGAAGCTGGTAACCCCGGTCAGTTCCAGGATTTTGATGTCGGTAGCCTGCTTTTCCTGAGCGGCACGGACTGCAATGCGCCACCCGGGTTCAACTTCTTCGTCTATACCAGTACCAGTAGTAATATCGATTTCGGACTTCGGCAGAAACTCGCCCCCACTAAATATCGTACTATAAAAGTAAGCGTGTTCCTTCGAATCGCCGCGGTCGCGGTCCTGACCATCTCTCTGTCTTTGGCGCAAACCAGCACAACTGCGGCTGCAAACACGGAGCAGCCTGCCGGTGGGGAGCCTTTGGGCGCCAATCTTCTGCGCGCCGATGAGAGCGATCCGCTGGTGGTTCGTGCGCGTGAAGTTCTGGACCGCGTCACCCGTTTGGTGCAGTCCGGGGCGCTGCCTCAAATCCGCCTGAAAAAAGCTCAGGAAGATGTTCAGGATTCGCTGGATATGTCGTTGTTAAAGCAGAGCATGTACAGCAACGACCTTTTGCCGGAACAGGCCGATCAGATGATCTTCGTGGCGCAGCGAATGGTGATTCGGCGGGAGCGCGCGCTGGCAGACATGCAGCAGCTCGTGAGTGCGGGGATCATTTCCCGATCGGAAGCGGAGGCTTCGGGGATGAACCTGACCTCGGCTCAGCAGGAACTGGAATGGGCCGAGTCCCGCGCCAAGCTGATCCAGCAGGTTGCGGCATCCGTCAAACTGCAAAAAGAGATTGCCAGTCTTGAGAGCCAAGCCGAATCGCACCCCGAGTGGAACGGCAAGGTGTTCACGAAATACGAGGGGAACGGGGTCTTCACGCCAACGGAACTGAAAGTTCTGGAGGGCGATTACCTGACCCATTTCTCCAGACCTCTGCCAATCAGCGCGAATGGCGAAACGGCACTGCACCGCTCGCTGGGCTTCGATCACCGGGGCCGCGTCGATGTCGCGGTGGCGCCGGATCAGCCTGAGGGAGCGTGGCTGATGCACTATCTGCAGACCAGGCGCATTCCCTACTTTGCGTTCCGTGCCGCGGTGCCGCATCAGGCAACCGGCGCACACATTCACGTTGGCCCCGGAAGCACGAAACTCGCGCTGACCGACTAACCGTTTTCTCGAAAGATTGCAGCCTTGCAGGAAGCCGCCCAACCCGCGTCTATTCTCAAAGCCGGTCATGGCGTTCTCGCGACCATTCGCGAAGCCCTCGGCGGCTCGCGTCTGGATCTGACTGACGGCAATCTGAAGCGCGCCATCATTCTGCTAGCCATCCCGATGATCCTCGAAATGGTGATGGAGTCGCTTTTCGGCGTGGTCGACATGTTCTTCGTGGCGCGCCTTGGGGTGGATTCTCTGGCGACCGTTGCGCTGACCGAATCGTGTCTCGTGCTGGTCTTCGGAATCGCTATGGGACTCAGCATGGCGACCACGGCGTTTGTCGCCCGGCGCATTGGCGAAAAGGATCCCGAAGGCGCCGCCGTGGCGGCCGTACAGGCGATTGCACTGGGCCTGGTGCTCTCGCTGCTGGTCAGCGTGGCAGGGATCCTGTACGCACCGAAACTCCTCACGATCATGGGCGCCTCTCCCTCGGTGATTGCGATTGGGACGTCGTATACACGCATTCTGCTGGGCGGCTCGGCCACCATATTTCTGCTCTTCCTGATCAATGCGATCTTTCGCGGCGCGGGGGATGCAGCGCTCGCAATGCGCGCACTATGGTTCGCGAACCTGATCAACATCGTGCTCGACCCCTGCCTGATCAACGGGTGGGGGCCATTCCCCAGACTGAACGTGATGGGCGCTTCTGTGGCGACCACCACCGGGCGGGGTCTGGGCGTCATCTTTCAGCTTTGGATGCTGTTCGGCGGGATGAGCCGGATTCGCGTCTATGGCCACCAGGTACGTATCAATCTCACTATTCTGTGGAGGCTGCTGCGGGTTTCGTTCACGGGCATTCTGCAATTCCTGATCGCCACCGCCAGTTGGACCGCGCTGGTGCGCCTGTGCGCGACTTTCGGCAGCGTACCTGTCGCCGGCTATACGGTGGCGATCAAGATCTTCCTGTTCGTGATTCTGCCCTGCTGGGGACTGGCGAACTCCGCGGCGACACTGGTCGGCCAGAATCTCGGCGCGAAGAAGCCGGAGCGCGCGGAACAGGCCGTGTATCAGACCGGCCGGTACGCGACATATTACATGGGTACGATTGCCTTGGTGTTTCTGGTCTTCGCAAGGCAACTGGCTGCCTTCTTTACCCCTGATCAGGCGGTGCAAAGCGTTGCGGCGGACTGCCTGCGTTTCATCAGCGTGGGGAATATCTGCTATGCGTGGGGATGGGTGCTGGTGCAGGCTTTCAACGGCGCGGGCGATACCCGCACGCCTTCCCTGATCAACTTCTTCTGCTATTGGTGCTTCCAGATTCCATTCGCATGGCTGCTGGCGGTGATGCTCCATTGGGGGCCGAGCGGCGTCTTCGCGGCCATACCCGCTGCGGAGACGGCTATGACGATTTCATCGCTGATTCTCTTCCGCAGCGGTAAATGGAAGAAGAAGATGATTTAGGGCTCTGACCACCAGATAGATTCCCCGCGCTGACGCTTGCGGTTATACGCCCCCATAACCCCGAACGTGAGAGAGGGGAATTTCTCCTCCCGGTCAAAGACCTGGTTAGCACGGCGACGCTGCCGTGCGTCAGACGGGATAAGTAAAGCAGAAGGTACAGCCACAGCCTTCGCCTTCGGATTCAACCCAGATACGCCCGCCGTACCGGTCGACTGTCTTCTGACAGATAGCCAGGCCGATTCCCGTGCCCGGGATGGAGCGGCCGTGCAAACGCCTGAACATGCCGAACACGAGGTTGTGGTGCTGGGGATCGATGCCAAGCCCGTTATCCTGCACCCTGAACACCCATTCGCCGCCGCACTGGGAGGCCGTCACGTTCACGACCGGCGCGGCGGCGCTGCGGTACTTAATGGCGTTGCCGATGAGATTCTGAAACAGCTGCGCAAAGTGCCGCGCGTGGCCGTGCAGCGAGGGAAGCGGTCCGATGGTTACCCGGGCACTTTCGTTTTCAATGCTGCCATGGAGGTTAAGGATTACTTCTTTCAGCAGGACGGTGAGATCGATTTTGTGGGAGCTTGTGGTCGGATTGCGCGCAGTTTCCGCATAAGCCAGCAGATCCTGCAGCAGGTGGTTCATGCGTTTGGCACCGCTCGAAATTTCTTCCATGAACATGCGGGCGTTGCCGCCGAGGTCGTCAGACAGTTCATGACCGAGCAGTTCCGTATAGACGTTGACCATGCGCATCGGTTCCTGCAGATCATGGGCGGCGACGAAAGCGAACTGTTCGAGCTCGCTGTTGGATTTTTCCAGCTGCAGAGTCTTGGCGAGCAGTGCCTGCTCTATTCTCTTCCGCTGAATCCCTATTCCGAGGGTATGGGCTATGGACGCGAGGGCCACCAGAGTATCCGCGTCGAGCCGATGTTGCGCGAAGAGGCCCAGCAAGCCAATCAGCCTGCCCTCTACCACCAGAGGATAGACAGAAAACGAAACCATGCCTTCCCGGCGCGCCCAGCGTCGATTGCCTATCATGTGGCCGCCGAAGGCAGAGTGGCGCGCTGGATCGTTGGAAAACCAGGCTTCTCGTCTGCGAGCCATGGTGGCGCTTCTGAAAGCAGCGACGGGAGTGCCGCCGTGCGGACCGGTGGGGTCGGCATAAAGTCCGGCACTGGCCTGCAACTCGAACAGATCGGTAACGGGGTCGAGCGTCCACAGACCCGCGAACGCCAGACCGGCGTACTGGACCAGAGCTTCGACGCAAATTCGCAAGGCTTCCGGCAGGACTGCAACCTCGCTGAGAGCTGCGCCCACAGAAGCCCCCAGCGTCGTCAGATCCGCCTTTTTCGCGAGTAAAGCCGCAGCTTCTTTTTCGGCCGTCACATTGCGCGAGACACACAGCAGAGTTACAGGCTTGCCCGCTGCGTCTTTGAGGGGGTTACCAACACATCCCACCATCGGGCATTACCTTTTGCCGTGGGACAAAAGCCGTGAAATCGTGAGGCCTGGCCGGCTCTTGCGGCGTTCACAGCATCAACCGCGGCCGACTTCGCCGGTTCCGGCCAGAGGTCCGTCCATGTGCTGAAAGCGCAGGTAGCGAAGTCGTCCATCTCCATCTGCCTGCAGCCGCCAGGATTCATTGAGAGGAGCCTGCCGTCAAGATCCAGAACTTTAATGCAATCGGGACTGCTGTCGACGAAGCTGCGCGCAAACTCCGCGGTCAGCTGGCCGAAATCGGAAAAAGGTGGCTCCGGGGAGGAGGATTGAGGGACAACCGAGAGGCCACTGGCCTTGGGTACTTGCGCGCTTAGTGCTTTGGGCATCGATGGAACTTACGCGGTGCAATCAGTGTAGCCAGTCTGCCGGATGCACGATAACCAGGCCAACACCTGGGCCGAGTGGATCAGGCTCTTCGAGGGACGAGTCTGAGCGGGTTTTCGCGTTCAATCGAACGAATCTCGGCGGCGTTGAAAATTCCGCAATCTTTCAGCGCTTTCACGTGTTCGGCTGAAGTCCGGAAAGGATAATCCGTACCGAAGACAATCTGCGATACCGGGACAACTTTTCGCAACGCCGACATAGCGGCGGGATTCGAGGCCTGGGCCGTGTCGTAGTAAAACTTTGCGGCTTCAGCCAGGTAGCCTTTTGGAAACTGGGCGGCGTATTGCGGCGTTTTCGCCAGATTAACAAGTCGCTCGACTAGAAACGGCATGGTCCCGCCGGCATGAGAAAAGATGATCTTTATATCGGGGTATTTCTGCGAGGTCCCGCTGAAGACTGTGCGAACGATGGCCCGAGACGTGTCCGTGCCATACTCGACAGCGGTATCGGGAATACCTGCCAGGGCGTTCTTGCAGCAATTGGCAGACGTCGGGTGCGTATAGATCACTGCTTTGCGGCGATTCAGCTCTTCGAACACCGGAGCGAAGTAAGGATCACCGAACCATTTTGTTCCGTAGCTGGTCAGCATACCGATGCCGTCGGCCTTCAGGGTATCGAGAGCGTACTCAATTTCGCGCAGGCTTGCATCGACGTTTGGCCACGGGAGAATCGCGAAGTTCCCGAAGCGACCTGAATGGTCCGCCGCGAGTTTCGCCGCATAGTCGTTGCATTCACGGGCAAGGCGCCGGGCCAGCGCGTCATCGGCGAATGAAACGCCTGGGGTTGTAATCGAGACGATGGCGGTCGCAACACCGGCTGCATCCATGTCATCGAGAGAGCGCGTGGGCGTCCAGTCTTTCGCCCCCGCCAGAGTCTGACCGGCGCGATCCAGTTCCGTCACCAGAGTGGGCGGATAGAAATGGTGGTGGACATCAATGACGCGGCGCGGACTTTCAGCGGCAGTGGCGCTTCGGTGTGCGAAAGCGAATGCGGTGGCCAGACTGAGGCGTTCAAGCGCCTCCCGGCGGCTGGGAGATGAAGCGGATCGCATGCACGTGGGATTATTTCACAATCCAGCCGCCTCGTGTCCCATTTGCCTGAATGGACAATGGCCGGAACTGTCAGTGTTTACCGCGACTGGCCGCCCGATTGCCTGCTGTACATCAAACGAGGGATCTATGAAAAGAATCACAAAATACGTAAAGGCATTGGCTATTCCAGCAATCTTCATCCCGGCGGCACTGTTTGCCCAGGGACCTACGCAGACCATAGTTCTGCGCGACGGAACACAACTCACCGGGAAAATCGTCAGTGCGGATGATCACGACATGACATTCCGTGAGCGCGACGGTGACATGCGCCATTTCAACTTTGACCAGGTGCAGTCGATCAACTTCAATCAAGTGCGCGACTACGACCGGGGCGGACAGTACCGCGACCAGCGTGAGCAGGCTCCGCCACCGCCCCCACCGCCAGCCTATCCGCCGCAGGCGGCTTATCAGGGTGACGGCGACAGGAATCGCGGCTTTGTGATGGTCCCGGCGGGGGCCGAGATCTCGATT
>ODAK010000961.1_pt1 | contig 32528 bp, 33 predicted proteins | sample 1539591 | NCBI WGS metagenome assembly ODAK01 (sample SAMEA3539303, study PRJEB22396) | soil metagenome | biome: tundra; feature: field; material: soil | place: USA | collected 2010-05 | depth 0.15 m | reverse complement strand
CGATGTTGCCCATCTCGCCGACGATCGAGGAGATGTTCACGATCCGGCCTGAGCCACGCTCGATCATGTGGGGCAGCACGGCCTGGCTCATGAAGAACGCTCCGGACAGGTTGACCGCGATCACGCTGTTCCACTCCTCGTCGGTCATCTTCAACACCGTCCTGTCCATCGTGATTCCGGCGTTGTTGACGAGGATGTCGAGGCGCCCGTGGTGTTCGATCACCTCGTGCACCGTACGCCGGCAGTCCTCCGCCAAGCCGATATTGCCCTGGTGGATGCTGCCCTTCAGGTGCTCCTGCGTGAGCTTGCCGATGAACGCCTCGGCGTTGTCGCGGTCGCGGGCGTAGCCGACGGCGACGTCCGCACCCTGCTCGGCGAGGCTGTGGCAGATCGCCGCCCCGATGCCTCGGGCGCCGCCGGTGACGAACGCGACGCGGCCGCGCAGACGCGGACGGTGGACCACCGACTCGGTTTGACTGGTGCTACTTGACTCGATTGCTTTGGCGTCGACTGACATGTTCTCCCCTTCCCTCAGCGGCCCGAGCGCTCGCGCAACCAGTCCGCGAGGTCGGGCCAGATCTCATGCTTGGCCTGCGATCCGGCCATCAGGCCGATGTGTCCGCTCGGGCGGTCCCAATGCGTGACGTCCTCGCTCGAGACGAGATCGAGCAGCGGCACGGTGCCGTCCGGCGGGGCGATGTGGTCAGCGCTCGCGGTCACCACGAGCAGGTTCTGCTCGATCCGCGCCAGCTCGACGCGTTCGTTGCGCAGACACAGGCGGCCGGCGACGAGCCTGTTCTCCTTGTACATCCATGTGATCCATTCGCGGTAGGCGCGCGAGGGAAACGGCGGGTTGTCCGCCACCCACTTCGCCATCGCCTGATAGCTCACGCGCGGGTCCTTGCCATCCAAGATGTTCTGAAACAACCGGCGGTAGGTCGTCGCGTAGTTGGTGACCGGCTTCATCAGCTTGTTCGCCCAGTCGATCCCTGAGCCGGGCACCGCCGGCCAGCGCTCGGCGATCAGATCGACATCGAAGTCCTCGTGGCCCACCCAGCGGGTGTACAACGAGCCGCTCGGATCGATCGGCGTCGTCAACAGAACGGCGTTGCGCACCGCCCCCGCCGGATGCAGCGCGCAGTACATCGCGCACAACGTCCCACCGATGCACCAGCCGAGCAACGTCAACTCCTTCTCACCGGCGGCACGCAGCGTCTCGCGCACCGCCCAGTGCAGCTCGTCGCAAACGAACTCGGCAAGTCCCATCTCCGAGTCCTCTTCGTCGGGGACGCCCCAATCGACGAGGAAGACGTCGAATCCCTCGGCGAGCAGGAACTCGACGAACGAGTTGCCTCGCCGCAGGTCGAAGATCTCCGGGCGGTTGATCAGCGCGAACACGAGCAGCACCGGAATTGCATGCTCGCGAGCGCTGGATCGGTAGCGGTAGAGCGTAGTCCCGCGATGCGTCCAGACCACATCCCGCGGCGACGGGCCGATCGGCGCGTCCGCGGTCGTTAGGATCACGTTCGCGAACTCGAGCGTGGCGCGCGGTAGGCGGGCCAGCGTCTCGATTGCGCTCACGACGCCCCGCGTGTCCGCTTCGGCTTGGTGTCGACCCCGGCGCCGGGAGACTCGACCGCCGGGGGCCCGCGCGTACCGCGCGTCCGCCTCGGTAGCGCGTCGGCCTCCGCGGGAGACCTCTCCGCGGCCTCGGGCGTCCGCTTCGGCTCCGTGTCGGGCCCGGCGACGGCAGACCCGTTCGCGGATAGCGCCCGGGCAAGCTCGTCGTGCAGCTCCTCGACCTCCTGCAGCAGACGCTCCAGCTTGTCCTCGGTTCGGTGGAGCTGGCGGGCGAGCCGCGTCACGTCCGCCCGCCCGGCGACGCGCAGATTTCGCAGCACGAGATCGGCGAGATCGGAGCTGATCCTCGAGATCGCCGCGACGTTCTCGGCGCTGCGTGCCAGCAAGACGCCGAAGCTCGGCTTGGACACGAGCTCCTCGAACGCGTCGGCCGCTCGCGACTCGGCCTGCTCGTACAGCGCCCGCACCTGCTCGGCCGCCGACGCGGTGTTGGGATCGGTCATCGCGCCTCCTGCCCGTCGAGCACGCACGCGGGCGATTCCCCGCAGAGGATCGTGAACGACGAAACCGTCCCTCCGGATGGGCTGGCGCTGGTGGACGAACTCATGTCAACACCCTTCCTTGAGGACGGAGATTGTGGCGTATGCTACATCACGGGGACCGGGTCAAGTCGTACACCCATTCGAGGGAGGCTGTGATGGAAGATGCTGTGATCGTCAGCGCAGTGCGTACGCCAGTCGGTAGCTTCGGCGGCCATTTCAAGGACGTCACCGCGACGGAACTCGGGGCGCACGCTGTGCGCGCCGCTCTCGAGCGCGCCGAGATTTCCGGTGAGGAGGTCGACGAGGTTCTGCTCGGCTGCGTACTAGCGGCCGGGCTCGGGCAGAACCCCGCGCGCCAGGCCGCGATCGGCGCAGGGATCCCGAACGAGGTGCCCGCGACGACGATCAACATGCTCTGCGGATCCGGCCTCAAATCAGTTGCGATCGCCTCGCAGATGATCCGCGCCGGCGACGTGCACGTTGTCGTCGCGGGCGGCATGGAGAACATGACGCGCGCGCCTTATCTGATGCCGGCCGGGCGCTTCGGCGCGCGGATGGGCGACGCAGCGCTGGTCGACTCGATGGTCCATGACGGCCTCTGGGACGCCTTCAACGCCATCCACATGGGCGTCACGGCGGAGAACCTCGCCGACCAGTACAAGATCAGCCGCGAGGAGCAGGACGAGTTTGCGGCCGCGAGCCAGCAGAAGGCCGAGCGCGCAGTCGCCGCGGGGATCTTCCGGGACGAGATAGTGCCGATCGAGGTGCCCGTCAAGGGCGGCACGCGCACTGTGGACGTCGACGAGCATCCGCGGGCGGGGACGACCTCCGATGCTCTGGGGAAGCTGCGGGCGGCATTCCGTCGCGACGGCGGCACGGTGACAGCGGGCAATGCCTCGGGGATCAACGACGGGGCGGCGGCGATCGTCGTGATGTCGGCGACCAAGGCCAGGGAGCGGGGCCTGCGGACGTTTGGGACAGTCGAGAGCTACGCATCCATCGGCGTGGATCCAAAGATCATGGGCATCGGCCCGGTCCCGGCCGTGCGCAAGGCGCTCGCCAGGGCGGGGCTTGAACTCGGTGACATCGACCTGTTCGAGCTCAACGAGGCGTTCGCCGCGCAGTCGCTCGCCGTGCTGCGGGAGCTGAACATCAACCCCGAACGGATCAATCCCCATGGCGGGGCAATCGCGCTCGGGCACCCGATCGGAGCCAGCGGCGGCCGGATCCTCGTCACCCTGTTGCACGAGATGCGCCGGCGCGACGCGGGGCGCGGCATCGCGACGCTCTGCGTCGGCGGCGGTCAGGGGCAGGCTGCGATCATCCACAACGGCGCCCACCAGTAGAGCGACGAGGGCCCGGGACCCGTACGGCGGGACCAGGGCGGCTCCCACCCCGCCGCTCGGGAGCTCTCCCAAACAGGCCAATCTGGCCGCCAAGCGCGAGCTCGTCGGGGCAGCACGTGACCGCATGCCGCGCGCAGATCATCGTCGGGCCGCCATCGGCCGCGCCGCCGCGACCCTGCGCCTGTTCGAGCGGGAAGATGTCGGCGTGAGCGACGCTTCCCCCCAGACTCAGCTCGCGGCGCTTGGTGCGCTGCTGCGCGCACAGCGGGTGTCCGCCGAACTGTCGCTGCGCGAGCTTGCTGAGCGCACCAACGTTTCCAACGCATACCTCAGCGAGCTGGAGCGTGGGCTGCACGAGCCTTCCCTGCGCGTGTTGCGAGCGATCGCGTCCGCGCTCGGCACGCCACTCGGATCGATGCTCGCCAGCGCCGGGGTCCTCGGCGATCGGGACGACGATCGCCCAGCCGGCGTGCGGGAGACAGAAGCCGCGATCCTGCGCGACGCAGAGCTCAGCGAGCCGCAGCGGACCGCACTGCTGAGCGTGTACCGGAGCTTCGTTCAGACCCGCGCGACCCGCTGAGCGATATACCGAGCGACTGCTTGATATACTGAGCAGATGTCGGGTACCGATTGGAGGGAGCTTTACGCCTCGAACCGGGCGGCGATCGCGCGGGCGGCGATCGCTCCGCCGGAAGCGATGAGCCTCCCACACCTCGCCGGCGCTCCGAACGGCATTCCGGCCCCGGCGCCCGCTCTCGGAGGTCTGTCGCAGTTCGGCCGCAGAGGCCATCGGGCGCTGGTTCACGTGCCTCGCGGACTGGACGCCGCGACGCCGGCGCCGCTCGTCTGCATGCTCCACGGCTGCACTCAGGATCCAGCGACATTTGCGGCGGCCACACTGATGAACGACGCCGCCGACCGCCACGGGTTCGTGGTCGTTTATCCCGGCCAGGATCGGGGCGACAATCCGCAGGGCTGCTGGAACTGGTTCCTCCCGGAACACCAGCGGCGCGACCTCGGTGAGCCGGCGGCGATCGCCGGGCTCGTCCGAGATCTCATCGAGTCGAGTTCGGGGTGCACGATCGACCCCGGACGTGTCTTCGCAGCCGGGCTCTCCTCGGGCGGCGCCATGACGGCAATCCTGGCCGTGTGCTACCCGGACCTGTTCGCCGCGGTGGCGGTGCACTCGGGACTCCCCTACAGCTCGGCAACCAGCATGGCTGCTGCCTTCGAGGTGATGGCGAGCGGAGCCGTGGGCGCCGACGCCTCCGGTCGTGCAGCCCGTGCCGCGATGGGCGACCACGCCCGTCCGGTGCCGAGTATCGTCATCCACGGAAAGGCCGACCGCACCGTCGCCCCCGCGAACGCGATCAATGTCCTGCGGCAGTCGATGGCTGCGAACCATCTCGCGGCACCGGAGAGCTGCGAGCACGACGTGGCGCACCCCACGACCTCGTGGCGTGGGGTGCTCGACCGCGGGCATCCCTATACCCGCTCGCGATGGACCGACCGTAGCGGCGCGCTGATGCACGAGCTGCTCGAGGTGGACGGGCTCGGACACGCGTGGTCCGGGGGCGCGGCCGGCGGCTCCCACACGGACTCCCGAGGTCCCAGCGCCACGGACGCGATCTGGGGGTTCTTTGCGTTGACGTCCGCTGATCGTTCACGTGCCTGAGGGCCGCGCTGAGCGACACACTGCGCAGGACGCCGACACAGCGAAGCTAGTGAATTGTCCCGCAAGCCGCCGGAACCGTGGTTCACGGGGGCAGACTGAGGGAGCCTGCACGCTCATGGCACGCACGGGGTCGTCATTCGAGCCCGACTAGCTCCAGTCGCATAACTCCGAGCGCGTGCGCAGAGCCATTCTTGGCGCACGGGCCCGGACGACGACGCGACGTAGATCTCTGGGCGACTGGCCTCTAGTCCCAAATCGCCAGACCCGTGTCGAGGTCGAAGAACTCGAGGCGCTCAGCGGATACCGAAAAGCTGATGCGCTCGCCGGCACGAACGGCATGTCGCGGTTCGACGTCGCGGTCTCGCTGAAACCCACGTCTCGCGTCGTAGGCGCCGGCACGGGCCCCGAGGTGGCACGCGGGGCACGGCTCGAACTTGCGTCTAAGCGCCCCGTTGGTCGTCCCCTGCACGGTCTACACTCCCGGTCGCCCGTGGCCCAGCAATCGCTCAGGGGGTTTACGCCATGAACCGCGGTATTAGCTCGCTGTTCCTCGCCGCAGTGGCGAGTGCCGCACTCGTCACAGGCTGCGGCGGCAGCACCAACAGCCCCAGCAGCACCAGCACCAGCAACAGCACGAACAGCGCCGCCAGCTCGAGTTCCACGACCAGCGCCGCGAAGAAGTCGACCAGCACCACGCACACGACAAGCACCACGCCGTCCACAGCGGGAGCGTTGGGTGGCGCCACGGTCGCCGCTTATTGCGAGGCCGCACTGGCTTCCGCGAAGACGCTCACCTCATCTCAGAAGGGCGAGTTCGAGAGCTTCTGCGCCTCGCTGACGCACGACAACGCGACGCAGATCAAGGCCGCGGCGAAGACGCTGTGCGGCAAGATCATGAGCATCGTGCCGGCGGCCGAGCGGCCGCTGGCCGCCGCCGAGTGCGCCAAGCTGTAGCCGGATCGCAAACGCCGACACGACAGCCCGCGTAGCGGCCCGAACTGATTGACCGGCCGCGCGCGGGCGTCGCGATCGCCAGTGCCGGCGCGGCGAGGCGCCGGCGCACCGGGGCGCCGCACCGCTCGTCCGCCGCCACCCCGCGGCATCGAATCGCCTGGACGCCCGCGCGAGCTACGCTGCCAGCGTGCCGCTTCCGTGGTCTCGAAAGCCCCGCGCCGCAAAGGACCCATCGGTGTCGGTCGGCGACCCTCGCTTCGAAGACTGGGAGACGGTCGGCACCTTCGAGGATCAGACGACGGCGCTCGCGTGGCGCGATCAGCTCCGCAACATGAGCATCGACGCCAATTGCACCGCCGATCACGCGCTCGACCGCTTCGGCCACGGCGACATCTACCTCGTGGTCCCGCCCGAGCAGTGGTCGCGGGCAAACGAGATCGTCGAGAACCTCGACTTCTAGTCGCGCGAACCGGCGCGCCGGCGAGTGCGCGCGCAGTGTCCGCGCCGGCGCGGATCCGCCCACCACTCGCCGGTTTTGACCCGCCATATGGTGATAGCGCGACGGCCTCGCAGCTCAAGGGCACGGACGGCGCCGCGCAAGCTGGCAAGAGCCTGTTGTATGTGGCAAACGACGCGCTGTGGCTGCTCCCAAGCGTCGCGAGCCGCCCCGTCCGCGTCGCTGCGCCATTGTTCACACCGAGCGACTGGCAGAACTTCTTCGGTGAGATCAGCTGGTCCGACCAGTTCGCCTGGCGCTCCAGCGACTGACAGCGACCGCAGCGCGGCGGTCGCTGCGTCGGCGGTGTCACTCGTTGCTTGAGCCGCGCCAGACTCTGCAGCGCTCTCGCGAGCGCTAGGACGGCGGCGCAGGCGGAGCGGGCGGTACCGACGGCGCCGCTGCGGACGCCGTCGCCACAGACGCGGCCGGCTGGGTCGAAGCCGCCGCTTCACGCGCCCTGCGTTCGAGTCTTGCCATCTTCAGCTCGTCGCGGTTAGCGGCGATCCACTCTCGATCCTTGTGCAACGTCCAGCGCCATCCGTATACGGCCTGGTCGCACAGCGGATCGTCGCGACGGCTCCACGAACTGCTCATCATTGGCACCGACTCGGTGTCCTGTAGGCCGAGCGTATGACCGTATTCGTGCGCGATCAGCACGCACAACATGAGGCTCGTGCCGGAATCTCCGGAGGTGCCCAGAGCCCAGGCGATGGGAGCGACGCCCATCGTGCACGAGCCCAGTCCGGTTTCGGCCCAGACGTCTGACGCCAGGACGATCGTGCCGTTGTCGCCGATTCCGTCCTGCATCGGCGTGACGAGCACCTGATCGGCTGCGCACGGCGAGACCAGCGTCGGCTGTTCGACCGCCCAGAACGTGGCGGCCAGCGCGAGATCGCGCTGCACGACGGGCTGCGCGGTCACGTCGGCCGCACTTGCGCTCGCCGGGATTACCAGTCCTGCCAGTAGCGCCGCGATGAATGCCGAGCGCTTCATGGAGCCGTCCTTTGCTCGTTCTTCTGCCTACTCCTCTTCTCTTCGTCGTTCGTGCGGCAGAGCTTTAGAACTCGTGCCCGGTAGCATCGATCGTCCGCTTAGGGCGCTGACAAGTGCGGTCTCGCGCGGCATCTCGAACGAGCCACCGACCGCGTCGATCGCACGGCCAACCGTTGCGAGCAAGCGAGCCCGGCGCTCAGGCGCCAGAGCCTGGTGGTCGCTGTGTGTTCTCAGGTTCCGAGCCAACCGGCGGTGTCGTAGGTCTGACTCCGGTGGAAGCGGCGAACCTCCGCAGCAAACCAGGCGCCTTGCAGGGCGATGATCGGTGCTGAGTCGTCAGTCGCGTTCGAGTAGCAGCGCGAGCGTCGGGCAGGCGTCGGCGGCGCGCTTGGCGTGCACCTCGAGATGCGCCGGGATCGAGTCCCTGTCGATCATCGGGTAACCCCATTCATCCAGCGTTATCCACTCCGGCAGGAGCTCCGCGCAGAGACCGTGACCCACGCATCCGATCGGGTTCACGCGGATGCGCGTCACGCGAACGTCGCGCTCGAAGTCGGGAAATGCAGCACCGGTTCGGCAGCGCACGCATCGCAGGGCCCTCGGCGCGCATGATCGTCGAACTGTGGTGCGAAGGTCCGCAGCGCCGTCGAGACGAAGTTGGCAAGGCCGTTCGGGTGATGGCAGGCGCCACGACCGGGAAGCTCGGCGGTCCATCGCTCGAGGTCGACAAACGCCGTCCCCGGCGCCTTGCCCTCGGCGATCCCGTGCAGGGTGCGTGCGATCGCCGCCGTCCCGTGGACGCACGGGCCGCACTGATTCGCCGTCTCGGTCGCCAGATAGATCGCAACCCGCACCGTCTCGGCGACCGGACACGAGCTTGCGGGGAGCGCGACGATCGCGCCGCATCCGAGCGCAGCCCCGTGCCGCGCGAGAGCCTCGTTCGAGAGCTCCAGATCGCCGGCGCGTGCCGCCGGCAGCCACGAGCCGAAGTAACCTCCGACCAGCACGCCCGCGATCTCGCCGCTGATTCCACCGGCGGCCGCCAGCAGGGCATGCAGTGGGGTCCCGCACTCGATCTCATAGACGCCCGGGTCCTCGACGGCGCCCGCAAGCGTCACCAGCCTCGAGCCCGTCTCCGCCGCAGTCCCGAGCTCGCGGTACCACGCGGCGCCGTAACGCGCGATCAGCGCAAGATTCGCGAGCGTCTCGACGTTCTGGATCAGCGTCGGACGACGGGCCACGCCGCGGTCGGTCGGGCGCGGCGGGACAAAGCTGGGCCTCGGCGGTCCGCCATTGATCTGCGATACGAGCGCGGTCTCCTGACCGCTGAGAAAGCGCTCCTCGGCCGCGAACAGCGAGAAGCGCGTCGAGTCGAGTCGAGCAGCTCGCCGCTCGCTCAGCGCGCTCTCGAGGCTGGCCCGCGCCGACGAATTGGGCGTCTCGAAGGCGACGATCGCCTCGTCGGCTCCGACGGCCCGCGCTGCGATCTCGGCGCCGTCGAGCACGAGATGCGGAAGCTCCCGCAGGAGCAGCGCATCCTTGGCGCTGATCGGCTCGCTCTCGCAGCCGTTGGCGACGACGATCGCCTGTCCGCGAGCCGCGCTCACGGCGCGAAGCTTCGTGGCAGTCGGAAACGCGGCGCCGCCGCGGCCTCGCAACCCCGAGCGCTCGGCCAGTGTGAGGATCGCCTTGGCGTCCAGTTCGCGCGCAGTCGGCAGCGGGCCGTACACGTCGAGGTGGCGGTCAAGCTCAATCGTCTCGCCGAGCGACAGGCCGCTCAGGAGGCGTGGCAGGCCGGCAATTGTGGCCACCGCAGGCATCAGCTCGGCGTCACCTGGACGGTGCCGCTTGCCGAGCCTGCGGCGACCCGGAGTGCAAGTCCGACCGCCAGCGCGCGTCCGTCAGTTGTGGCAACTCGCGCGGCCACCTGAGTTCCGTCGAGTGAAGTGATCGCGCCGCGATACAGCGTCGGGCTGGTCGGCGTGCCGATCGACACCGAGCTGGCGGTCATCTGGACACCACCTCCCGCCACGGCGTTGCCGTCGATGCGCACATTGAGCGAGCTCAGCGCCGAGTTGGCGACGGCAAGCGAGACGTCCACCTCCACGCGCCCACTCGAGATCGCGCGCTGCGTGACGCTGCCGCTGACGCGGGCGGAGAACGCGGAGATCGGCGTCGTCTGAACCGTGCTCGCCGCGGGAGTGGCGGCGCTGGAGCTGCTCGCTACGAGCGGCGTGCCTGCCCGATGGGCCCAGTCTGACGCCAATGGTCCGCTCGGCAGCCAGACAACAAGCACTGCGGGGAGCGTGATCGTCGCAGCGACCACGCCACCCCGCAGGCTTCGCCGTTCGGGCCATCCGAACCCCACGCGCGCCCACACGGCAACGACCACTGCGATCAGGCACCCGGCGAGCAGCGCCTGCATCCAGAGTTGCTTGATGTCACTGCCAGTGCCGACCGCGTGCAGCAGCGCGACGGGCCAGCACAGGTAGGCGAACCAGTGCGTCGCGCGCCATGCCCCGTGCCCGAGACGCCGGCGGAGCACACTCGTCAGCGCAATCGCGATCAGCAGATCGGATGCGAACGCGCCCAGGCCGAGCCAGAACGGCCGATAGCTGGAGACGAACGGGACGACCGCGTCGATCAGGTGAATCGAGGCGAACGGGTCAAGCACGGTGGTGACGATGTGCACCGCGAGGACCGCGATCGCAAGCAGCGACACGTTGCGGTGCAGCCCCTCGACGACGAAGCGGGGCCAGCGGGCGCTCTGCAGCCGTCCGACGTTCGCGATTCCCAATCCGACGCTCGCTGTGAGCAGGACGAGCGTGACGGCGCCGGTGGCGCGTGTCAGGTACCACAGTGCGCTTGGGCCGGCGGCCGCGAGCACCATCACGAGCCTCCTGACACGACGACCGGCGCCGCCGGAGTCTGGGCGGGTGCCTGGGTCGGTTGCGCAAGGCTCGGAGCTGGGCTCGCGGGAGCGGTCGTCTGTGTCGGTGTCGTGGTCGCCTGCGTCGTCGTGCTCTGCGTAGCAGTCGTCTGCGTGGGCGTCGTCTGAGCAGGAGCTGCCTGCGTGGTAGTTGTCTGCGTGGGAGTCGTCTGGGTCGGCGACGAAGCCCCCCCAGAGCCCGCGGCAGTAGCCGCGTGCGCCCGTGCCGAGCGCGCGAGAGCAGTCCTTGCTACCGACGCACCGTGCGATCTCCGACGCGCGCTCGCGGGTATCGAAGCAGGCTGCGTGGTGAGCGGCTGCGTCGTTCGGCTGGCGAGCGTGTGGCCGTGGAATCCGTTCGCGGCGATCACGGCGAGGCCGCCCGACAACGCCACCACGGCGGCAACCATGCCGCGCGTGATCGCAGAAATCCGTCGCAGTCCCGCATCGCGGGTCCTGATCGCGCGGCGTCTCGCGAACTCGGCGCGACTCTCCGCCGAGAGGCGGGGCGGGCGCGACCTCAACGGAGGGGACCCCGTGAGCCGCCGCCGTGGCGTGGCGTGGTGAAAGTCATTGATGTCGATTGTGGCTTCAGCAGCCCAAGTCCTTCTAAGTCGCGCATGAGAAGCCCCTCATCGACGCGGACTAGTGCAGGTGACGGTGGAAGTGCGCCCAGGCCCCGAACTGCGACTCCACCGCCAGCGCGAGCACGAGACCGCCGACCAGCGCGCCGGCGAGCGAGAGTGCGCGCGCGCCGCGCCCGCCGCCCTGGTCGTCCCACGGACGTTCCGCGCGGCGGTCGGCGCGCAACGCGGCGGGCAGTTCTGCAAGGTGCCCGAGCACGTGCAAGCCGGTGAAGATGAGCCAGACGATGAAGCTCACCTTGTGCAGCGGCAGCAGCACCCCGCGCGAGCCTGGACCGGCGAACAGCAACGCGACGCCGCTCGCGAAGACCACGACGGTCGAGATCACCACAAGCGGTGCGATCATCCGCATCGCGGCGGCAGGCGGGCCCTTGGCTCGGTAGCGCGGATTGGCGGTGTAGTAGCGGACGAAGCGGTAGCCGGTGCTCCCCATCTTGAGCGCGATCGGACCGATCAGAAGCATCCCGAGAAACATGTGTGGGTTCAGCAGGCCGCCGATACGCAAGATGGTCACGCCGAGCGCGGCGAGCAACGCGAGCAGCACAACGGCCGTGGCGGCGGTGAGCTGCTCGTTACCGGCAATGCCGCCACTGAAAAGGCGTCGCAGCGAGGATCGGTGAAGCCGTTCGCGCGTCGGCGCCGCGCCCGGTCTGGCGCGGTTGGTGTGCGAGGCCACGCTTCGAGTGTCTGTGCCCCGACTAAGTCGGCACTTAGCTCTCCATGAGAATCCGCACAGGTGCAAGCGCGCCCGTCAGGAGTGCGCGGTCCGGGGAGCGACGTGGTCGCGGCGCGCGGCGTCGACCGCGACTACTCGTCGGCTCCCCAACCGTCGCGCTGCGCGCCACCCGACAGCCAATCCGGCGGGCGAGTCCTGGCGGCTGCCAGGTCGAGTGCCGCTTCCATCAGTCTGCCGGAGGAGAGCACGTGTTCGCGGGCGATGGTTCGCGCGCCGTCCGCGCTTCCAGCGGCGAGCGCTTCGCGGATCGCACGGTGCTGGAGATCGTTGCGAGCGAACAGCTCGTCCAGCTCGCCGCGTGCGCTCCAGACGTGTTCGCCGATGAACGTGCGCCGGGCGCTCTTGGCCAGCTGCTCCACGCGCGGCAGCGCGGCCGCGTCGTAGATCACGTCGTGAAACGCGTGGTTGGCCGCCATCCAGACGACGACGAGCGTCGAATTGCTCAGGTCGCCGCTGCGCATCTGCGATCGCAACTCCAGCGTCAGCTCAGCGAAACGCTCTTCCGCCCGATCCAGTCGAGCGAGATCGTCGGCCGTCATGCGCGGCGCCGCGTGGGCCGTCGCGAGCCCCTCGAGCTCGGCGCGGATCAGGAACGCCTCGCGCAGCTCGGCCGAGGAGATCGATCGCACACGCGCCCCGCGGTTTGGAAGCGCTGTGACCAGGCCGAGCGCCTCCAGCCGCTGGAGAGCCTCGCGGACAGGCGTTCGGCTGACGCCAAAACGCTCGCACACGTGCTCCTGACGTAGCACCTGGCCCTGCGGAATCGCTCCGGAAACGATCTCATCCTCGAGTGTTCGAGCGACCTCATCGGCCTTGGTGGTGAGGACCGGCACGGACCAAAGATAGCATCCGGTCATAGCTACGTTGGGATCCGAAATACGGCCCTTGGAACCAGGTATGCTGGCCGTAGCCTCGTGGGAGTCGCTTGACAAGCGGCTTCACGGTCATCTAGGATCCCAATCTCGCAATCTTGGATCCAAAAGGAGACACGGCCATGCCCACCGAACTGACCATCCAGCGCCCCTACTCCGACGAGGACGTCGAGCGTCTGCGCGGCTCGGTTCGCGTCGAGCACACACTGGCACGCCGTGGGGCGGAGCGGTTGCGTGAGCTGCTGGTGGATGAGGACTGGGTGGCGGCACTCGGCGCGATGACCGGAGGTCAGGCGGTGCAGATGGTCAAGGCCGGCTTGAAGGCGATCTACCTGTCCGGCTGGCAGGTCGCCGCCGACGCGAACATCGCGGGGCAGACCTACCCCGACCAGAGCCTCTATCCGGCGACCAGTGCGCCGACGTTGGTCAAGCGCCTCAACAACGCGCTGCTTCGCGCAGACCAGATAGCGCACGCCGAGGGAGACGACTCGATCGATTGGCTCGCGCCGATCGTCGCCGACGCCGAGGCCGGCTTCGGTGGACCGTTGAACGCCTTCGAGCTGATGAAGTCGTTCATCGAAGCGGGCGCCGCCGCCGTCCACTTCGAGGATCAGCTGTCGTCGGAGAAGAAGTGCGGTCATCTCGGGGGCAAGGTGCTGGTGCCCAGCTCACAGTTCATCCGCACGCTGATCGCGGCTCGGCTCGCGGCCGACGTGCTGGACGTGCCGACCCTGCTGATCGCGAGAACCGACGCGCTGTCGGCCACGCTGCTGACAAGCGACGTCGACGAGGTCGACGCCGCGTTCGTCACGGGCGAGCGTACGCCCGAGGGCTTCTTCCACGTCCGCGACGGCATCGAGGCCGCGATCGCACGCGGCCTCGCCTACGCCCCCTACGCAGAGCTGCTGTGGTTCGAGACCGCCACGCCCGATCTCGAACAGGCGGAGGCGTTCGCGCACGAGATCCATGCGACGTTCCCCGGCAAGCTCTTGGCCTACAACTGCTCGCCGTCGTTCAATTGGAGCCGGCACCTCTCCGAGGGCCAGATCGCTTCGTTCCAAAGCGATCTTGCCAGCCTTGGCTACCGCTTCCAATTCGTCACGCTCGCCGGCTTCCATGCGCTGAACGCATCGATGTTCGCGCTCGCCCGTGACTACGCGACACGCTCGATGAGCGCCTACGTCGAGTTGCAGGAGAGCGAGTTCGCGATGGAGAACGACGGCTACACGGCGACCCGCCACCAACGCGAAGTCGGCTCCGGCTATTTCGACCAGGTGCTCGACACGCTCACGGGGGGCACCGCCTCCACGATGGCGCTGCGCGGCTCAACCGAGGAACAGCAGTTCGAGACGCAGGTGGCCGCGCACAGATGACGCTCGACGTGTAGGCCGTCCTCCGCTGGCGGCACGTGCGGGACCGGCCGGTCCCGCACGTGAGCCGCGGCGGCAGACACGCGCACGGGATCTCGCTGTGCGGCCGGCGTCCGCCCGCATCGGCCACAATGACCGCCATGAGCGCCGAGACAGCCGGGCCCGCCAGGCGCTGATGCAGCCCCGCGACGTTCGGCTGGAGCCAGAGCTCGCCCGGCGTCTCGCGCGCCGCGCCACGGCGCTCGCGCCGCTCGCTTCGCTCTCGGCGGAGAGCGTGCTGCTCGAGCCCGAACAATCGGCCGTGCTGGAGCGGCTCGCCGATCGCCTGGCCAACACCTATCCCTACGGCGAGCCGCGCTACGTCGGCCAGATGCTCAAGCCGCCACATCCGCTGGCCTGGGCGGCCTATGCGACCGCGATGCTGCTCAACCCCAACAACCATGCGCTCGACGGGGGCCCGGCAACCGCTGAGATGGAGCGGGAGGCCGTCTCCTCGATAGCCGCGATGTTCGGCTACGACACGCACCTCGGACACCTCACCTCCTCGGGAACGATTGCCAACCTCGAGGCGCTGTGGGTCGCCCGCGAACTGCACCCCGACGCCGCGATCGTGTTTGGGGAGAACGCGCACTACACGCACGGGCGCATGTGCCAGGTGATCGGGGCCCGCGCCGAACAACTGCCGCAGGATGCAAACGGGCGAATCGACCTCGAGGCGCTCGAGTGCCGGATTCAGACTGGCGGCGTGGGCACCGTGGTCGCGACACTCGGAACAACGAGTCTCGGAGCGCTCGACCCGATCGAGCAGATCGCCGAGTTGTGCGTGCACCACGGCGTTCGCCTGCACGTCGACGCGGCCTACGGCGGCTTCTTCGCGGTGCTGGCGGACGGAGCCGATCCCGGCGTGCGACGGGCCCCGTTCGAGGCGCTGCGTCGGGCCGACTCGATCGTCGTCGATCCGCACAAGCATGGCCTGCAGCCCTACGGCTGTGGCTGCGTGCTGTTCGCCGACCCGGCGGTCGGTCGCCTCTACGCCCACGACTCGCCCTACACCTACTTCACCTCGCGCGAGCTACACCTCGGCGAGATCAGCCTCGAGTGCAGCCGCGCCGGGGCCGCCGCGGCGGCGCTATGGGCGACGCTCGAGGCGCTGCCGCTCAGGCGCGAGGGCCTCGGCGCGCATCTCGCGCCGTCGCGCGCAGCGGCGCAGGGCCTGACGCACGCGCTGGAGGACACCGAGGTCGCCATCGTGCTCGTACCCGAGCTCGACATCGTCTGCCCGTTCCCGCGCCTAGCCCTCGCATCGCAGATCAGCGCGCGCTGCGAGCGGGCATTCGACACTCTCGCCGAGGCGGGCTGGCACGCTGCGAAGCTGCGCCTCCCCACCGACTGGTTGAGGAGAACCCATCCCGAGATCGAGCACGACGCCGACGAGGTGAGCATGCTGCGGCTGGTGCTGATGAAGCCAACCCACGCGGACATCGTCGACGAACTCGCCGGCGTGTTGCGCGAGCACCTCGCCGGCGCGTGACGCATGGGCGATGGCTTCTCAGTACGTGTTAGCCGTGCAGCCTGCGAAACCATCACCGCTCGTGAGGCCGTTGGGCTGCGTCGCGAACGCTGGGTGGCCACCGCTGCTGCCGCTCAGCGTGTTGCTCGACGCGACAAACGCCGCCACACCACTCGGCCCGCTGAGGTCGCCCGCCCCGCCCCCGTAGCTCTGAATCCCGAACCGGCTGGCCGGGTCGAGCTGATCGAGCTCGATGCCGTTGGCGCTGCCCGTCGGCGCCGTCGTCACGGCGTTCGCGGTCGGATTGACGCAGATGTCGTCGCTGGGGTAGCCGAACGTGCCGGCTGTGATCGTCACCCCGTTATGCGTGCTGCCGGAGCCCATCGCGACGACGTTGCTTCCGAGGGTGAGCTGCAGGGCACCGCCGCCGGGGGTGGCGATGACGCCGGGGGTTGTAACGAGGATCCCGGTGCCGGAAGCGAGCCCGTAGAGGTGGTTGTCCGAGATGTCCGCGCCCACCGACGCGGATCCGCCGTCGCTTGTCAGGTCGATCCCGTCGCCGGTGGCTGACCCCGAGCCCGGGGTCCCGCTCGTGCCGACGTCGCCGCCGGTCCGGTTATGGATCGCCACCGAGTGCCCGCCGGAGGCCGTGATCGGCGCGGCGACTGTCGCCAGACCGCCGTCGCCGCCCTCGATGTCCAGCGCGTCTCCGCCGGCAGCGGTGATCGAGACATCGCTGTCGAGCGTGAAGTCGTTGACCGTCGCGCTGACCGCCGTTGCGCTGCCGGTGCCCACGACGCTCACGCCGCTCAGCGTGTCGACCTCGCCGAGCGTGACGACTGGACCGCTCGCGGCTGTGATCACCGGGTTGGAAGCGCCGGAGGGGGCGAGCAGGTCTTCGGAGTCGACCGTTAGACCGGCCGACTGTCCGACCAGCGTCTGGTTCGCGCCGAGTGTCACACCACCTGTATAGGAGCCACCGAAGAGGAAGATCACGTCGCCCGAGCCGGCGGCGAGCACGGCCGAGGCGAGCGAGTTGAACGGCGACTCGGCGCCGCCGTTTCCGTTCAGGGTCGCCGAGCTGTTGACATACCAGACGCGCGCGGTGAAGTCGATCGTCGCGATCGCCTGCGCGCTGGCCCCCTCGCTTGTGTCGACCTGGTAGCTGAAGCTGTCGGTGCTATCGAGGCCCACCGAGGGCTCGTAGGTGAACGAGCCGTCGACGGCGAGCGTCACGGTGCCCCCCTGGGCGGTCGTGATCGTCGCCGCCGTGGTGCTGAGCGTCCCACCGTCGGGGTCGCTGTCCCCAGCCAGCGCGTTCGAGCTGCCCTGGTAGACCTCGGGCCCCCCGCCTCGCGATCCGCCGACCTGCAGCGCGGTGTTGCCGACCGCGCCCGAGAATGTCTCGCCGACCACAGACGGCGGCTGCACACCGACGTCGATCGTCACGCTCACCGGAGTCGACGCCTGCCCGGAGGAGTCGACGGCCTCGTAGGTGAAGCTGTCCGACCCGTAGAAGCCCGGCGTGGCCGTGTAGCTGAACGATCCATCCCCGTTCAGCGTGAGCGTGCCGCTGTTGGGACCGGACACGAGCTTGGTCGTCAGTCCGCTGCCCGTGTCGCCGAGCAGCACGCCCGGCGGGTCGACGCTGAGCGTGCCGGAGGCCGGCAGCGTGTAGGCGGCGACCGCGGCCGCCACGGGCAGCACGTGGATGGTCACGGTGGCGGGCGTCGAGCTCTCGCCCGAGGAGTTGGTCGTCTTGTAGGTGAACTCGTCGACGCCGGAGAAGCCGCTCGCCGGCACGTAGCGGAACGTGCCGTTGCGGTTCAGCGTCAGCTTTCCGTGCATCGTCGCGGACACGAGCGTGACGATCAGGTCGCTGCCGGCGTTGCTGGCCAGCACGCCGTCGCCGGCGACGTTCAGCGTCTGCTCGGCGGAGATGCTGAAGTTCGAGTCGTTGGCGGCGGGGATCACGGTGACGCTGATCGCGGCGGTCGGCAGGTTGGTCGGGAAGCTCGGCGCCGCGCCATTGGAGGAGCCGCTGCCGGTGTACACGCAGCGCACCTGCTGGTAGCGGATGGTGCGGTGGTGCTTGCGCACGCTGATCGAGATCGTCTGGCGGGTGTAGTGGACCCGGCACTTCTGTCTCTTGTTCTTCAGCGTGTAGAACGACGGTGTGGCGGCCGGGCGCTTGGTCGACTTCGCCGCCATGGCGCCGCCTGCACCGAGCGTGCCGACGAGTACGGCGACCACGCCGATGCCGACAGCGCGCGTCTACCGCCTCGAAGCCCCCAACCTGTTCATCACCGCCAAGCATCGTCTGATTCGCCCCGCCGGCTTGGGCGAACTGGACGTCTAGGAAACTGTGTGAGCGCCCCGCTGGACGCTGCGGCGATGGCGGGCGCTACTCGACCGCGCCGGCCGCGGCCAGACCGTGCGAAGCGACGAGCTCGCGCACCCCGAGCTCGCGTGCCGGCACCTCCCCCCACAGCCGCTCGAGCGCATAGAACTCGCGTACCTCCGGCACGAAAACGTGCACGACGACATCGAGGTAGTCCATCAGCACCCACTGCGAGCCCGGCAGGCCCTCGACGCGCGACGGCATGATCGCGTGCTCCGCCTTGCAGCCGACGTGGATGCCGTCGACGATCGCCTTCACCTGCCGGTCGGTGCCGCCCGAGCAGATCACGAAGTAATCGGTGTAGTCGATAACGCCGCGCAGATCGAGTTCGACGATCGACTGGGCCTTCTTGTCGTCCGCGTAGCCTGCGATAGCCGCCGCCAGCCGCTCTGAGTTCACTGGTAGAGCCTCCGCTGCTCGATGTAGTCGGCGACCGTGTCAGACACGAGATAGTCGATCGGTCGCCCCTCGCGCACCCGCCGGCGCAGGGCCGACGATGAGATGTCCAACCTTGGCACGTCGATGTAGCTGATCCGATGGGCACCCTGCATCCCGGCCAGCCGAGCCCGGACCTCCTCTCGCCGCGCCCCGGTCCGCTCGGCAACCGCGACCGACGCTAGCTGGAGAATCTCCTCCGGCTCGCGCCAGCTCGGCAGCGACCAGGCCATGTCGCCTCCGACGATGAACGTCAGCTCGTCACCTGGCTGCGTCGCATGGATCTGCCTAAGCGTATCGACCGTGTACGACGGCCCGTCGCGGTCGACCTCGATCGCGCTGACCTCAAGCCAGTCACGGTGCCCATCGGCCGCCAGCCGGCACATCTCGAGGCGATGCATGCGACCGGGCTCCTCCTCCATCGGCTTGTGCGGTGGCACCCCCGTCGGCACCAGCAACACCCGATCGAGCGAGAGTTGCGCCCGCGCCTCGCTCGCGCACACCATGTGCGCGAGGTGCGGCGGGTTGAACGTCCCGCCGAGGATGCCGACGGCCGTCAACTACGGACGTGCCCGTCGCCCTCGACCAGGTACTTGCATGCGCATAGCTCGCGCAGGCCGATCGGTCCGCGTGCATGCAGCTTCTGGGTCGAGTTGCCGATCTCGGCGCCCATCCCGAACTCGGCGCCGTCGGTGAAGCGCGTCGAGGCGTTGACGTAGACGCACGCCGCGTCGACGTCGAGCTGGAAGCGACGTGCCGCCACCGGGTCGCGTGTCACGATCGCCTCGCTGTGGCCCGTCCCATGGTTCGCGATGTGCTCGATCGCCTCCTCGAGTGAGTCGACGACCGCCACCGCCAGCGTGAGCGCGAGATACTCGGTGTCCCAGTCGGCGGCGCTCGCCGGCACTACCTCGATGTCCGGAGCACACTCCCGCGCGCGCTGATCGCAGCGCAGCTCGACACCGGCGTCGCGCAGTGCGCCGAGCGTGTCCGGGAGAAAGGCCGCGGCGACTTCGCGGTGCACGAGCAGCGTCTCCGCCGCGTTGCAAACCCCGGGCCGCTGGACCTTCGCGTTGAGCACGATCTCGCGCGCCTGGTCGAGCTCGGCGGCGGCATCGACGTACACGTGGCAGTTTCCCGAGGCGGCATAGATCACCGGCACGGTCGCGTGAGCCAGCAGCGCCGCCTTGAGTCCCTCGCCGCCTCGTGGAATGATCAGATCGAGGTAGCGAGACTGTGTCGCAAGCTCCACCAGTTCGTCGCGGCGACCTCCGGAGAGGATCGAGATCGCGCCGCGCGGGACGCCTGCAGACTCCGCGGCCCGCGCGGCGATCGCGGCGAGTATCGAGTTCGAGCACGCGGCGCTCGAGGACCCGCGCAGCACGATCGCGTTGCCCGACTTCAGGCACAGCGCGGCCGCGTCGATCGTCACATTCGGTCGGGCCTCGTAGACGACCGCGACCACGCCGAGCGGCACCCTAACCTTGCGAATCGTCAACCCGTCGGGTCGCCTGAGCTCCTCGAGCAGCTCGCCGACCGGGTCCGGCAGCGCGGCGATGTCGCGCACTCCCGCGGCCATCGCGTCGATGCGGGCGCAGTCGAGCGTCAGGCGGTCGATCAGCGCACCCGAGACTCCGGCCTCCCGCGCTGCGGCGACGTCGATCCGGTTGGCGTCGAGGATCTCCCCGGTGCTCGCCTGAAGTGCCTGGGCGATGGCTTCCAGAGCGGCGTTCTTGACGGGCGCGCCGAGCGTCGCCAGCGAACGGGCGGCGCGCTTTGCCGCGCGGCAGACCTCCTCGACCGATTCGGTGGCGATTGCCATCCGTCTAGGTTACGCGAGCACGAAATAGTCGCGGTGCACGGCTTCGGCCGTGGCGTGCGGCAAGAGCTCTCGCACGGCCGCGGAATGGTGCCCCGCGGCTGCCCGCAGATCGGCTGAGGCGTAGTTGCAGATCCCCTTGCCGATCAGCTGCTCGCCCTCGATCACATCGACCGCGTCGCCCTCGTCGAACTCTCCCCGTACCTCGATCACGCCAACCGGCAGAAGGCTGGTCCCGTCCTCGCGCAGCGCCCGCGCCGCGCCGCCGTCGATCACGATCGTGCCGCAGCTGGGCTTGGCGTAGCGCAACCACAACTTGAAGCTCGAGTAGCGCTGCTCGCGCGCGATGAACAGCGTTCCCTCCTGCTGGCCGGCGAGCACCCGTGCCAGCACGCCTTCGCGCTCGCCGTTGCAGATCACGGTCTCGATTCCCGCGGCCGTCGCCATGTCGGCCGCAACGACCTTCGAGCGCATCCCTCCTGAGCCATGTGCCGAGGTGGTCTGCGTGATCGTCAGCGCGTCGAGCGCGCCAAAATCCTCGACGCGCTCGACCAGCGTGGCCTGCGGATCGGCATGCGGATCGGCGGTGTAGAGCCCGTCTGTGCCGGTCAGGATGATCAAGCGGTCAGCGCCGACGAGGATCGCCACCTGCGCCGCGAGGAAATCGTTGTCGCCGAAGCTGATCTCATCGGTCGCGGTCGTGTCATTCTCGTTGATCACCGGGACGGTGCCCCAATCGAGCAGCTTGCCGAGCGTCTGGCGGGCGTTGAGGTAGCTGCTGCGCGCGCTGATGTCGAAGAACGTCAGCAGGACCTGCGCGGCGACCACGCCGTGCTCGGCGAGCAGTTCGTCATAGACGCGGTAAAGCCGGCCCTGGCCGACTGCGCTGGCCGCCTGCAACTCCTCGATCGCGGTCGGTCGCGCGGCGAGGCCGAGCACCCGCGTCCCGCGCGCGATCGCGCCGCTGGTCACGATCACGACCTCATCGCCGCCGTTGCGCGCCGCGGCCACCGCGGCGCAGAGCCGCGCCAGCAACTCGGCGCGCAGCTCACCGGCGTCCGTGGCGACGATCGCCGAGCCGAGCTTGATAACCGTGCGAGCCATTGCGCTCGGAGGTTAGCGAGGAGCCCGTCTGCTCTCAGCTTCCTCTCGACCGCGCTTGAGCGTTCGCGCAGCGACGCCACCGACACTCGGGCCCAGGAGCCCTCGCTGCTCGGTCTGCTCGCGAACGTGCCGGCCGGCCCACGCGGAGGTCCGGGCGCGCCGGGCGGGGCGGTCGACGGAGGACCCGCACCGGCGGCTGCCGCGTCAGCCTGGTCGCTCAGAGATCGAGCTCGAAGAGCACGCCGCCGATCTCGACGTCGTCGCCGGCCTGGTAGCCGGCCTCTTCGAGCGAGCGGATCACGCCGATCTGGCGCAGTCGCGACTCGACGTGCGCGAGCGCCTCGTCGTTGTCGAGATCGTGGCGCGCGAGGAGCAGGTCGATCCCATCGCCGAGCACGTGGTAGACCCCGTCGCCGGTTCGCTCGACCCGAAAGCCGCGCCCGCCCGCGGGGCGGAAGGTCAGGTGCTCGGCGAGCTCGGGCGGCGCGTCACGGAGCTCGAGCCGCGGCTCCGACGGCACGCGCGCGAGCAACTCGAGCGAGAGCTCCTCCAAACCGGCTCGGGTGGCGCTCGAGGTGACGATCACTGGAATCTCCTCGCCGAGCTGCTCGCGCCAGAGCGCCGCAGCTGCCCGCGCGGCCGCCGGCGCCACCAGATCGGACTTGGACAGCGCGAGCACCCGCGGCAACGCCGCGAGCCGCGCGTCGTGGCGCCCCAGCTCGCGCTCGATCGTCTCATGGTTGAGGGCCGGATCGCTCCCGTCGAGCGGCGCGAGATCGAGCACATGCACGAGCAGCTGGGTGCGTTCGATGTGCGCGAGAAAGTCGTGCCCGAGACCAGCTCCGTCGCTGGCGCCCTCGATCAGCCCGGGAATGTCGGCCACGATCAGCTGACGGTCGGAACCCTCCAAGGTTCCGAGCACGGGCTCGAGCGTGGTGAATGGGTAGTCGGCGATCTTCGGCGCCGCGCGCGTGAGCCGCGACAACAGCGAAGACTTGCCGGCGTTGGGCAGCCCGACCAGCCCGACGTCGGCGAGCAGCTTCAGCGTCAGCTCAAGCGCGGCCTCCTCGCCGGCCAGACCGCGCTCGGCAAAATGCGGAGCCTGGCGGGTCGGCGTCGCGAAATGCTTGTTGCCCCGCCCACCGGATCCGCCCCGCGCGACCACGGCGCGCTGGCCGGCGCGGATCATGTCGTGCAGGTCTCCGCGGTCGGTTCGCACCTGTGTGCCCGGTGGCACTGACAGCACCAGTGGCGCTCCGCTCGCGCCGTGGCGCAGCGATCCGCCGCCCTCGCCGCCGCTGGCCGCTCGGTAGAGTCTGCGACGCCGGAACGACTGCAGGTCACGCAGCGACGGGTCGCACTCGAGCACAACGTCGCCGCCGTGCCCGCCGTCGCCGCCGTCCGGTCCGCCGCGCGGCACGTGCGCCTCACGGCGGAAGCTGGCGGCTCCGGCGCCGCCGGACCCCGCCTGGACCTCGATCCGGGCTTTGTCGTAAAGCATCCCCCCATTCTCGACGAAAGCGAGCCGCATGTCCGACGATCGCGTTTTTCTGATTACCGGCGCCTCCTCCGGGATCGGCGCCGCCACCGCCCGCGCCGCGGCCCAGGCGGGACACCGGCTCGTGCTGGCAGCCCGCTCGACGGACCGCCTCGAGGCGCTTGCCGACGAGCTGGGCGGAGCCGGGCGCGCGATCGCGGTCTCCTGCGACGTGACCGACTACGGCTCGCAGGCGGCGATGGTCGCGACCGCCGTCGAGACCTTCGGTTCGCTGGACGTCGTCTTTGTCAATGCCGGCTTCGGCGGCGCCCGCAGTCTCGGCGAGGACTCTGCCGACAGCCCGGAGCGTTGGCGCGAGATGGTCCTGACCAACGTGCTGGGCGCCGCCTACACGATCCGCGCGTGCCTCGCCGCTGTCACCGCGGCGCGTGGGCACATTCTGATCACCGGCTCGGTGGTTGGCCGACACGCGGTCCCGGGCTCGTTCTACTCGGCCACCAAATGGGCGGTCACCGGTCTGGCCGAGGCGCTGCGTCTTCAGCTGACCTCGACCGGCGTGCGCGTCACACTCGTGGAGCCGGGCATGACCGACACGCCGTTCTTCGACAACCAGCCCGCGAACGCGCTGCACGCCGAGGATCTCGCCCGCGCCGTGATGTACGCCGTCTCCCAGCCGCCGAACGTCGACGTGGGCGAACTGCTGATCAGGCCGACGGGCCAGGCGCTGTAGAGCTCCCGTCGGCCCGAGCCGCGGCGGAAGCGACGCTCACTCGGGCGGATCGATCGAGACGACGCGTCCGCGCCGCCCGACCGAGAAGCGCACCTTGCCGGCGGCGCGCGCGTACAGCGTGTCGTCCTTGCCCATCCCGACGCCCTCTCCGGCCTTGAAGCGGCTCCCGCGCTGGCGCACGATTATCTCGCCGCCGCTCACCTGCTCACCGGCGAAGGTCTTCACGCCGAGACGCTGCGCGTTGGAGTCGCGTCCGTTGCGGCTGGAGCCCAGTCCCTTCTTATGCGCCATCGGTGTCCTCCTTGGGGGCCTCGTCCGGTTCGGCCGGCGCGACCGGCTTGGCTCTAGTGGCAGGCTTGCGGGCAGCGACCGGCTTGGCAGTCGCGACCGGCTTCGACGTCGCTTCCGGCTTGGCGCTCGCGACCGGCTTCGACGTCGCTTCCGACTTGGCGCGCGCGACCGGCTTCGACGTCGCTTCCGGCTTGGCGCTCGCTGGAGCAGCCTTGGGCTCGCGCGTCGCCCTGCTCGTCGCCACCAGCTCCTGCGCCGTGACGGGCTTGGCCGGCGCCGCTGCAGCCGCCTTCGGCGCGGCGACCTTGGGCGCCGTGGCGGCCGCAGGCTCGGCCGCCGGCTTGGCCGACGCCGCCGCGGCGCGTGCGGCAGTACGCGTGCCGATCTTGGTGACCTCGATCCGCGTCAGCTCCTGGCGATGGCCGGTGCGGCGGCGGTAGCCGCGCTTCGGCTTGAACTTGAAGACGCGCAGCTTCTTGCCGCGCAGATGTCCCACTATCGTCGCCTGTACCTCGACCTTGGACAGCCCGTCGGCATCGAAGACCGCCTCCTCGGAGCGCACCAGCAGCGGCTCGAGTGAGACCGTCGCGCCCTCGGCTTCGGGCAGCCGCTCGACGAGCAGGGTCTGCCCCTGCTCCACGCGGTACTGCTTGCCTCCGGTCTTGACGATCGCGTACATGTGCGGTGTGGCCTCTTCTTATCCGGCGATGGGATCTTCGGCAGCCGGCTCCGTCTCAGCAGAACGGCGCCGTCCGCCTCTGCGGCCTCGGCGCCGAGGGCGTGATTCTACGTCATCGGCGGTTTCCTCGACGCTTGGCGGCAGCGCGTCGATCGGCGAGGCGACCGCCGCGGTACGCCCGACCTCCTCGATGCGGACCATCAGCTTCTGGCCGACGAGCGGACCGCCACCGCGCACCGAGATGATGTAGCCGTCGATTTTTGCCACCGCGTCGTCGGCGTCGTACATGTGCGGTTCGACGATCTCGACGAGCACCTCCTCACCCACCCGGAATGGCACGGCGCGCTCCTCGACGTCGGCGCGGCTGCCCTCCAAGGTCACCATGAAGTGGTCGAGGGCGAGTCCCTCAGAGCCTTCGAAGTGGAAGAACTTGCCGGTGTGCGCCTCCAGCGCCTGCAGCACCCGCGCGTTGTGGCCGGTGAACTGGGCGCTGACGCGAGGGTTCATCTGCACCAGGAACGCCTCGGCATCGGGACTCCCCGCGGCGACCTCGCGCATGCGCCGCTCGAACTCGATCGCGATCGTCTCCTCCGAGCGGATCACGCCATCCCCGTGGCAGGTCGGACACTCGCGCGACATGATCTCGCGGAGCCCCTCGGTGACGTTCTGGCGCGTCATCTCGACCAGACCGAGCCTCGAGATCTCGGCGGTGAACGTCTTCGTGCGGTCCTCATCGAGCGCCTTGCGGAGCGTCTTCAGCACGGCGTCGCGGTTGCGCGCGCGGGCCATGTCGATGAAATCGATGACGATGATCCCGCCGATGTCGCGCAGGCGAAGCTGGTTGACGACCTCCTCGGCCGCCTCGAGGTTGGTCTTGGTGATCGTGTCCTCCAGGCGTGCGCCCTTGCCGCGCCCGATGAAGGACCCGGTGTTGACATCGATCACCGTCAGTGCCTCGGCGTAGTCGATCATCAGGTAGCCGCCGCTTTCGAGGTCGACGCGCCGACCCAGCAGCGAGTCGATCACCGGGTTGACCTTGTAGGCGTCGAACAGCCCCTGCTCGCCCTCATAGAGCTCGACGCGGCCGACGAGCTCAGGCGCGGTGCGGGTGAAGAACGAGACCAGCCGGTGGTGCTGATCGGGGTCGTCGACCACGGCGCGCTCGAAATGCTCCGAGAAGATGTCGCGCACGACGCGTACCGAGAGGTCGGCCTCCTGAAAGACCAGCGACGGCGCGCGCGAGGTCTCGACGCGCTTCTCCAACACCTCGTGCAGCTTGAACAGGTAGAGCATCTCGCGCTCGAAGTCGGCGCGGACCGCGCCGTGGGCGGCGGTCCGCACGATCGCGCCGCCGCCGCGTAGATCCAGCCCCTTGGTCTCGCGCCGCAGCCGCTCACGCTCCTTGTCCTCGAGCCGTCGCGACACGCCGACGCCCTCGCCGGTCGGCGTGTAGACCATGTAGCGCCCCGCGATCGTCAGCTCCATCGAAAGGCGCGCGCCCTTCGTCTTCAGCGGGTCCTTGACGACCTGCACGACGACGTCCTGCCCTGGCTTCAGCAGCGAGGCGATGTCCTGTGCGTCCTGGCCCGAGCCGCGTCCTCGCCGCGGCGCCTCCACCCCGGGTAGCACGATCTCATCGACGTGCAGAAAGCCGTTCTTCTCCAAGCCGATGTCGACGAACGCCGCCTCGAGCCCGACCAGGACGTTGTCAACGACCCCCTTGTAGATGTTCCCGACGATCGAGCGCGCACCGCGGCGCTCCAGGTAGAGCTCGGCGACGCGGTAGCCCCGCCCGGGGTCCGCGCCACCGCCTCCCCGTCGCTTCGAGGCGCCGGGGGTGCCGGCGGCCTCCAGCAGCGCAACGCGGGTCTCGCCGCGATCGACGCTGACAAGTACTTGCTTTTTCACGAGTGACTTCCATTTCTGTCAGAAGCTGAGCACACGGCCCTTCGTCCCAGCCGCAATGCGCGCCTGCGCATAGATCGACTGGAGCAGGCCGAGCGCCAGGAATATGGTGATTACCGAGGAGCCGCCGTAGCTCAACAGGGGCAGCGTCACGCCGGTGACGGGGAGGATGTCCACCGCCACGCCGACGTTGACGAACACCTGGAAGGCGAGCATCGCTACGACTCCCGCGGCGACGAGCGCGCCGAACAGGTTCTTGGCGGCCGCGACGATTCGCAGCGTCCGCCAGATGATCAACGCGTACAGCGATAAAACGAACGCGGCGCCGGCGAAGCCGAAACGCTCCGCAAGCGCCGCGAAGATGAAGTCCGTGGAGTTGAGAGGGACGAAGTTGGCAGCCGTGTTCGTCGCGACGGCGCCGAGGCCGAACTTCTGCCCGGCGCCGATCGCGATCAGCGACTCGTGCTGCTGGTAGAGCGCGTTCTTGATCTGCGTGGCCGGAACCGAGCCCGGATCGATGAACGCGGTCACACGGTCGGCCTGATAGGTGTGAAAGCCGACCAGCGGTCCGACGATCAGCACGAGCGCCAGCGCCGCGACGCCCAGCGCGAAGATCGCCGCGAGATGCTTCCAGTCGACGCCGGCGATGTAGAGCACCGCGAAGGCCACGGCGATGTACACGAGCCCCGACCCGAGGTCCGGCTCGGCGATCACGAGCATCGTCGGGAACAACGCCAGCAGCATCACGCGTGCCACCAGCTGGCGGCTCGAGGTCTTGCGCGAGCTGTCGACGACGAACGCGGCGAGGAACACGATCAGCAGCACCTTGCCAAGTTCCGATCCTTCGAACGAGAAGGCCGAGACACCGATCGAGCGCGTCGAGCCGCCGATGCTGTGGCCGACGCCGAGCACCACCAGGATCGCGCCGATCAGGATCACGTAGAGACCCCACTTCAGCTCGCGCAGGCGTGAGTAGTCAAAGCGTGAGAGCACGAGCATCGCCACCAGCCCGACCCCCAAATACAGGCCCTGGCGGACCATCTGAGCATGGCTGATGCCGCCCAGCGTGACGAGCGAAACGATCCCCAGCCCGATCGCGGCCAGCGTGAGCGCCGGATCGAGCCCGAGCCGCAGCGAGCGTGGCGCCAGCGTCCCGGGATCGCGCCCCCGTTGCGGTGTCTGGATCGCGCCCGAGACCATCAGCGGTCAGTGCTCGTGCCGGCGATGAATTTCTTGGGCAGTCCGAACCATTGCGAGAGCATCAGGCGCGCAGCCGGCGCGGCCGCGGCGGCGCCGAAGCCTCCCTGCTCGATCGTCACCGCGATGACGATCGGGCGCTTGGGATCAGGAGCGTAGACCACATACCACGACTGGTCCTTCTGGTTGGTGTACACGGCGGTTCCGGTCTTGCCGTAGACCGGGCGCGGGAAGCTGCCGAACACCGCGTAGGAGGTCCCCTGCGAGCTCTGCGCCGCGGCATGCAGTCCCGCCATCACCGTCGCCCGATCGGTCGGGTCGATGTAGAGGTGGCGCGAAGCGGGCGGCGGCAGCTGCGCCACCAGCGCGCCCGACGGCGACAGGATCGCCCTGCCGATCTGCGGCGTCCAGACCGTGCCGTTGTTGACGATCGCCGAGTAGGCGACGGCCATCTGCAGTGGGCTCGCGAGCAGGAAGCCCTGGCCGGTCGCGAGCAGGATGTTCTGGCCGATCGTCCAGGCCGGCTGGTAGAGGTGCTGAGAGCAGGCCTTGATCGCGAGCGCGTTCTTGGCGTCTGCGGGCCGCGGGCGGCTTCCCACACAGTTGGTGGCGAGGTATTGCGCGTTGAGCCGTGCCACGTAGGCCGGATCGGGCACGACCCCGGCCGCGCCGCCGCCCGGGAGATCGATCCCCGGGGAGCTGCCGAGTCCAAGCGCGCGCGCCTCGTCCTGGATGTCGTTGGTCAGGTTGGCGGCCGCGCCGACCTTGTAGAAGTAGGTGTCCTCGGAGACCATCAGCGCGTCGACGAGATCGCGGTCGCCGTAGTCGGCTTGACCGGAGTTGCAGAACTTCTGCGACGTGCCGAAGGTCAGACACGCCCCGGCTCCCTGCGTCGTCTGGGGTGTGATCACGCCGTGCTTCAGCGCGCCGAGCGCCGTGATCGGCTTGAACGTGGACCCGGTCGGGTATTGCCCGTCGGTCGCTCGGTCGTTGAGCGCACCGCTCGCCAGGATCGCGTCGTAGGCGGGCGTACTGATCGGCCCGGCGAACGCGTTCGCGTTGTAGGTCGGATCGGAGCCGAGCGCGAGGACCCGTCCGTCCATCGGGTCGATCGCCACGAATGACGCAGCCGGCGCCGGGTTACCGAGCCCCCGCGCCGCGGCCTGGGCCCGACGCATCGCGATGTAGCCCTCGCGCTCGAGCGGCAGGTCGAGCGAGGTGCTCAGCTGGTCCCCCGGCACCGGCTGCTGGGTCTTCGCCTGAGTTCCGATCGGATAGCCGGCGGCGTCGATCTCGACGTGCTTGACGCCCGGGGTCCCCTGGAGGTAGCTCTGGTACTCGCGCTCGAGCCCTGACTGGCCGACAACCGTGGCCGCCGCGACCCCCTCATACCCCGTTGCCCCGACTTCGGCGGAGGTGATCTGGCCAACCTGCCCCAGCACGACGGAGCCGATGTCCCCCTGCGGGTAGGAGCGCAGGTAGACCTCCTGCTCGACGACGCCCGGGAAGAGCAGCTTGCGCTCGGCGATGTAGTCAAGTGCGTGGTAGGAGACGTCGTCCTTGATGTCCGTCGGCGCGTACCCGGGAGGTGCGACCGCGACGTTGTCGACGGTCTTGCGGATGCCCTCCCACGGCATCCCGAGCACGCCCCCGAGCCGCTCGTACAGCGTCCGTCGCTTCGGGCCACGCGGCGGCAGCTCGTCGGCGACGATCGCGACCTCGGGTGCGACGCGATAGGTCGCGAGCACATTCCCGCTGCTGTCGAGGATGTTGCCGCGCGGCGGCGGGATCGTGATCGGCTGCACGACGTTCGCCGTTGCAAGCGCCGCGTTCTGGGTGCCGGTCAGCACCTGGAGGTACCACAAACGAAAGACGATGACCCCGAACAGCACGAGCACCAGCACGCCGAGCACACCGACGCGCCGGTTCAGCTGCGGGGGCAGCGGCGCGCGCCGCTGGAGCGGGGGCTCGATCACGAGCGCGAAAGCGGGCTCAGGCCGCCGGTCGTATACGCGCGCCGACGGCGCCGGCGCGGATCCTCGGGCAGCGCCGGTATCAGCCAGCGGCGCACGAGTGAGTAGACCGGAACGGCGATCAGCGAGTTCAGCGCGATGGTCACCAGGATGTCACGGACGAGCAGCAGGCTGATGGGCGCGGTCACGCCGAGCGTGAACTCGAGCACCGAATAGCCGCAGGCCGCGATCGCCGTCGCCGCGGCACCCAGCGCGAGCGGCGTGAACGGCGCCTCCGGTGCGCGCAGCTCGCGCACCCGTCCGGCGCCGTACCCCACAAGTGAGTAGACCAAGGCCGAGACGCCGAGCGTCTGCGCGAAGGAGAGGTCGACGAAGATCCCGACGCCGAAGCCGAACAGCGCGCCGCCCGTCGCCCCGGTCAGGAATCCGGCGGCCGCCACGACCAGTGGCGAGAGGTCCGCGTTGACGCCGAGGATCCGCACCTGCGCGACGCCGGCGATCTGCACGAGCACCGAGATGAAGGCGAGCACCGCCAGGCGCAGCGTGAGGTTCGTGGTGTCGCTCATCCGCCCGGCACCCTCGTCAGCACCTGCACGCTTTCGAGCGAGGTGAGATCCGCCGCCGGCGTGACGGTGATCGTGCCCGACGCCGGGTTGGCCGCGGATGGGACCTGCGTGACCTGCCCGATCGGGATGTTGGCCGGGAACAGCGAGGCGTGCTGGGTGGCCCGCTCACCGGCCGTGACGATCAAATCGCCGACCTTCACCTCACTCGGAAGCGAGACGTAGCTCATCACCAGCTCGCCCGGACTCCCGGGCTGCGGCCCGATCAAACCGTTCTCGCGGCTGGAGCTGTCACGCGCCGCGACGCCTGCCGAGGGGTCGTTGATCAGCGTGACGATCGCCGAGCCCGCCGCAACCTCGGTCACCGTGCCGAGCAGGCCGTCCGCGTCGATCACGGGGTCGTTGACACTCACGCCGTCCCCGCTCCCCACGTCGATCGTCACGTGGCTGACCCACAGGCTCTCCGGCTGGAGGATCACGCTGGCAGCCACCGGCCCGTCCGGGGCGAGCGCCAGGGTGCCGTCGAGCCGGTGCAGCTTGGCCGCGTCTCGGCTCGCGGTCTGCTGCGCCTGCAGCGCGACTATCGTCGCGTGCGCCTGGGCCAGCTGCGTGCGCAGCTTGTCGCGCTGACTGGCCGCATGGAAGACGTCGCCCACCGCGTTGAACAGGTCGTGCACCGGGGTCAGCACCTTGCTGGCGGCGGTCTCGACCGGCGAGAGCACGTCGAGGAACCCGCTCTGCACGGTGCTCAGGGGCCCGCCGCCCGAGCCGCCAAAGCTCGCGCTGATCAGGATCAGGGAGAGGACGACGAGCAGCGCAAGCACTGCACGACGTCGGCGAACAGTCTTGTCATGCACAGTGAAAGTGGGGTAGCAGTACAGGGTAGGGGCGCGCAGCCGCGCAGCGTGTGAGCGGGCATGGTTGCCATCAGCGTCGGCGTCGCCGGTTGCCGTTGCGCCCGGCGGCGCGGTTGGTGCGATGGATGACCTCGAACTCCTCGAGCGAGCGGCCCGAGCCGACCGCCACGCACGTCAGCGGCGACTCGGCGAGGTGCGTCGGTATCTGGGTCTCGTCGCGAATCCGGTCGGCGAGCCCCTGCAGCAGGGCTCCTCCGCCGGCGAGCACGATGCCTCGGTCCATGATGTCGGAGGCCAGCTCCGGCGGCGTGCGGTCGAGCGTGGCCTTGATCGCGTCGACGATCTGCGACAGCGGCTCCTCGATCGCGACGCGGATCTCCTCGCTGGTCAGCACCACGGTCTTCGGCAGCCCGGAGACCATGTCGCGACCGCGAATCTCAGCCTGCAGTTCCTCCGCCATCGGGAATGCCGAGCCGATCTCCAGCTTCAGCTCCTCGGCCGTCTGCTGCCCGATCAGCAGCTTGTACTCGCGCTTGGCGTAGTTGATGATCGCCTCGTCGAGCTCGTCGCCGGCGATCCGGATCGACTGCGAGACGACGATCCCGCCGAGCGAGATCACCGCGACCTCGGAGGTGCCGCCGCCGATGTCCACGACCATCGACCCGGTCGGCTCGCCGACCGGCAGGCCCGCGCCGATCGCGGCGGCCATCGGCTCCTCGATCAGGTAGGCCTGGCGCGCGCCGGCCGAGAGGCAGGCCTCTTCGACCGCGCGCTTCTCCACACCGGTCACCCCGGAGGGCACGCAGACGACGACGCGCGGGTGTGCGAAGCGGCTCTGGTGGACCTTCTGGATGAAGTGGCGCAGCATCTCCTCGGTCACGTCGAAGTCTGCGATCACACCGTCCTTCAGCGGCCGGATGGCTGAGATCGTGCCCGGCGTACGGCCGAGCATCCGCTTGGCCTCGATCCCGACGGCGTGCACCTCGCCGGTGCGTGAATCGATCGCCACGACGCTTGGCTCCGAGAGCACGATGCCCCGACCGCGAACGTAGACCAGCGTGTTAGCCGTGCCCAGATCGACGGCCATGTCGCGGCCGCCGAACCCGGTCATGTAGCTGAAGATACCCATTTGGGCAACGCGCAAGACGTGGATCGGAGCGGACGCGCCGCGCCGCCTGCCCTCCGACGTGCGGGGGACGGCTGTACGGAGGAGGCCCCCGTCTTGGAGTGGGGAGTGTAGCGGACCTCAGACTCTCCACACCGCCGCGCCGGGGCCCGGAGGATCCGATTAACGCTGCATTTCAGGGGCTTCCGGTGTGCTGAAACGATTGTTGCGCTCAGCCAGCAGGGCCGGGCAGAGCGCCAGCAGGGTGCCGACCGGCAGGCCGACCACGTTGGTCCAGTCGCCGGCGATCGAGGCGACCA
>ODAK010000960.1_pt1 | contig 32548 bp, 26 predicted proteins | sample 1539591 | NCBI WGS metagenome assembly ODAK01 (sample SAMEA3539303, study PRJEB22396) | soil metagenome | biome: tundra; feature: field; material: soil | place: USA | collected 2010-05 | depth 0.15 m | reverse complement strand
ACCACGCCGCTGCGAACCGGCTCATCGCCTGCCCGTTCGACCGGAAACGCTTCCCCAGTCAACGCCGATTCGTCGAGGACGGCCCTGCCGCCCAGGACGGTTCCATCAACGGGGACAACATCACCGCGGCTGACGCTGAGGACGTCGCCGGGTGTGACCGAGTCGATGGGGACCGTCTCGATTGTTGCGCCGCGTCGCCGTCGTGCCGTATTCGGTGCGCGGGCGAGCAGGCTGCGGAGCTCGCGGTCGGCGCGGCCGGCAGCGTAGGACTCGAGCGCACGACCGCTTGTCAGCATGACGGCGATCACCGCTCCGGCGAGTTCTTCGTGGACCACGAGTGTCCCGATGAGGGCGAGCAGCGCTATGAAGTCGCCACCGAGGCGATGCTCGCGAATGCTGCGAGCAATCCACCACAGCGCGGCCGCCGCACCGAGCACCGTCGACGCCGTCCAGAGGTCGCTGGCGAGTTGGCCATGCTGGAAGAGGCGCGCGAGACCACCTGCGACCAAGCCGGTCAGCGAGGCGACGAGAAGAAGCGCCTGGACCCTCAGGCGCAGCGCTTGGCTCGAGTTTCTGTGCGGATTTGAACCCATCATTACCAGCATCGACGATGGTCCGGCAACCGACTAGGGACGAAGGTCCCGCTCCATGCCGACAAGCACACGCGGTCGTAGTTGTGCTCGCGCATCGCTCATGAACGAGTCGACTACGTATTCATACTTGGCGCGGCTGGCGGCAAGTTGGATCGGACGAGACAAGATGCACGACTCCCAACTGGCCGTGCCCACCTTGATCGCATTGCACTCTGGCCCAGCTCGACAGATGATGGCTGTCAGCGGAAGGTGACCTTCGTCCCTATCGGAGCGGACTAGCGCAGCGGGAGACTGACGGGAGTGAGGAGGTGACATGCGCGCGCTCGTTGTCTATGAATCTATGTTCGGAAGCACTCGGCAGCTGGCCGAAGCAATTGCCGAAGGACTAGGTGCAACCGTCGAGGTGCACGTCGAAAGAGCTGCACATTCCGATCAGAATTCGCTGAGAGACGTTGATCTTCTCGTGGTAGGGGCACCCACGCACGGACATAGCATGCCCCGCGCGTCAACGCGCAAGGGCGGCCCCGACTATGTCCTCAAGATTCGCCACGACCTCGTTCTTGAAGAAGATGCTGTTGGAAGCCCTGGTGTGCGCGAGTGGCTCGACTCGTTGTCACACGCAAGCGGGCTGGGGGCTGGATTCGACACGCGAGTCGGGGGCCCGTCCATCCTGACCGGACGAGCCTCTCGTGGAATCTCCAGGCTGATGACACGAATTGGCATCACGGTTGTCGTGCCACCTGAGAGCTTTCTCGTCGACAGCTTCAGCAAGCTGGTGCCCGGTGAAGTTGAGCGCGCAAGGGCGTGGGGTACTCGTGTTGCCCTGCAGGCGGCGAGGATCGACGCTGAAATGCATCAGCGGTCCGCTTGATTGAGTTGAAGTGGTCGACCCCAGCGGTGTTCGGCCGCCGAGTGACCCGCCCGCATCTCGACTCGGAACCCCGTGTCCAAGAGGTGGACTGTACCGATCGTCTGGTGTGACGTTTGGCCCTATGGCGCCCTTCATGCTCGCCCTAACGATGACGAGAGCACTCGGTAAGTGGAGCCGGCAAATGGTGCGGTCGTGTGAGTGGAAGACCAGGGTCGCGAGACTTTTCGTCGTCATTGCCCTAGCAGTCGCAGGCGCCGCGACGATTGCGCCATCTGGAACCGTGGTTGCGCCCCGGCCGATTGCAGCGCTCGAGGTCCGGGCAGCGGAGTCCGCCCGATCTGCGGCGATAGTGACAGGAGGCAACGGGCGTGTCCGCGCAGTCGCCCTGACATTCGACGCGGGCTCGGACGCTGGCGCGAGCGCCTCGATACTCGCCACCCTCGAGCGCCACGGCATCCACGCCACATTCGGGATCACCGGACTGTGGGCCGGGGTGTACCCGGGGCTCGTGCGGCGCATCGCGGCCGACGGAGACCAGATCGTGAACCACACCTGGGACCACCGTTCCCTCACCGGCGACTCGACGGGCACTTCGGCGCTCAGCTCGGATCAGATCCGCGCCGAGCTCGCGCGCGCCGACGCCCGCATCCGACAGCTGACAGGACGGACTTCTCAGCCGTGGTTCCGTCCCCCCTACGGCGACCGCAGCGCCATCGTGGATTCGGTCGCTGGCTCCGCTGGATACCGCTACGACCGGCTCTGGACAGTGGACTCCCTCGGGTGGGACGGCGTGGCGCCCGCGACGGCGCTGCGTCGCAGCCTGGCGGCCGCGCGGCCGGGCGCGATCATCCTCATGCACGTCGGTTCGGGGTCGACGGACTCGTCGATGCTGCCTGCGCTGATCGACCAGTTGATCGCGCGCGGCTACGGCTTCCGCACCGTCGCGCAGCTCGTGGTCCCCGCGTCCTTCGCCTACTCCGTCGCGAGGGTCTCTGCCGCCCGTCAGGCCTGGATGCGCAATCGCTCGTGGCGGCCGGGCTGCCCGGTGCCGATCTCGGCGCTGCGCGAGCTGCGGCTCTCGTACTGGGGGTTCGACGGCACCGTCCACGCCGGCCTCCTCATCGTGAGCGGCCAGGCTGTCGGGCCGCTCGTCGCCGCGTTCCGGCAACTCTTCGAGTCGGCGTTCCCGATCCGCAAGATGCTTGCGGTCGACGCTTTTGGCGGCGACGACGAGCGCTCGATGCGCTCCGACAACACCTCGGCCTTCAACTGCCGGATGGTCCCGGGCACCCGCGTCTGGTCCCAGCACGCCTACGGCCTGGCAGTGGACATCAACCCCTTCGAGAACCCCGAGGTCCGCGGCGGGGCCGTCGATCCTCCAGAGGCATTGCGAAACGCGAACCGGTCTCGTGGGGTCCGCGGGATGATCTCGCACGGGGACATCGCCTGGCGGGCCTTTCAGTTAATCGGCTGGCCGTGGGGCGGGGACTGGACCTCACCCAAGGACTACATGCACTTCTCGAGGAACGGGCTCTAGGTGTGGTCGCCGGACGAGGCGACGCGCCTCGCTGCTCGGCATCGTCGAGAACGCAGTTCATACGCACTCAATAAATGCCTTGAGTCCCATCTGTAGTCAGCTTGTAGGCAATGCCTCTGATCATTCGTGGCGCCCATGGCGTATGGCGCATCGACACACAGTGATCTGGCTCTTCTGGCGAGCGACGGATCAGAAGGCTGAGGATTCGAATCCTCCGCGCGTGCGACATCATCGAGCGCGCGATCTCCGATCGAGCTAATGGACCGAAAGCGTGGATCTCAACGACGGATCGCATTCTCAGCCAGCTCTCATCGCACATTCGACGCTGTCTCAGGGGGACTCAGCACAGTGGTGCTCGAAGTTCCCATCAAACAGCACCCAAAGGAGTCCGAAATGAACAAGATCCAGAAGCTCACCACCGTTGCCCTCGCCGGCTCGATGTCTCTCGGCCTCGCGGCCGCGGGCGTCTCCGCAGCGTCGGCCTCGACCACCCGTCCCAAGGTGTCGTCGATCAACCTGAACGCCACCTGCTCAAAGGGCAGCCTCGGCAACCTTCAGGTCCAGCGAGAGGACACCGGCCAGCTCTCCGTCGACGTTGGCGTCGACATGGCCCGCCACACCGCCGGGGTCCCCTGGGCGTTCAGGGTGACCGACAACGGCAGCACCGTGGCCACAGGCACTACTCGCACGATCGGCGACGGCTCCTTCAGCATCTCAAAGCTGATGTGGCCAAAGGGTGGTGTCAACCACTTCGTGCTCACAGCGAAGAACCTGAAGACGGGTGAGACGTGCAAGCTCGCCGGGGCCGTCTGAGCACCACATAACGCCTCCGTCTTTCCACCTCCGGCACCGGCTTCCGGTGCCGGAGGTGGCATGTGCGTCCCCAAATCGCCTCCGGGGTGCGCGGCGGGAGTTCCCTAGCCAGTAGTCAGCCTTCCTCGGTACCAATATGGCGCTCCTCGCACGCTCCATGAGGATGGCCGGCTGCCCCTTGGCAACCCCCCGCGACTGCCCTGACCTCCCAAGCCGTTACGTCGCCGAGGGCCGGCTCGACGGCGCGATGCCGGGTGCGGCGGCGAGTGCCGGGAGAGCGAGCTCGAAGCGTGCGCCGGCGCCTGGTGCCGGGACCGCTTGGACCGTGCCGCCGTGGGCGGCGACGATGGCGACGACGATCGACAGTCCGAGCCCCGCGCCGCCCGTCGATCGGGAGCGCGACGAATCGACGCGATAAAAGCGCTCGAAGATCGCTTCAGCCTGTGCCTCGTCGATCCCGGGTCCGTCGTCGACGACGGCGATCCGCGCCGACGCGCCGTCGCGGGACACCGTGATGGTCGTGTGCGAGCCCGGCGGTGTGTGTGCCCGGACGTTGGCAAGCAGGTTGTCGAGGACGCGCCGGAGTGCGACGGCGTCACCGAGGACCTCGACCGGGCCGGTGGCGACCACGTCGACGGCCCACGCGGGGCCTGCCACGATCGCGGTGTCGCGCGCCTCGAGGGCGAGGCCGACGAGTTCGACGGGATCGCGTGCTAGCGGCTCGTGCTCGTCGAGCTTGGCCAGCAGTAGCAGGTCCTCCACGAGGCGGCTCATCCGGTCGGTCTCGCGTTCGATCCCTTCGGCGACGCGGACGAGATCTCCTGGGCTCGTCGCCCCGCTCCGGAACAGTTGCACGTAGCCGGAGACGGCGGCGATCGGCGTGCGCAGCTCGTGGGAAGCGTCGGCGACGAACCGCCGCAGGTGTCCCTCCGACTCGCGCAGCTGGGTGACCAAGATCTCGATTCGCTCCAGCATCACATTGAATGCCGTCGCCACGTGCCCGACCTCCGTGCGAGGAATAGCATTCGGGACGCGCTGGAACAGGTCCCCCTCAGCGATCGCCTCTGCGGTGCGCTCGACGTCGCGGAGCGGCCGCAGCCCGATGCGCACCAACCAGGCGCCGAGCAGGAGCGAGGCGGCCAGCGCCGCGAGGGAGACGAGCCACTCGACGGTCGCGAGCTTCGACAGCGTGCTCGTAACGCTCGAAAAGGGCGTCGCCAAGAACAGGAGGTCACCGTTCGACAGCTTTGAGACGCGCACGCGAAACGCCGGCCCGTCAAGCGTCGTGGACGGGACGGTGAAGTACGCGACGCGCTCGCGCTGATGCCCGCTCTCAGGGACGAGGCCCGAGACGGTTACTGGCAGGCGCGGCGCGTAGGCGACGCGTCCGGGAGCGAACGACGGGCAGACCTCCCGACCAGCGACGCTGGTGACAACCGACCCGTTCGGCCGGCGCACGGCGATGAACATGCCCGGCGCCGTCTCGCGCCCCACCGCGCAGAACGCCGACTCGCCTGGGGCGGGGCGCTGCCGCTCGCCGGGGCCGGGCGGCCCGACGAGGATCTCGTGGAGGGCGCTCGCCGGGTTCTGCGCTGTTGCCTCGACCGAGAGATGGGAGGCCTCGAGCGTCGCGTCGACGTGGTCGAAGAGGTAGGTCCGGAGCGAGGCGTAGACGGCGAGGTCCGCCACGACGAGCGCAGTGAAGACCATGACGGCGACGGCGAGCAGAAGTCGAATCCGGAGGGAGATTCGCGCGATCACTCCGGCTCCCTCAGCACGTAGCCGACGAGCCGGATCGTTTGGATGAGGGGCGGCCCGAGCGCGTCGAGCTTTCGCCGCAGGTACCCAACGTAGGTCTCCACGATGTTCTGGTTCCCGCCGAAGTCGTAGTGCCACACGTGGTCGATGATCTGGTCCTTCGACAGCACGTGACGCGGGTTGAGCAGGAACAGCCGGAGCAGGTTGAACTCGGTCGCGGTCAGCTTGACCGGCATGCCGCCGCGCCGGACTTCATGGCTTTCCTCGTCCATGACGACGTCGGCATAGCGGAGCAATCCCTCCGCCTCGCTACTCTCGGGAGCGCGACGGCGCAGGATCGCCTTCACCCTCGCGACCACCTCGACGAGCGAGAACGGCTTGGTGACGTAGTCGTCGCCGCCGATCGTGAGCCCTGCCACGCGGTCCTCCACGTCGGCTCTGGCGGTTAAGAAGAGCACCGGGACGTGGACCCCGTCGGCCCGGAGGCGCCGCGTGACCTCGAGCCCGTCGAGGTCGGGGAGCATGACGTCGAGGACGAGGAGGTCGAAGGAGCCTTGCTGGGCCTTGGCCAGGGCCTCGCGGCCCGAAGGAGCGACGTCGACCTCGAAGCCCTCGTAGCGCAGCACGGTCGCGACAGAGTCGACAATGGATGGCTCGTCGTCCACCACCAGGATTCGTCGGCTCGGCTCATCGTTCGCCATCGCCACCTCCCTGGTGCCCCCGTGGTTCCGTGCGCGGCTGATGGATGCTGAACGTTTACTGAGAATTTGCTGAGAATGCAACCGCCCGCCCTTGTGACCGGGCTCGCGCCATTGCGCACCGCCTTGTGCGACACCGGTCCTGACCGAGCTCGAGGAGGGAGAGCCTTGACAGGACCGGCGTCGCGTGACCTCGTCGCGGTCAGCGGTCGGTCGGGGGATTGGGGTCGGGCCTTTGCGAGTCGCCCGAGGACCGGTCCTTCGAGTCCGTCGACTTGTCCTTGGCGGTCCGCTCCGTGCCGCGGTCCCGGGAGTCGCGCTTCGATTGGACTTCATGGGCCAACGTCCGCGGGTGCGTGGGGGAGGTAGCCGCGCCCGCGAGGCCGGCTCCGCCCGCGAGCAGGGCAACGGAGAAGATCCCCGTCCCCAGGGCCATCCGGATCCCCATTTGCTTCGGTGCCTTCGTTCCGTTCATCATTGCCATGGTGTGCTCCTTCAATCTCGCGCATCGCGTCCAATGTTGGCTGCCGTCTCTCGGCTGATGCAAGTAGCACTCTGCGGACCGAGCCTGAGAGCGGGCCGAGATTCCGGTGATCGGCGGCTTCGAATCGAGCACTCGTCGGGTGCTGCGGGGTCGTACGTCTAAGCGCCGACCTGGTGAGCTACGAGGACGCTCCCTGCGTCCCCGGTATGGGATTACCTTCACGGGGTCCCGATCCGTCGATCGGCGAGATCTACTTCAGCCAGATGCTCGACGCCAGTTGAACACCTCACCGCACACGGCGGAAACGGAAGGAGCAGCGTGCACGAAACGATCGAGCGGGGGCCTCGTCCGTGGGTTGTTCGGCGCGGAGCCGTTGTTGAACCGGGCTGACGTCGCTTCACGTTTCTGGAATTGCGGCTTGGTCGGCCCCCAATAAGACCACTGCCATGCTCCGAGGGCCAGCTTCTGTCGTCGTGCCTGGGTCCGAGCGTGTTCTTGGGAATCCCTTGGGAATCAAATGTCGCGGAACCCATGGATCAGACGTCACGGGGCAGACAGAAGGTGCCCCATGAACTGGTCAGATGTCATTGGACGTCACGGAGAAGATTGTCGGAAACTCATTCCTAAACCGCAGGCCGCAGGTTCGAATCCTGCCGAGGGCGCCACTTGACCGAGGTCACCTACCGAGGGCACTGCCGAGGGCGCCAAATGACCGAGGTCACCTACCGAGGGCACTGCCGAGGGCGCCACTGCCGAGGCGCCACTGCCGAGGGCGCCAGAATTTTCAGGGGAAGTCATGCACGCGATGGTCAGCGTGGGAATCCCTTGGGATTCCCCGCGACCGTTGGGTCCGTGCGACGACACTTGGAGCCACGAGTCCCGTTGTCTCCACCCATCGTCTTGAGACATCGTCTTCACTCAGCCGCGACCCCGCGGCGTCAGAGGCCGCTCGGATAGGTCTCCGGAGGCTCGTCGCCAACCCACAAGGATCCTCGCTCGAGCGGCATCACAGCGCTCGTCGTGTCGAGGTGGATCACTGCATCGAACTGCGAGGCGATGCGGGCCTGGAAGTAGTGGCTGATGCGCTCGGTCTCGGGTCGATAGATCACGCCGATCGCCCGCTCGAGCATCGGCCCATGGAGCGGAACCGGGGAGTCCGACCCGAGCTGGAGCGTGAACTCCGTGCACTCGCTACCCGAGAAGTACTCCTCGTAGCTGCCGGCCGACGCGGGTAGCACGAGCTTGCGCTCGGACTCGCCGCCCCACTCCGAGGCGGCGGTGACCCAGCCTCGCGACGTGGTGAAACCGACAAGCACGCAGTCATCCGCGTAGGCAGATCGAACGAGCTGACCTACGTTCAGCTCTCCGAACTGACCCATCTCGGTTGCGCGTGCGTCTCCGACGTGCGAGTTGTGCTCCCACACGACGATTTTGGATCGGCCGACCTGGCGGTCCAGATGCTGAAGCAGAGCGTCGAGCGTCCGCGCCATGTGGCGGTCGCGAAGGTTCCACGACGAGACCCGTCCGAGGTACATCGCGCGGTAGTAGCGCTCAGCCTCGTAGACGAGGCGAGCGTTCTGCTCGGCATAGAAGTACTCGTCGCCGGCGATCCAGCCATCACGGGACAGGATCGCGCCTGCCCGGTGGCGCATGTCCATGAGTTCGGCGATCACCTCGTCCGCGCACGAGGACATCGGGTCGAGCGTCACGGCCCGTCCGTACTCGGTCCCCTCTGCCCTGACATGGTCGAAGCACGAGTAGCGCCGACGGGCATTCGCCGCCGCCTCGACGTCAACAGTCTCGAGGTAGGCAACGACGGCTTCCATGGACGCGCGGAGGCTGTACAGGTCGAGGCCGTAGAACCGGACCTTCCGAGGAGGGTCGGCCGTCGTGTCGTTGTGCTCGCGGAGCCAGGTGACGAAGTCGACGACGTCGAGGTTGCGCCACATCCAGGCGGGGAACCGCTGAAAGTCCCCGAGCGACGCGATCGCGTTTGTGTCTGTAGACGACCCCGTCACGTATCGGTTCACGCGATAGGCGTCTGGCCAGTCGGCTTCGACCGCGACGGCGGTGAAGCCCTTCTCCGCGATCAGCCGTCGTGTGATCCGCGCACGCTCGCGATAGAACTCATGGGTTCCGTGTGATCCCTCGCCCAAGAGGACCAGTCGCCGATCACCAACGCGCTCGATGAGTTCGTCGTAGTCGCCGGCTTCACCCATGAGTGCGACTGCTCCTGCAATCCCCCGCCTGTGCGACACGAGTGTCATCGTCTCTCCCGCTGCGCGATCATGCGGCCACTGCCATCTTCCCGAGGTGCTCGGAGAACCACGCGGCAGCAAGCGCCGCGACCTGCTCGAGTGCCCCAGGCTCTTCGAAGAGGTGGGACGCACCGGGAACGACCTCGAGCCGGGTAACACACGTGAGCGCCGACAGTGCGCGGCGATTCATCTCGAGCACCGTGGTGTCGACAGCGCCCACGATGAGCAGGGTGGGCGCCGTGACCGCGGGGAGACAGGGGCCCGCGAGGTCCACCCGCCCGCCCCTCGACACGATCGCGCTCACGTCGCATCGAGGATCGGCGGCCGCCACGAGTGCGGCGGCTGCGCCGGTGCTCGCGCCGAAGTAGCCGAGCCGGACCGACGTCGACCCGAGTTCCGTGCGGATCCAGCGGGTCGCCTCGATGAGGCGATCCGCGAGCAGCCTGATGTCGAACACCTTGCTGCGATCGCTGTCCTCCTCGCGACTCAGAAGATCGAACAGCAGTGTGCCGATTCCCGCGGCGTTGAGCGAGGCCGCCACCGACCGATTCCTCGGGCTGCGAGCGCTGCTTCCGCTTCCATGTGCGAAGAGCACGACCCCGGTGGCCCGGGCGGGGATGCGCAGATGACCGGCGAGCTTGTGCGTCCCGATCTGCACGCAGACGTCGCGATCGACTGCGGCCGGTCGCAAAGAGGCGGAGCCGAGGCCTGTTGCGGCCGAGCGCTCCGTCGCGTTCCGCTCGAGGCAGTCCACGACTTCTGCGTCGGATGTCTGCGTGAAGCGGTCGAACCACCAGCCGACGCCGCCGAAGAATTCGGGTGCCTCGAGCCAGACGAGCTCGTCGACCTCTGCTTCGAGCATCGGGATCGCCGATGGAGCGACCACAGGAGCCGAGAGGACGAGCCAACTGGCACCGCGAGCCCTCGCGATGCGACACGCGGCAAGGGCAGTGGACCCCGTTGCGACGCCGTCGTCCACCACGATGACGGTGCGTCCGTTCAGCGAGATCGGCGGTCGAGCTCCTCGGAGCAATCGCACGAGCTCGGCGACACGCGCCTCTTCGGCAGCCCGCACTGATGCCAGCTCCTCAGTCGTGATACGCAGCGCCCCAATCAACTCGTCGTCGAGCACCACGACGCCCCCCTCGCCCACGGCACCCATCGCCAATTCGGGATGGAATGGCACGCCCAATTTGCGTACGACCAAGACGTCGAGCGGCGCATGGAGGGCATGCGCGACCTCGGCCGCAACGATGACGCCTCCTCGTGGAAGGCCAAGCACGACAGGCTCGGACGCGTTCACGTGCGCAAGCCGTGCCCCCAGTCGCCGTCCGGCTTCACGCCGGTCTGCGAAGCGTTCGACAGATCTCGTCACAGTTCGACTCTGTCTGGCTCTGCTCGCTCCCACAAGGGCCCAAGGTCCCCTATTGCGCGTCTGGCGACATGCGCAGGGGGGTCATGGAGAGTAACAACGCTGTAGTGGGTGGTGGAGGCTTGTTCACCCGCTGCCTGCTGGGCCCCGCAACTCCATCCGACGCTGCCTGCTGGGCCCCGCAACTCCATCCGAGCGGAATCTCGGAGTCCTCTCGAGCGTGGCACCTCTCGATGAAGTTGCGCACAGCTGCGGAATCGTTCGCTTGTTAGTCGTGACATGTGTCACGTCGGAGAGGGGTAGTCCCCGAACCACCTGACGTCGGCGGTGTCGTGCTCGCCAGCTCGACAGGGCTTCGGCCCTTGGACTGCGCGATCGACCCGCACGTCGGGCATCCGACGATCCTGGGTCGGGTCTCGATGCGCATGACGAGGCTGCCGTCGTCCTGGCTGCGCAGCGCAAGAAGGGCGACGTCGGTGAAGCCAGCGAACAGGTCACAGAAGCACGTAATTTCTGAGGACACGGGGGTTCTCCTCTTTGTAGGCGTAGAGAACCCACAGATTGGCGAACCCCCGTGCTCAACTCATGGACCGTTAGCGATCTGGTCACTGCTAGCGACGGTCACACCTCGCTGACCGACCCGCACGCCGGACATAGCCTCTGGCCATGGAGATCACCTGTGCGGACTGCGGCTGCCTCGTTGATCGAGGAGTGCGACTCGTCGTCTGCGAGGACGGAGGATGTTGCTGCAAGGATCTGCCAATTCGAGGGACCACTGACAACGTCGGCACGTCGTAGGGCCGTCACCCCCCGCTCAAATCCGAAGAGCCCGTATGCCGACGCTCGAGGATGCGTCGAGCGGAACTGCGAGGCGTCGACAAAGAGTGTCAGGGCCTGGTCTCGGAGCGTCGGCCACGGCGCCACAGATGCCGCGACGCCGAGTCCGTAGACCGCACGGTCGGTGGCATCGTCGCTCGGGGCGTCGTCGGTCCACCTGTCTTCAGCACCGAGCCGCAGTTGGAAGCAGCTCCGCCGCAGTAGGCCCGTTGGAGGAACTGCAAGGCGATGGTGGCGAGGCGGCGAGCGTCATCCGTCGCGTATCCAAGCTCGTTCCTGGGGCGGTCTCCGTGGCATGTTCGACGATGCCGGTTGCGTCGGTGAGCCGCGAGAGATGCTTGAAGAGTTGCGGTTGGACCGTCACGCGACGCTCAGTTCCAGCGCCGCGAGGTGCTCGACGAGGTGCACGTAGGACGCCCCGACCGTCGGCCAGAAGAAGCGCTGCGCCACGCGCCGCGCGGCAAGGGACATCTCCTCGGCAATGCCTGGGACGTAGAGGACCCGAAAGAGCGCCTCGGCGATCGCGACCGGATCGGCGTGGTCCACCACGATCCCGGCACCGTCGGAGAGGAGCTCCACTGCATGCGGGAAGCGCGTCGAGACGACGGGCTTCCCGGATGCCAGCGCCTCGACGAGGACCCCCGAGGTCACCTGGTCCATCGACTCGTACGGGATGAGGACCACGTCTGCGGCGCGCACCAGCGCCCGGAGCGACGCCCAGTCGTGATAGCAGCTGTCGAAACAGATGAGGTGCTCGACATCGAGCCTCCGTGAACGCTGTCGGAGGGACTCCAGGTACGAGTCCCCGGCTTGCTCCCACACCTTCGGGTGCGTCGTGCCCGACACGACGTAGGTAGTTGGCGGCGTCGCAGTGCGAAGGCGTGCGACTGCATCGATGCCATGCTCGACGCCCTTCCCTGGACCCAGCAATCCCCAGGTGAGGACACTGGGACTTGGAAGCGTGAAGACACGGGGCCCGTCGAAGTTTGCTGCGGCACCATGGGGGATCGAGACCACCGGTGTCGCGTTAAACCTTGGCAGGAGACCAAGCAAACGCTGTCGTGCGACCTCGCTCTGCACGACGGCCACCGATGACATGCGAACGAGCGCCTCGAGGATCTCGCGCTGGAGCGGTGATGGCAGCATAGGGGCGGCGTGCAGCACCGAGATGAGCGGACAAGAGAGCTGACTCGCGAAATCCAGCACCTCGACGCCGTCGGGACCCCCATAAATGCCAAATTCGTGCTGCAGGACGACGCAGTCGGACGCATTGCTCACGTTCACCGCGTGGTGCAGCGACGCCTGGTTCCCCGTCTCCCATGTTGCGGCTACCTCTGGAAGCGTCCCATTGCCTAAGGCCTCCACCACCTGGACGATGCCCACGTCGAGCTTGTCGGTACTGGTGACCATTGCCTGGCGCAGGTTCTCCGTGAACGTCGCAATCCCGCATCGGGTTGGCGGATACGTGCCGATGAGAACGACTGATCGAGTCTCCATTGCTCCTCCATCGCAGGCATCGCGCGGCCGACCTCACGCGACGACGGTTAGCAGGTTGCAACAAGTAGGAACGTCGCGCTAGGGGCGAACGTCCCGTCTTGCGGTGAGAGAGTCTGACTGTGCTCATCGATAGGCGCAGGCGACTGACAGAGGACGGCCTCTCCAAGATCGACGTCATGCGCTACCACAAGAGACGCGCAGCGAAGGAGGTCTTCAACGACCAGCGCCGTCACCTCCTTGCCCACCGGTCTTGACAATTACCGGTCCATCTTCCAGGACGGAGAGGACGTTCTTCCCTATTCATCATTGGTCAACACACCGAAACTGAACGTCAGTGGTGGCAATGGTCGGCGCTCGCAAGAAAGGGGCTCAGATGAAGGGGCGAATTGTTGTAGTAGCAAGCATCTCTGTCGTTGCCATCCTTCTCCCGATCGCCGCGCTTGCATCATCGAACCCGAACGCAAGGGGTTCGGGTTCGATGAGTGCCAGCCCAAATCGACAGGAGGGCTTTTGGCGGTCTCGACCAGTGTCGACGTCGGCAACCACATACCGAGCCCTCACCGGCTTGCAGGCCAATATCTGCTCGATCGGCGAGGTTGCGGCAACAGTCAGCGTGAATGGAGTCGGGGCTCCCATGGCCCTGCAGGCTCACCTTGACTTTGGCCCACTCCTCCAGCCAGGGTCAGTGACGTTCTCCCCAACGGCAAGGGGCTCGATTGCCTCATTCACATTTCTCGTGTCAACAAGCCCATTTGAGGCGAATGATCACCACTTCTTCCAGGTGGAGTGGAGATCAATGACGGGCCAACCGACGTCGATCAAGTCGGCGACTCTGAACCTCCTGTATCGAGAAGGAACGCATCGATGCTGACTTGTCGCTCCCAGCAGGTTCGTGTCTCACCTTCTATCGTCCCTACGGCGCAGTCCGGCTCGCGCGTAATGGTGTGACGTCGGAGGGAAATGAGGTTGTGATGGACAGTGAGCGACGGTCTGCGTTGCTTGCGATCGGCGGAGCGCAGCCCCCCCACGAGCCATATGCCGCGGTCGCCGAGACGCACGTCGGCGTCGTGCTCTTCGTCGGCGATCGAGCGTACAAGCTTAAGAAGCCGGTGGCACTCGGATTCGTGGACTTCACGCTTCGCGAGGCACGAGCCGTGGCGTGTCGGCGCGAGGTCGAGTTGAACGCGCGCCTCGCGCCCGACGTCTACCTGGGAGTCGCAGATCTCGTGGGCCCGGACGGCAACCCCTGCGACCACTGGGTCGTGATGCGTCGGCTTCCCGCCGCCCGCCGGCTCTCGAGTCTCGTCCTCGAAGGCGCCGATGTTCGCGCACACCTCGACGCACTCGCTTGCGTGCTGGCGAACTTCCACGAGAAAGCCGCACGGGGACCCACGATCGACGCCGCCGGGGACTTCGATGCCACGCTCGGGCGTTGGGAGGCGAACGCTGCGAGGTTGCGATCGATCGCAATATCCCCAAGCGACCAGGCCGAGGTCGACGCCACGCTGAGGCTCGCGGCGCGTTACCTCGAAGGACGCCGTCCGTTGCTCAGCGCACGTATCGTGGCACGAAAAGTGTGCGACGGTCACGGAGACCTCCTCGCCGAGGACATCTTCTGCCTCGACGACTTGCCACGCGTACTGGACTGCCTCGAGTTCGACGACCGCCTCCGCTACGGGGACGTGCTGGCCGACGTCGCGTTCCTCGCGATGGACCTCGAGTACCTGGGCCGTCCCGATCTGGCCGCAACGTTTCTCGAGCGCTATCGCTGCGTGGCCGGTGACGCCTGGCCGTCGTCGCTCGCGCACCACTACGTCGCCTACCGCGCCCAGGTCCGCGCCCTCGTCGCGGGGGTCCGACATGCGCAGGGCTCCGAAGGCGCGGCGTCCGCAGCACGAGCGCACCTCGAGCTTGCCCGCACGCACCTGGAGGCCGCTCGAGTGCGGCTCGTCGTGGTCGGAGGAGACCCCGGCAGTGGAAAGTCCACGCTCGCTGACGGGCTGGCGGAGGCGATTTCTGCCACCGTGCTGCGATCCGATGCGGTGCGCAAGCGGATCGCAGGGCTTGATCCGACCGCGCCCGCTCCCGCGCCGTTCGAGGGAGGCCTCTACCGCTCCTCGATGTCGACCGCGACGTACGACGCGCTGCTCGACGGCGCGCGAGCTGCGCTCACCATGGGGTCGTCCGTCGTGCTCGACGCGACGTTCTCGGACGCGATCGGGCGCGAACGGGTTCGTAAGCTTGCGACCGAGACCTCCGCGGACCTCGACATGCTCGCGTGCGTCGCGCCGCCCGAGGTCGTGGCGGGACGTTTGGCGGCGCGTCGTCGCGACGTGCACGGCTCGGATGCCGACATCGCGGTCGCCCGCCGACTCGCTGCGCGTACGGCTCTCTGGGAGCCCGAGGCCGTCCTCGACACCTCGGGCTCGGTCTCCGCGGTGCTCGCTACGGCCCTCAAGCGGCTCGGGGTTGAGCCGCCGCTCTCCACCGAGCCGATCGCCTCGTAGGTCTGGAAGGTCTGCAGATGGGTCGAGCGCTCGTCACCGACCTCTACGAGCTCACCATGGCAGCAAGCCACATGCGACATGGGATCGTGGGCCCGGCCACGTTCAGTCTGTTCGTGGGGCGGCTGCCGCCACGCCGAGGCTTCCTCGTTGCCGCGGGCCTTGAGGACGCCCTCGAGTACCTCGAGGGCGTCCGGTTCGACGATGGCGACCTCGGGTGGCTTCGCGCGAATGGCTTCGACGACGAGACGGTCCAGCAGCTTGGCGCGCTTCGGTTTCGTGGCGACGTCCGCGCCGTTCCCGAGGGTCGGGTCGTGCTCCCCAACGAGCCACTGGTCGAGGTGACCGCATCGTTGCCAGAGGCACAGCTCGTCGAGACGTACCTCCTCAATCAGCGAACGTTCCAAACCGCACTTCGTAGGCACCAGCAACGTCGAGGCGGCGCGACGCTTCGGCCTCCGCACCGCTGGGACGATGGCGCACGCCTACGTGGAGGCGTTCCGCTCAGAGACAGAGGCGTTCAGAAGTTCGTGTGGCGGACTTCCCCGACCGCGCGACCTTCCTCGTCGACACCTACGCCACGCTCGGGGGCGTCGACGCTGCGATCGAGGTCATCCGCCAGCTCGGCGGCGCTGAAGGGTTCGCAGTCCGCTTGGACAGCGCCGACGAACTCACGCGCGCCACTCGTCGGAGGCTCGACGAGGCCGGGCTCGACCATGTCCGCATCGTCGTGAGCGGCGGGTTGGACGAGCACGACCTCGCGCGGCTCCGAGCTTCAGGTGCCCCCATCGACATGGCCAGTGTCGGCACGAAGATGGAGGTGTCCGACGACGCTCCTTCGCTCGACACGGCCTACAAGCTCGTCGAGGCGCTTGGTCGTCCTGTACGAAAGCTCTCAGAGGGCAAGGCGACAATGCCAGGGCCGAAGCAGGTGAGGCGTAGGAAACCTATCGACGAGGACCTCCTTGGGACCCGCAACGAACCGGGTCCAGTGGGCTTCACGCCGCTGCTCGTCGAGGTGATGCGCCGCGGTACCAGACTCGCGGCGCCAGGCACGATCGACGAAGCCCGCGAGCGTCTCGCGCGCGACCTCGAGGCGCTTCCCCCGGGGGCACTCGACCTGTCGTCCCTACGGCGCCGTCGGTCCGGATCTCTGATCGCTTGGCGAACCTCGCCGAGGAGGTCGGTGGGTCGCTCGGTCGGCCCCGTCGCTGAGCAGGGGCAGGGACGATGCCGCGTGGAATGCACGTTCGGGCCCCTGCCGTGCAGGACTAGGAGAGGGCCGTGCGCGAAGCGCGGGAGTCTCGTCGTAATTGATGTGGGGCTCGGCGAAGGCGTGGCCCCGCGATGCACAATCCATGCATCATCCTCAGCCGTTCCGATGCGTTCGCTCGCGAGGATGGCGAAGGCGGCGGCCGCTCGGAAGAGCCGCGCTCGAGGAAACCGCCGGTCATCCACTTGACCAACATGGCCCCCTCGCGCGTCGACGTGTAGGGAAACGGACCCAATCTCACCCGAGCAGGCACGTGGATGTCCAAGCTCCTGGGAGAAGCACGTCGCGAAATAGAGATGAGCGCAGCACCCCGTTGATTGTTCGAGTCATGACAGGACAAGGCCCATCTGATAGGACCAGCGGTCCCGGTCCGGAGTCGAGCTCACAGGCTCGCTCGCCCTCCGTGGTGGAGGCGCTCGAACACGAGGGACTTCCGCCCCTAGTTGTGGCGAGCCGATGACCGAATAATCGAAGCAGGAGAAGAGAGGACTACTCATGCACGCACATGTTGGCGATCGAATCGCAATCTGTGGACACCGGGCCGGTCAGGTGCTTCGAGACTGCGAAGTCCTCAAGGTTCATGGGGCGGGCGGCGATCCTCCGTACCTGGTGCGGTGGGGGGATACCGGACACGAGGGGCTGTTCTTCCCGGGGTCTGACGCAGTCGTCGAACCCCGAACGCCTCAGAAAAGTCATCGACCGGTGGCGCCTGGAACAGCGGGCGGATCGAAGATCTCGCCGACCACGGCGGCTCCCGAGATACCCACGGCTCGAAAGACCGCGTTCCGGTAACCCCTTCGGTTGCCGCGTGGACGCCGTGATCGAAGTCGACGGCCTGCGCAAGTCCTACGGCGACGTCGAGGGGGTTCACGGCATCTCCTTCGAGGTGAAGCCGCGCGAGATCTTCGGTCTCATCGGTGTCAATGGGGCGGGGAAGACCACGACGATCGAGATCCTCGAGGGCTATCGATCACGCGACGCGGGACGCGTCTCGGTGCTGGGCGTGGATCCGGCACACGCCGACCGGGCGTGGCGGGACCAGATCGGCCTGGTCCTGCAGGCGTGCGAGCTCGACCCCGTCCACACCGTGCGAGAGACGATGTCGATGTTCGCGCGGTACTTCCGTTCACCGAGGGGCGTGGATGCCACCATCGAGATGGTCGGCCTGCGCGGCGAGGAAGACGCGCGCGTGGGGGAGCTCGACGGTATTGCGTCGTGGCGGCTCCAGTCAACAATCGAGCCCACCTGTAGTAGGACCGATGCTCGAAGGCGGTCGCTACCGCTACTACAGCGTTGTACCGGCGTTAGCCGACGAGTGTGATGAAGCGTGGATCTAGATTGCGCAGCAGGCTAAGTCGCCCCGAACTCGCAGAGCAGCCCACGAGCCCCGTTTCGATCGACGTTCGCGGCTTGACCAAGCGCTACGGCGAGCTGGCTGCCGTCGACGGCATCGACTTCTCGGTGGGCCAAGGAGAGATTTTCGCGTTCCTTGGTCCGAACGGAGCGGGGAAGTCGACGACCATCAAGATGCTCTGCACGCTGGCCCATCCCACCTCAGGACGCGCCACGGTCGCTGGCTTCGACGTGGTCAGCATGGCCAAATCGGTCCGCCGCCACATCGGTCTCGTCTTCCAAGAGCAGACCCTGGATGACCAACTCACTGCCGAGGAGAACCTTCGGTTCCACGCCGTGCTGTACGGCGTTCCCCACCGTCGCGTCGAGTCGCGGATCTCGAGGGTGATGGAGCTAAATTTAGCGCTCCTTGGGACTCGACTCTTCTGCGTGCAGCTTCGTCGCGTAGATCGCGGCCGCTGTGCGATTGTTCATCTTCAGCTTTCGAAGGAGCGTGGTCGTGTAGTTCTTCACGGTGTGCTCCGCGAGGAACATGTGCTCGGCGATCTGGCGATTGGTCTTGCCTTCCGCGATGAGGTCGAGGATGCGCCGCTCCTGGGTCGAGAGTGAGTCGAAGGTGGAATCGGACTTCGGAGGATGCGAGATGCGCTCGATCACGCGCGCCACTACCTTCGGATCGAGGAGCGACTCGCCCCGCGCGACGCGTCGGATGTCCCCGATGAGATCGCGCGACTTGATCTGCTTGAGCACGTAGCCGGAAGCTCCGGCCATCACGCTCGAGAAGAGCGCCTCGTCGTCCTCGAAGCTCGTGAGCATGAGGCAGGCGAGCTCTGGCATCGCGGAGCGGAGGTCCCGGCAAACCTCGATGCCGCTCGCGTCGCCCAGCCGGACATCCAGGATCGCGACGTCCGGCCTGGCGAGCGGGATTCTCGTCATCGCCTCCGCGGCGGTGCCCGCCTCGCCCACGACCTCGAGGTCCTCTTCGCCCTCGAGCAGGCTGCGGATCCCCTCGCGCACGAGCTCATGATCGTCGAGCAAGAACACGCGGATCGCCACGACGCTCATTGTGCCAGCCGCGGCACTCGCCGTCGGCCTCGATGAATCGGCGGGCTGGCCTCGATACCCTTCTAGCCGTGCCGTATCGCCGGATCCGCGAGCCCGAGCTGCTGCGGCGGCTCCTGGACGCGGTCCTCATGATCGGCGCGGACGTCGAGCTCGGTGACCTGCTGCGCCACCTCGTTGAGGAGGCATGCAGCCTCGCCGGCGCACGCTACGGCGCACTCGGCGTGCTCAACGAGTCGCGGACGGGCCTCGAGCACTTCCTGACCGTGGGCAGGACCGAGGCCGAGGAAGCGGCGACCGGAAACCGACCGACGGGGCGAGGGGTCCTTGGCACGCTCATCGCCGAGCCGATGCCGATTCGGCTTGCGAAGATCGCGGCGCACCCAGATTCCTATGGCTTTCCGCCCGGCCACCCCCCGATGACGTCGTTCCTTGGCGTGCCCATCCGCGTCCGAACCGATGGAGAGCCGTTCGGCAATCTCTACCTGACGGACAAGATCGGCGCCCCAGAGTTCAGTGACGAAGACGAGGCGCTCGTCGAAGGCCTCGCGCTCGCGGCAGGTATCGCGATCCAGAACACGCGGCTGCACGAGCGGGTGCGTGTCTTCAGCCTGCTCGACGACCGGGATCGCATCGCGATGGCCTTGCACGACACGGTCATCCAGCGGCTGTTCGCAAGCGGTCTCGCGCTCCAGAGTGTGACGCGTGAGCTGCCCACGGGCGACATGGCCTCACGAGTGAATCAGGTGATCGATGACCTCGACACGACCATCGCCTTAATTCGTACCGCTATCTATGAGCTCGGCGACCGCTTGAAGGAGGGACTTCGGAGCAGGGTGCATGCGCTCATCGAGCAGCTGACACCGGCGCTCGGCACGAGACCGCAGGTCACCGTCGCTGGCCCTGTCGACCAGGTGCCGCCGATTGTCGCGACCAATTTGCTCGCCGTCGTGCGCGAATCGCTCACGAACGCGGGCAAGTACGCCCACGCCACCAGGCTCTCTGTGGCGATCCGAGTCGCCGACGACGTCTCACTTGAAGTGACCGACAACGGAATCGGGCTTCCACCGCTGGACCGCCGGGGCGCCGGGATGGGGCTCGAGAACCTGATGAACCGAGCGACGAAGCTCAGTGGCACCTTTGAGATCGGGCCAGCCGAGGGCGGTGGCACCAGGGTCACCTGGCAAGTCCCTCTGTGACCTCGAACTGCATTGAGCGGTCCGTGCGGGAGGCGCTTGACCTCGCACGATCTGCGAGAGGCCTCCGCCCGGGCTTGATTGTCATCCGAGTCCACCCGAGCGCGTCTGTGGGAATCCCTTGGGAATCAATTGCCGCGGACCCCATAGACCTGACGGCGCTGAGCAGACAGAAAGTGCCATGTGAACTGGACAGTCGTCATCAGATGTCACGGACAAGATTGTCGGAAACTGATTCCTAAACCGCAGGCCGCAGGTTCGAATCCTGCCGAGGGCACTGCCGAGGGCGCCGATGTTCTGGCGTCCTACACCATCGTCTCCTCGAGTCGCTAACCACCGAAGACGTACGCCGCACCTGACCCGTTCGAAGCGCTCTGAGCTCCGATCACCGAGGTGGTCTTGGATTGGGCCACGGACCACCCGACTTCATCGCCGATGACAGACCTGCTCGCGATCTGCGTCTGGTCGTGGGACCACACCGAACCGTGGCGAAGGAACGTGAACGCAGCGCCGGTCCCGGAGCGTTGATAGGCGCCCGCAACGGCTTCGCTCCCAGAGAGTCCGACCGCCCATCCAAACATGTCGCCAGGGCTCGGGGAGCTCTCCGTGAGTTTCGCTTGCTGGGACCAGCCGTGACCCGCCATCACGAAGACGTACGCTGCGCCGTCACCATTGTTGTGTAGCGGTGAGCCGACGATTAGGGCAGTGCCGCTGAGGGCGACGGACTGCGCGAAGTCATCCGCGGCGGTCGTATTGGATCCGACAAGTACTGCTTGGCGACGCCACGACGCGCCGGTTCGACCGTAGACGTAGACGTGTCCAACCGCGTTTCCACCGAAGTTCGCACCGATGGCCAGCTCATTACCCGACAGGCTGACCGACGATCCGAATGCGTCGGCGGGTACGCCCGACTTGACAGTCGCCTGGTGCACCCAGGTCGAGCCCGACTTGACATAGAGGAGAACCGCACCGATCCCAGTGCCGGTGTTGTTCCCACTTCCGAATGCAGCAGTCGTGCCGTCTATGGCGACTGACTCGCCAACGCCTCTGGTCCTAGCCTCAAAGGTTTGCACCCACTTTTTCCCTGACTCGGTGAATATGTACCCTGCTCCGGTGACGCCGCCACCGTGGTGGCCAGGAGCGCCGATGACGACGGTGTGCCCCGAGACGCCGACTGAGTAGCCGAAGGAGTCACCAGGTGCAGTGTCGGAGCCTCGGAGTTCAGCCTGCTCGCGCCATGCCGCGCCAGATTTCGCAAAGACGTAGGCGGCGCCGTGACCAGCGTGGTCTTGAGCGCCAACGACGGCAATCGAGCCCGAGACCGCCACTGAGAATCCGAGCGCGTCGCGGGTCGCCGTATCGTGCCCAACCAGCGTTGTCTCGTGTGCCGCCTGCCCAGATGCCCAAGCGACTCCTGACACTGCTACTGCGATGGCGGAGACCATCAGGCCAAGTGCCACGACCACGCGCGACTGGTGCATCTCATCAACCTCCACTGGTGCCACGTGGACGACACGATACGAGCCGAGACAGGAGTATCGCGATAGCACAACACTGAAGTTGTTCCACAATTGTGCGAGCCATTGGCCGAAGCCCGACAAATTCACAACAATTCGCGCCACACTCATTGTGAGGCAAGGGTCCGATCAGTAGACATGGCCAGATGAGACGGGCCGCAGAGTCATGTCCTCACGACGACAAGGGCTCCGCCATTTCAAGGCTGACAGCGATCATGACCCCATTCGGATTACGTGACGATTTTCGAGAGCTCTAGGTCCAAGGATGACAGGGCCAGCGGGCCGCGACCTACGAGCGGGTCGTTGGCGGGTCATCGCGGCTCTAGTACTCGTCGTTGGCGGACTTCTGTCGACTTTCGGATCGACGCAGGTTGCTCGCGACGAGAAGGACAAGTCACTCAGGGCCTTTTTTTCGCTGTCTGCGGAGGTCGCGTCGTCGATGGTGCTGGAAGGTCAACACGAACAAGATCTTCTCTTGGCCGGCGAGGCCAATTTCACCGGCAATCCAACTGGTGGTGAAGCAGCCTTTCGGCGCTGGTCCAACACGCTCCACGCACTCTCTCACTACCCCGAGCTGCGTGGCATGAGCAACGTCGTGATCGTGCGCAGTCCGCGTCTGGATGCATTTTCAACGTGGGCCAAGACGCATCCTTGGTCCCAATCCGGTCAGCCTGGTGGTTTCGAGGTCTCGCCTCCCGGACTCCGGCCGAGCTATTGCTTCAGCACGGTCGAGGAAGTGCGAAGGTCGACCTGGGAGCCCACATCAGGGTATGACTTCTGCTCCACGGGTCTCGGGCCGGCTCTCCTTGCAACGAGAGACACGGGCAATGTGACCTACGCGCCGTTCAGATTCGGAAGCTCGGTGGAACTTGGCATCGCAACCCCTTGCTTCCGTGGCGGCGGCACACCGTCGGGAATCGTCGCCCGCCGGCGCGCGTTCCTGGGTTGGTTCGTAATGGTGCTGGATCCTGCGGTGTTGCTTGACCACGCAGCAACCGGCCATACAGGTCTGTCGATCGCGCTCTCCTATGATGCGGCCTTTACCCACGTGCTTTTTCGAGACGGACGAGCACCGCGCGGGGGCCAAGAGCAAACCACGAGCCTCTCGAGCGGTTGGACAGTCGAGACATTCGGCGTCGTGAAAGGCGACGGGATAGTCGGCGACCCGGAGGCGCTGCAACTGCTGCTCGCGGGGCTCGCCGTCAGCCTCTTGATAGCAATTGTGTTCTACATGTTGGCAACCGGTCGAGCGCGCGCGGCAGCCCTCGTGCGCAAGCGCACCGACGAGCTTCGCTTTCAGGCGCTGCACGATCCTCTGACTTCGTTGCCAAATCGGGCGCTGATCCTCGACCGAATTGAACAAATGCTTGGACGAGCTCGGCGCGACCACGAACCGACGGCCGCGATGTTCCTCGATCTTGACGACTTCAAGTACATCAATGACACGCTGGGCCATCACGTCGGCGACGAGCTGCTTGTGGCAGTTGGCTCGAGGCTGCAATCGGGGATGCGCGAGGGCGACACCGTGGGGCGCCTGGGCGGCGACGAGTACGTGCTGCTTATTGAAGGCCCGTCGCTTAGTGCTGGTGCTGAGGTGGTTGCAGACCGGATTCTCGAAGCTCTCGACGCTCCGTTCGATGTCGCCGGATCCAAGCGTCCGATCTCTGTGTCAGCCAGCATCGGCGTGGCGGTCGGCGACCGCAGCACGCCCGAAAAGTTGCTTCGAGATGCTGACATCGCCTTGTACCAGGCCAAAGCTGCCGGGAAGCGCTGCAGGGTCTTCTTTGCACCCTCGATGCAGGACGACATGCTGAAGCAGGAGCGTTCGATGCGAGACCTGCAGGGGGCGCTGGAGTCGAGACAGTTCCGGCTTTCTTATCAGCTGACAGTCGACTTGCAGACCAACGCCTTCGCAGGTGTCGAGGCACTGCTTCGCTGGCAGCACCCCACTGGCAGGATCGTGCAGCCAAATGACTTCATTCCAGCCCTGGAAGCCAGCGGGCTAATCATCCCCGTCGGCGCTTGGGTGCTCGAAGAGGCATGCAAGCAGGGGGCGGCCTGGCATGCCGCCGGGCATGAGCTGAGCATTTCAGTCAACGTTTCAGCGAAACAGCTTCAGCATGACCGCATCATTGAAGATGTCGATCGCGCGCTCACGATCAGTGGCCTTGACTCCCATGCACTCATACTTGAATTGACTGAGACGGCCTTGATGAACGACGTCGAAGGAACCATCTCGCGACTCAAGAGACTTAAGGCGCTCGGTGTCGTGCTCGCGGTGGATGACTTTGGCACGGGCTACTCGTCCTTGTCGTACCTGCAGAAGTTTCCAATCGACATCTTGAAGATCGATCGCTCATTCGTGTCCGGGAGCGCAGCTGCCAGCAACGAATCTGTCACCCTCTTGCATGCACTCGTGCATCTCGGAAAGGTTCTTGGCCTCAAGATCGTTGCAGAGGGAGTCGAGGATCTGGAACAGCTGCAGCGGCTTCGTGCCGAGGGGGTTGAGTACGGACAAGGCTTCCTCTTCGCTCGACCGCTGGACGAAGCTGTCGTGACCGAGATGCTGACTGACCAAGCCGAAGGAAAGGGTCGATTGCTTCCGGCGGTAGCAGGCGCTGCAATCGTGTAACGGATGTGCAGGTGTCCTTTGCTGGACAAATGGAGCGAGCCCCCGTGAACGGAGAGTACGTCGTGCAGCCGCTTCAATAGGTTCTCGCGACAGCCAGAGGTCGTGGTGCTGGAGTCTGTCGAGCCCAGAAGAGATGGCGTGTTCGGGTCCACGTCGAGTGTGCCGCGGTTGGGTATCCGAGTAGCAGGGTGATCGCCCACGCAATGAATCGACTCAGAGTCGAGCTCGTCGACCTCTCGTTGTTCGCTGTCCGAACCGCCTCGTGTGGCACAAGCACCGGTTCTCTTGCCCCAGAGAAGACCTTTCCATGGGGTCTGAGGGGAATCCCTTGGGAATCATCGCCGCCAACTGCGAAGATCTGGAAGTACCGTATAGACCCGATACGCCTGTTGAACTGGCCTAACATTTCGCCAACGTACGGGCTGGATACTCGGAAACTGATTCCTAAACCGTGCGTCGCAGGTTCGAACACTGCCGAGGAACACTGCCGAGGAACACTGCCGAGGAACACTGCCGAGGGCGCCCTGAGAATGTCGCAAGCCGTAGCGCGTCGTCCTGATTCTCCGGTGACCTACTCCGTCCGAGAATCGCTGCTCGGATGAAGAGCCCCTTGTATTCGACGTCGTGGGCACTGAAGACACGGCACCTGCCAGCGCTCCGAGGCGGTGCACCGATCTTCCGGTGCACCGCCTCGGACTCGCAGCGACCGCTCGTGGCTGCTAGTGGTGCGCGAGCAGCGGAGCAAGCGACTGCACCTGCAGTGTGTCGCTCGCGTTGCCGAGGAACGGAAGGTTCCAGTTCTGCTCGATCGTCTGTAGCAGCGAGTAGTGGTTCAGCGGCGCGCTGTCCGTGACGCCCTTTGCGGCGTTGCGCGCGATGACAATCATCGGGACGTGCCCACCGCCGTAGAGCGTGCCACCCGCAAGGTCGCCGCCTCCCCCCGTCGTTGGGTTCGCCGGGGTCGCAGGCAGGACCGGCGAGTCGCAGCAGCCGGTGTTGTCGAGAGGTCCGTACGGCGCATTGTCCCCGTAGCCACCCTCGTCCCACGTGATGAAGATCGTCGAGTTCCCCGTCCACGCCTTCGACCTCATGATCGCGGTCACCCACGTGTGGAGGAAGTTGTCTCCATCCTGGTAGAGCGCCATCTGATTCGCGTCGGTCGGCGTGTTGGGGTACGGGCAGCTTGGCGCCCCGCCATGCATGTCGTTGCAGATGTTCGGCGAGATCCAGTTGAAGTCGGCAACCCTGCCCGTGTTGAGATCGTGGGTCAGCTGCGTGAGCGGCACCACGTTGTCCGCGACGGCTGGGTTGTTGAAGATGTCCGGATACTGCATGAATGGGTTGTGCTTGCGGACATAGAGGGCGGTTCCCGTCGAGCTGCTGGTGCAGTTGGGATCGGGAGCTGGGTTGGAGCACGAGCCGTAGTTCCCCGTGTACCCGGCCGACGGCATCGACTCCTGGTAGCCGCGCCAGCTCACCCTTGCTTGCGAGAGCTGGTCGAACAGGCTCAGGTGATTGAAGTAGCCCTGGTCCGCTTGCGCCTCGTCGTCGGCGTTCGAGCCCCACGTGCTGCCGCTCGTGACTGCCACGTAGTTCGGCAGGCTCGTGTGCGTCACGCCGGAGTAGTTCGTCGCGAGTCCGTACGTGCGCGAAAGGCTCTGGATGAACGACGTGTTGGGGTTCGACGGATTGAGCAGGTCGTTGTACGACGTGTTCTCCATCATGATCACGAAGACATGCCTCATCTGTGGGAACCCGGACCTGTCGCCGTCGTGATGGACGATTGCCCGTGCCGGGACGTTGGTCGCCATGGCCGGAACGCTCAGGCCGATCGCGAGACCAACGAGAATCGATGTGCCACCCATGAGTGGCGCGGTGAACTTACGTTTCCGCATTGCCTTTCCTCCTAACTGTCGGTTGCCTCTGCTTGCCGAGCGGGCCGAACAAGACAAACCCCCTCAGGACGCCGGTCTATCCCGGCTGCCGCCGGCTCGCAATCGGAATCCGAGAGAGGAGCATGGGCGTGACCTGCGGGCTACAAGGTCACGGACCTTGACAAACTCGCCATGCGACCCGAACCCGCCCATGCCGGAGCGTCGCGGCCAGTCGCGTGAAGCCTTCCTGGGCTGGGAACCACGAGCGAACATGCCCAAGTGCAGACGATGAAGGTGCTCTCAAGTAACTAGAGGATCCTCCTCGTCCGGGGCCTCTGGCCGGACTTGAGCGGTCAGCGGTCCTCGGAGCGATGGGGGATTCGAGATCGAGTTCGCGTGGCGATCAAGCCCGGATCGAGAGCGACGGACTCACTAGGACCACTGGCTGGACTCACGGCCAGCAGTCACTGGAGCAAGGAATGACTGGATCGACTGCTCCTCATCGTCTGCTGGAGCCCGCAACGACGGGACCGCCGTCCTCCAACCCTTGGTCATGCCTTAAGCGAGTCGAGACAACCATCAGTGACGCTCGGATCCACGGCTGCAAAAATCTGCCGAACGACCACGCGGAGGCAGAGACGTTGCGGTTCGAGCTTCGACCACGATCCCTTCTCCTTGCGGCGGTGACGGCGGCTGCGCTCGTTGCCACGACGGGGTCGTCGGCGCTGGCGTCGTCGCCGCGCCGCGTCGGGATCGGTGTCGCCGGGACGCCGCGGTTGATACACGACGCAGCACCGCACACCGGCTACGGCTTCAGCTCCCCTGATGCCATCACGACGCAGGGCGCCCCATCTGGGTGGTGAATCCCTCCCACGGGCTCTGTGACCGAGTTCCAAGCCTCGTCAGACAAGCTCATCCGCATCGTCCGAGGAAAGCAATACAAGTTCAACTATCCCGACAGCATCGCGGTTGACCATGCAGCAGTCTGGGTGTCGAATCTTTACGGCTACTCGGTCACGGAGTTCGCGAAGGCGACCGGCAAGCTTCTGAGGGTGATCAAGGGCACGAAGTTCGGCCTCGTGCGCGCTCGTCAAGGTGTACAAGGCCGGCCCTACGGGTTCTCGCTCCCGGACTCGATCACCTCGGATGGGTCGCGGGTCTGGGTCGCGAATCACGGCGCGAACTCGGTGACCTAACTCAACGCCTCGACCGGGGCGTTGATCCGAGTGCTGCGGAACTAACGCCGCCGCTGCTAGCTGGCGAGTCGCTCCCGCAGCTCCTTGCGCCGCGCGGCGGCGGGGTCGACGGGCTGCGCGCTCGGGTGATGGCGACGAGCGTCTTGCTCGGTGTGCTCGGGTGTGGTTGTCCGAATTGATCGATCGTGGCTCACGAGACATCCGACGTCGCCGTAATCGTCGCGCGGGTAGAGGGAGAACTGCTCGTAGGGGTTGAGAGGGTTCACCATGACGCTCCGATCGCACGCTGCAGGTCTCCGATGGCACCAGCCGATTCTGGGCTCGAGGACATCCCCTTGGCAGGGGACCCATTCAGTGTGTCCGCCCGCTGTAAACAGCCTGTAAGCAGCATGTTGCGACCTCGTTAAGAAGCTTCCCTTGCCGAGGCATCACGCTAGATCGGATCGCCGGACCCCGCTCGGGCGACGCCTCCCCCCGCCGTGCCACTCGGGATCGTGCAGCAATCACGCACGATTCAGGCCTCCCCGGGGATTCCTGGGGTCAGTTGACGGCCCGGTCCCGGCCCTCCCAGTAGGGCTCGCGAAGCTTGAACTTCTGGAGCTTCCCCGTCGCGGTCCGCGCCAATTCGAACCGGAACTCGATGGTCTTCGGTGCCTTGAAGTGCGCGAGCGACGTCCGGCAGTGCTCGATCAGCTCTGCCTCGGTCGCCTCATGCCCTGGGCGAAGGACGACGAGCGCCTTCACCGACTCGCCCCAGGTCTCGTCGGGCACGCCGATGACGGCAGCCTCTGCGACGGCGGGATGCTGGAAGAGGCAGTCCTCCACCTCGATCGAGCTCACGTTCTCGCCGCCAGTGATGATCACGTCCTTGCGCCGGTCGGTGATCACCGCGTACGGGCCGTCGAGCAAGCCGCCGTCACCCGTGTGGAACCAGCCGCCTTCGAGTGCCTTCGCGGTCTCGTCCGGCTGGTTCCAGTAGCTCTCGAAGACATGGTTCGAACGCGCGAGGATCTCGCCGTCGACGTCGACTGCGAGCTCGACACCGATCGCAGGCACGCCGGCGCGGCCGAGAAGCGCCGCGCGATCCATCGACGCGAGGTCATCCCACTCGCGCGGCGCCCGGTTGATCGTGAGGAGCGGTGAGGTCTCGGTCAGCCCGTAGATCTGGACGAACTCCCATCCGAGCTCGTCGAGGACGCGCTCGATCACGCGCCGCGGCGGGGGGGCGCCTGCGACGACGATCCGAACCTCGCCGCGCCCGGGCACGGTCGCGCCGTCAGCAGTTCGCTTCGCGGCAGCGTCGAGGATCATCGCGACGACGGCGGGAGCGCCGCACATGAGCGTGACGCCCTCGCGCTCGACGCGCCGCAAGATCTCTTCGCCGTCGACCTTGCGAAGGACCACGTGGCGCGCGCCCATGGCCGTCGCGGCGTAGGGCATGCCCCAGCCGTTCGCGTGAAACATAGGCAGCGTGTGCAAGAGCACGTCGCGATCAGAGACCTGGAGGTGCCAGCCGAAGCTCGCCGCGTTCAGCCAGCAGTTCCGATGCGTGAGCTGGACTCCCTTGGGATTCGCGGTCGTCCCTGAGGTGTAGTTGATCGAGCAGCTGGCATCCTCGTCGCGTGCCCAGGGCTCCGGCACACCGCGAGTCGCGCTGGGGTCGAAGAACTCAGGGTCGTCAGTGCCGTCAAGACGTACCGAGTGGGCGACATCGGCGCCTTTCAGCACGCCTTCGAGCTCGGGGTCATAGAGGAGCACCTCGGCGCCCGAGTGCTTGAGGATGAAGGCGATCTCTGCCTCGTTGAGGCGGAAGTTGATCGGCACGAGCACGCGGCCGTTGCCGCTCACGCCGAAGAAGGAGATGAGGAACCGCGCGGAGTTGGGGCTCACGATCGCGACTCTCGCCCCGTGTGCGACGCCGAGCTCGTCGAGCCGTGAGCCGAGTGCCGCCGCGCGTGCGTGCATGTCGGCGTAGCTCACTCTGCCGAGCGATGAGGGACCCTCGGGCTCGTCCACGATGGCGACGCGGTCGGGCATCGCGATCGCGGCGCGGTCGAGAAAGTCCCCGACAGTGAGCTCGACCTTCATGCGACCTCCCTTAGGACCGGCACCGCGACCCTACCGAAGCACGCGCAGGATCCTCGAGCCGGGCTCGCTGTCGAGACAGCTCGCGAGCACGCCGACTCGGCGTGGAAGGATCGCGGCGTGCGATTCGTCGTCTATGGCGCTGGTGCCATCGGCGGCGTGCTCGGCGGGCGTCTGGCCGAGCACGGCCACGACGTCGTGCTCATCGCGAGGGGCACGCATCTCGAGGCGATCCAGGCTCACGGGCTCACGCTCGAGTCGCCCGACGACCGTGTCACCCTCGAGGTCGAGGCAGTCGGCGCGCCCGGCGAGCTCTCGTTCCGCACCGACGACGTCGTGGTGCTGTCCATGAAGAGCCAGGACACCGTGGGTGCCCTTGACGCGCTGGTGGCAGTGGCGCCGAGGTCGACGCCGATCGTCTGTGCGCAGAACGGCGTCGAGAACGAGCGGTCGGCGCTTCGCCGCTTCGAGCACGTCTACGGCATGTGCGTGATGTGCCCCGCGACGCACCTCGAACCGGGGATCGTCCAGGCCAGCTCGTCTCCGGTGACCGGGATCATGGACCTCGGGCGGTGGCCGTCGGGTCTTGATGCCACGGCCATCGAGATCGCCGCGGCGCTGTCGCTCTCGACGTTTGCGTCGGAGCCGCGGGCGGACATCGCGAGGTGGAAGTGGGGGAAGCTCCTCATGAATCTGGGCAACGCGGTGGAAGCGGTCTACCGTCGTGACGCGCGCGCCGGCGAGCTCGCCACTGCCGCGCGCCTCGAGGGCATCGAGTGCCTCCAGGCTGCAGGCGTCGACTTCGTTGGCCCCGATGAGGACTCGACTCGGCGAGGTGAGCTGCTCACCTCGAGGCCCATTGGTGATCTGCCGAGGTCGGGCGGGTCGACCTGGCAGAGCCTCTCGAGGGCGGCGGGCATCGTCGAGACTGACTACCTCACCGGTGAGATCGTGCTGCTTGGTCGGTTGATCGGCTTCCCGACCCCCGTGAACACCTTGCTCCAAGAGATGGCGAACACCGCCGCGCGATCTCACGCCGAGCCAGGCTCGAGATCGGCCGACGAGGCGTTCGACACGCTGTCGAGCGCTGTGCAAGAGGCCACGTGAAGCGGGACGGCGCCGCGTCGCTCGGGCGGCATCTCGCCGCGCTGAGCTAGAGGACCATTGGCCACTTGTGTGGTGGTGGCTGGCCCAGGGCCCTCAACAAGTTGGGTCGCATGAGCTCCTCGGCTCGCACCGCGACTACTTGTTCGACGGCTGGTCGCTCGGTTCCAGTCCGACGCGTGAGCTCGTCGTGCGCGTCGCACTCCATCGAGGTGGCGCGAAGGTAGCCTCCGAAGACCGATGACGTCCCAACGCACGGTGCCCCTTCAAGCAGGCGGCCACGAGCCGCAGCACGACCCGCTTCCGATTGGGTCATCGAGGTTGGGCGCGATCGAAGTCGCGATTCTCGTCGGTCTCGTGGTTCTCGGCGCGGTCATCCGTGTCCACGGCTTCACGTCGAACGACCTGTGGTTCGACGACGCATGGGCTGCGGCACCGGCCCGAGTGGGACTGTCGAAGGCGGTCCATATGGTGCTCACGGCTCCTGGGTACGGCCTCGCGCTGCGCTCGTGGATCCGCATCGATCCGGGGACGACGTGGTTCGCGCAGCTCCCGGCCTACTTGCTCAGCGTCGTGGCGATCCCTTCGGTGTGGGGTGTCGTGCGCCGCCTGCACCTGCCGCGGTGGACGGCCCTGGGCGCCGCCGCCGTCATCGCGGCGGGCCCGCTCGCCGTGCAGTACTCGACCAGGGTGAAGGAGTACCCCTTCGACCTGCTTGCAGCGTGCGTGCTGCTGGTGCTGGCCGAGAGGGTGCGCGAGGTGCCGTCGACCTTGCGGCTCTGGTCGCTCGCAGGCGCCTCGGTCGTTGCCTTCGCGATGTCCGCGGGCCCAGCGCCGGTGATCGCCGGCATCTGGCTCGCCGTGCTCATCTGGTCAGTCACACGACCCGTGTCGCTCGCGAAGCTGCCAGGCCCACTTGCCGCCCTGGCGGTCGGGTGCGGTCTCGTGTGGGTGGCCTTCTTGCGGCACCTTCCTGGAGTGCTCTCGTTCAACTGGCGACGGCGGGGCTTCCTCGTCGACTACCGGTCGTTCTCGCTCGCGGAGCGGACCGTGTCCATGATCTTCGGCGGGTTCGTGCATGCGTTCGCCGCGTACCCCGTGCCCATGACCTTCTTCAACACGAAACGGGGACTCCACGCGGTCTCGGTCGCCCTCATCGGCGTCGCGCTCCTCGCCGTCGCGGTCGCCGGACCAATCGCCGCCGCGGCGAGGCGACGGTGGACGACACCGGCACTGCCGTCAGCCCTCGCACTCGTCGTGGCCGTGCTCCTCGCGTTCGCCGACCGCGTGCCATTGGGCGACGGCCGCACCGACGAGGTGCTCTACCCCGCACTCCTCGTGTGCCTCGCGTCGGTGTCAGCGTCGGTCGCACCGCGGGTCGCCCGGGCGGCGCCGAAGCTGCTGGCAACGCGGGCGGCCCGGTCGGGTCTCGTCGCCCTTGCGCTCGCGGGCGTCGCGCTGTACGGCCTGGCTCACGAGGCGGTCTACCCGTCGGTGTCGCTGCGGGGAGTCGCGGCCCGGCTGCCGGCACTCGAGCGGCCAGGCGACGTCGTCTTCGTCGACACGTTCAACTCGTTCGCGTGGTGCTACTACGGGCTCTCGACGTGTCGCATCCAGGTGGGAGGCGCACCGGTCTGGCCGCAGGGCTTCCGCCCGATCTCGACGGCCCCGGGCGTGTTCATCGCGTCGCACTACGGCATCCCGCTGCCCGAGCTCACCGCGGCGCAGCAGCGGGCGCGGCGGATCTGGTACGTCGGGTACACCTTCGGCACGTTCGACGTGGGAGCTGGCGCCTCGCGGGCGAACGTGCCGGTGCCCACCTACATGACCGGCCTGTTGCGCCACTATGGCTGGCGACCGGCCTACCCGTCCAAGAGCACGGTGATCCTCGGGCTCCATGCCTATGCCTGGCTCTACACGAAGGGGCGCTGAGTCCCACTCGACCCTGCCCGCGCCAAAGGAGCATCAGTCCCATGTTCACGAAGGCGAGTGACCTATCCTGACGGCGAATCGAGCATAGATCGGAAGAGCACA
>ODAK010000958.1_pt1 | contig 32593 bp, 31 predicted proteins | sample 1539591 | NCBI WGS metagenome assembly ODAK01 (sample SAMEA3539303, study PRJEB22396) | soil metagenome | biome: tundra; feature: field; material: soil | place: USA | collected 2010-05 | depth 0.15 m | reverse complement strand
CGGCGACGTAGCCAAGTGGTAAGGCAGAGGTCTGCAAAACCTTCATCGTGGGTTCGATTCCCACCGTCGCCTCACCCCGCGTATCCTCGTCGGCGTGACCGTTACCGAGGCCGTGCACACTCGCGCCCACATCGATCTGGCGGAACGGGCGCGACAAGTGCTCCCGGGCGGTGCCACCCACGCATCGCGCTCCTACGATCCGCGCATCTACGTCGCCCGGTCGAGTGGCTCGAGGAAGTGGCTCATCGATGGCACCGAGCTCATCGACTACACGATGGGCCACGGAGCGCTGCTCCTCGGACACGCACACCCGGCGATCGTCGCGGCCGTGCAGGAGCAGGTCGCGCGAGGGACGCACTACGGCGCCGCGCATCCGCTCGAGGTCGAGTGGGCAGAGCTGATCGCGGCGCTGGTCCCCTCGGCTGACAAGGTCCGGTTCACAGCCTCCGGCACCGAAGCGGTGATGCTCGCTCTGCGGGTGGCTCGTGCGGCCACCGGTCGGGACCGCATCCTCAAGCTCCAGGAGCACTTCCACGGATGGTCCGATGCGGTGAGCCCGTTCCTCGACCGCGACGGCCGGACGCGCACTCCCGCCGGCGTGCCGGCGGCGCTGGGCCTGCTCACCACTGTGGTCCGCACCGACGATCCCGTCGACCTCGAGGCGGCCCTCGCCGGCGGTGATGTCGCAGCGGTGATCATGGAGGCATCGGGCGCCCACTACGGCCAGCTCCCGCTCGATCCCTCGTTCATAGCCGCAGCCCGGGCCGCCTGTACCGCGACGGGCACGGTGCTCATCTTTGATGAGGTGGTGACCGGGTTCCGCGTCGCACCGGGGGGCATGCAGTCCGTGCTCGGCATCACCCCGGACATCAGCGTCCTGGGGAAAGTGATGGCCGGTGGCCTTCCCTCGGGCGCGGTCGCCGGCCGGGGCGGTCTCCTCGAGTTGCTCGCTACGACGATCGCTCACCCGGGCACCTTCAACGCCAACCCGCTCAGCGCAGTCGCCGGGATCGCGACGCTCCGGCTCGTCGCCGACGGTGCCCCCCAGCGGACTGCGGACGCCTACGCGACCAGCCTCGCGGCCGAGTGGACCGGGGCCCTCGCCGCGGCCGGCATCCCAGGGACCATCCGGCGACTGTCGAGCATCCTCCACATCTTTCTCGGCGAGCCGTCGGCACAGGCGCGCATCGCCAATGCGATGCGCGCAGAAGGCGTGGACATCCTCAACACGAGCGCCTTCTGCTCATCGGTGCATACGATCGCCGACCTCGAACAGTCGGTCGCGGCGTTCGCACGGGCGATCGTCGTCGCGTCGACCCCCACGTAGGCCGTCCGCCGGCGGGGACCCGCTAGATGATCCCGTGTCGCTGCGCCCAGAGCGCCGCCTGGACGCGGTCCTCGACGCCGAGACGATCGAAGACGGATCCGAGGTGCGCCTTGACGGTCTTCTCGCTGATTCCGAGGCGCCAGGCGATCTGCTTGTTGCTCATCCCCCGCCCGACCAGCGTCAGCACGTCGAGCTCGCGCTGGGTGAGGTCATCGAGCGGCCGCCGCTTGACGCGATCGCGAAGCAACTCCTTGGCGGCCTTGGGTGAGAGCGGCGTATCCCCCTTCGCCGCTGACCTGATCCCGTTGAGGAGCTCCTGGGGCTCGGTGTCCTTGAGCAGGAAGCCGACCGCGCCGTTGTCGATCGCCTCCACCACCATGTCGTGCTCCGAATACGAGGTCAGCATCACGACCTTGGTCCCGGCCACCGCCTTGAGCATCCTGCGGAGCGCCTCGAACCCGTTCATCCCGGGCATCGAGATGTCCATCAGCACGATGTCGGGGTGCTCCTCGACGGCGTAGGCGACCGCCTCCTCACCATCGGAAGCGGCTCCGACCACCGTGATGTCGGTGGTGCCGTTCAGAAGGGAGGTCAGCCCTCGTCTCACCAACGGATGATCATCGACGATGAGCACACGGATGGGAGTGGGGTGCGTAACGTCCACAGTCGTTGCCAGCCTAACCGATATCTCTCGCTCGGGAGAAAGAAGTCGGCGGTGGCACCGACCCAGCAGAACCGCGATACACCCGGTGCCGCGGGGAGGGGGAGCCCGCGAGGGTAAACCACTGAACTGGGTCGGCGCCCGCCCGCCTATCAGGGGGACTTGCGTTTCGAAAGAGATGAATTCCCGTCGCGACGATAGTCAGCCCGGAGCCATCCCGGCGCTGCTAGGACGATCGTCTTAAGACCCCGTGGTCCTTCGCTGCAGGGCCTCTCGATTCGACTGGAGCCGCTTCGCGACCTCGCGCTCGGCTCCGTGGGTGGAGGGGTCGTAATAGCGCCTCCCCGCCAGCGACTCCGGGAGGTGCTGTTGCTCCACCACTCCCCCCTCGTGGTCGTGGGCATACCGGTAGCCGCTCCCGTAGCCGAGGGCGCGACCGAGGCCGGTGACGGCGTTGCGGAGGTGCAGCGGCACCGGCTGATGGAGGGTCTCGGCGACGTCGCCCGAGGCTGCGACGTAGGCGCGGAGCACGCTGTTGCTCTTGGGCGCGGCCGCAAGATAGAGCGCCGCCTCGGTGAGCGGCAGGAATCCCTCGGGCATGCCGATGAAGTGCGCAGCCTGCTGCGCCGCCACGGCGACGCTGAGCGCGTGCGGATCGGCGAGCCCGACGTCCTCCGCCGCCAGGATCACCATGCGACGCGCGACAAAGAGCGGATCCTCGCCGGCTTCGAGCATCCGGGCCAGCCAATACACGGCGGCGTCGGGGTCGCTGCCCCGGATGGATTTGATGAACGCCGAGATCAACCAGTAGTGCTGGTCGCCGGCTCGGTCGTACAGAAGCGCCGGGTTCTGGAGTGCGCCCTCCACGTCGCCGGCGGTCACGCGCACCTGGCCGGCAGCATCTGGAAGCGCGGCTTGGACGGCGAGCTCGAGGGAGTTCAGCGCGATGCGTGCATCCCCGCCGCACAGCGTCACCAGGCGGTCAATCGCGTCGGCGTCGACCGAGACGCGGTGCGCGCCGAGCCCGCGCTCGGCGTCCGAGATGGCGCGCTCGATGAGGCTGCGGACGTCGTCGGGTTCCAATGCCTCGAGGCGGATGACGCGGCTGCGCGACAGCAGGGCAGCGTTGACCTCGAACGACGGGTTCTCGGTGGTGGCGCCGAGGAGCGTCACGGTCGCGTTCTCGACGTGGGGCAGCACGGCATCCTGCTGGCCTTTGTTGAACCGGTGGATCTCGTCGATGAACAACACCGTCCGCCGTCCCGTGCGCAGGCGTTCCTGCGCCCGCTCGACCACCTTGCGCAGGTCGGCAACCCCGGCGCTGGTCGCGCTGACCGCCTCGAAGGTGGCGTTCGTCGCCCCTGCGATGAGAACCGCGAGCGTCGTCTTGCCGCTCCCGGGAGGCCCCCAGAGAATGAGCGACGGGACCTCGCCGGCTTCGACCGCCCGGCGGAGCACCGTGCCCGCACCGATCGCCCGGTGCTGGCCGACGAACTCGTCGAAGGTGCGTGGGCGCATCCGCGTTGCCAGGGGCGCGTGGGCCGCCGCGCCGGAAGCCTGCGTTGGGCTGACGGGGTCTGCGCCGAAGAGCGAAGGCTGTCCGGCCACAGACGGAGTCCCGCTCAGCTGCTGGAGGGCGGGACGGTGACGACCGTCGGCGGCTCGAGCCCCGGCGCGTCGCCGAGGACGCTGCGCAGGACCTGCGCCGCGCCGAGCAGCCCGGACGTCTCGGCGGGAACGACCAGCTTGGCGTTGGGGCTCTCGGCGAATTTCGTGAGGGTGTCCAGCTGGAGGATCGCGACCAGGGTCGGATCCGGCGCGGCCGCCTTGATCGACCCGTACACGGTCGAGATCGCCTGGGCACGTCCTTCGGCCTCGAGGATCGCCGCCTGCCGGTTGCCCTCAGCGCGGAGGATCGCCGCCTGCCGCTCACCCTCGGCCTGCTTGATGGCAGCCTGCCGGTTGCCGTCCGCGATATTCACCGCCGACTGCTGCTGCCCTTCCGATTGCAGGATGCGCGCACGCTTCTCCTGGTCGGCCTGCTTCTGCAGCGCCATGGCCTGGAGGATCTGCACCGGAGGCGAGATGTCGACGATCTCGATGCGGTTGATCCGGATGCCCCACTTGTCGGTGACCTGCTCCATCTGCTGCTGCATGGCGGCATTGATCTGCTCGCGCGAGGACAGCGCCTCGTCGAGGCTGACGTTGCCGAACGCATTACGCAGGGTGGTCCGAGCCTGCTGGTCGATGGCGACGAGGTAGTCGGAGACGTTGAACAGGGCCGCGCGCGGCTCGATGACCTGGCTGAAGATGGTGGCGTTGACGGCAACTGCCACGTTGTCGCGGGTGATCACGTCCTGCCGGTCGCCCGTGCGTGGGGTCTCGCGCATGTCCACCCGGAGCAGCTTGTCGATGAACGGCGTGATGATCGTGAGTCCGGCCTGCGATTCCCGCCGAAAGCGTCCAAAACGCGTGACCACGCCGGCGAATCCCTGGGGGACGACGCGCACCGCGCCGCCGATGAGGATCGCGACCACGATGAGCAGGACGACGACGATGATCGCGGTGACCAGACCACTGTTGTCCACTGAGTCAGCCTCCCTTGGGGGGCGCGATCACAAGGGTGGTGCCGCGCACTTCGACGACGGTAACCTGCTGGTGTGCCGGCACGCCGCCGGGAATGCTGGTCACCGCGAGCCAGCGTTCGTTGAACAGCCGCGCGTGGCCTGGGTGGTTCTCGTCGCCGACCGGTTCGAGCGTCAATGCCGGCTGCCCGACGAGGTTGTCCGACGCACCCGGCATTGCGAGCTTCGGTCCGAGGTGCCGAGCCGAGAGGCGGGCCAGCGTCGGCCGCACCGCCATGGTTCCGACGATGGCGACGGCGGCCCCGACGATCGCCTGGAGCCAGACGGGGGTGGGAAACACCGCCACGATCGTGGCCGCGAACGAACCCAGGGCGAGAAAGAGGGCGTAGAACGCCTGGGTGTGGACTTCCATCCCCACGAGGACCAGGCCGGCCAGCAGCCAGACGACCCACATCCAGGACAGCATGGAGCGAGTGTACCCGCCTGAAGAAACGGCTACACAAACGGTTCGCTGATCATCCGTCCCCCTGCGGCTCGGAGCAGGGCGAGCGCGACCAGCCCGCCGAGCGTCGCCCACGCTACGAGGCTGATCGCAACCTGGCTGAGATCAGTTCCTGCCAGCTGTGCGTGGATCAGAAAGATCACGAACATCGGATAGCTCAGGCGGTGGATCCAACGCCAGATCGAGACGCGCATCCAGCGGCGCAGGGCCGAGGTGGCGGCGATCAGGACGAGGAGGAGGAAGCCGATGGTGCCGAGTCCGACGGCGAGTTGTGACCCGGTGCCCTCGTTGACGCGAAACGGGACGAGCAGGTCGAGCGGTGTGATCCTCGACGTCGCGTCGAGCAGCAATGTCGTCACGTGGACGGCGATGAGCGGAACCCAGAACCAGGTGAAGAACCCATGCACCGCAACGACCGCTCGATTTCGCGCAACCGGCGCGAGCAGCGCTGTTCGGATTGCCATGCCGGTGAGCAGCGACGCGGCGAGCACGAAGAATGCGGCCAGAGCCGCCGCGCGGGCCGCGTACCAGAGCACCAGATCGGCAGTCATGTCATGCAGCCAGCGCACCGGTCGACGTGACCAGCGCGTAGCGGGCAGCGCCGCGGGCGGCGAGCCAGCCCGCCGCCGCCGGTGCGCCCACCATGCATGCGCCCTTGGCCAGCACCTCGGCGCGCAGCGCGGTCTCGGCGATCACGGAGATCGCAGCGATGCCTGTCCGCGCCGGCCGGCCCGTCCGTGGGTCGATGAGGTGGTGGCCACCGGGCCACCGCCGTCCCGAGGTGCCGGAGGTTGCGAGGCCGGCGTCTCTGACGACGACCGGACTGCCGTCGCAGAGCGACACCGTCCATCCCTCACCGGCAGGCCCGGCGCCGCGGGTGCGAACGTCACCGCCGAGGTTGACCGCCGCGTTGCCGAAGCGCTCGCACAGCCTGTCGGCGAGCCATCCCTTGCCAACGCCGCCGAGATCGATCGCGCATCGTGGAGCCAGGCGCGCCCACCCATCGCCAACCTCGAGCACGCCGGGCAGCGGCGGCACCTCGCGCCATTCAGAAGTGCGCACGGTGACCGCTGGCCGGCGCCGGACCTCGGTGATGGACCGATCGTATCCAGCGTCGATGAGCGCGGGCAGGCACGCGGCGTTCACCAGGCCATCGCTGAGCTCGTACGCGTCGATGCAGACGCGCAGCAGCTCGCCGAGAAGCGCCGACACATGGACCCTGGGACCTGCATCGGCATTGAATCGCGAAAGCTCGCTGCTCGGATCGAAACGTGTCAGCCGCTGTTCCAAGGCGTAGGTGTCGGCCACGACGGCCGAAACATCGGCTTCGCTCGCACCGCACGCGATCACCGCACATCGCGCCCCGCCGAACGCGGTGAAGACGTGCCTGATGTCGTCGTCCGCGGTGTTCACGAGACGTAGGTATTGATGAGCGGATGGGTCGCCGGAGGTGCGTCGACAACCGAGGGGACGATCGATCCCCCTGCGGAGGCGCTGGAGCTGCCGCAGCTTCCAGTTGTGCCTGACGCGCCCCGTCGCAAAGCCGCGAGGGCGGCCTCGACCTCGAGACGTTGTGCGGGGGTCAGGGTGGCGAGGATGGCTCGGCGCGCCGACGCGCTGGTCGCCTGACGCACCTGCTGCAGCACCGGATCCAGCGACGGATCGAGCATCGCGCCCGTGCCGCTCGTCGCAGCGCCCGATCCGCCACACGAGGGCGGGATGACCAGCGCCGCCGCGTTCGACGACGCCCCGTGCACCGGCGGGCGCAATGGAGCGGCCTCGGGTCTCGGATCGGTGGCGACGAGCACGCCGCTCACACCGCACACCGCGACGGCTCCAATGCCGCTGATCGCCTTGAGCGCACGTGTGCTGAGCGCCATGACTAGAGCGTCTGGATGATCGGCAACTCGGGAAACGATGCGCCCAGCACCGACGCCGGGTCTGCGTTGAGCCAGTCGCGAATCAGGGTCTGATAAACGCTGCGAAAATCGACGTTGTACTGAAGGTTCCCGGCGTCGACGGTCCTGGTCAGCGACGGTTGCTCGCCGAAGACTCCTCCCTTGACTGGCTTTCCGACGACGAAGATCGGTGCCGCTGCGCCGTGGTCGGTGCCCTTCCCGCCATTCTCGGCGACACGCCTGCCGAATTCCGACCACGTCATGAGCACGACCCGATCGGCCATGCCGTGGTTGGCGATGTCCTGCATGAACGCGCTGACCGCGCTGTCGACATAAGCGAGCAGCGCGTTCTGGCGCGTGTCCTCGTCCTGGTGGGTGTCGAAGCCGCCGAGGACGACGTGACAGATCTTGACGCTCGGCTGCGTGATGATCATCTCGGCAGTGAGCTGCAGCGACGTCGCGAGACTGTTCTTGCTGCCGTACACCGTGCTCTGCGCCGTGTAGCTCACCGACGGTGTGTAGCGATGCTGCGAATCGCCGAGTGCCGCGATCCCGTATTCCGCAGTCGAGAGCGCCTGGTCGAACAGCGCTCCGTAGATCCCGGGCGTCTGCTTGTAGAGCGCGGGAGCGGCGACTTGGCGCCCCGCTCCGCCCTGCACCTGATACGTGGGAATCGAGTCGATCACGCTCACCGTGGCGTTCTGCGCGACCAACTCCGCGGGGGTGCTGGCCTGGCCGAGCGCGCATCCGGTGAGCGGATGTCCCTGACCATCGAGCTGGCTGGCCAGCAGCTTGCCGAGCCATCCCTCGGTCTGCTGCATGCTCGGATCCGCGTGCTCCCAGATGTACAGCCCCTCGAAGTGGGAGTACACCGGCTTCGGATACCCGACCCCCTGCACCACCGCAACTTCGCCCGCGTCGAAGAGCTTCTTCAGACCGGGCATCACCGGGTTGAGGCCGACGCTGGCGTTCAGGGGCAACACCTTGTCGGCGGTGATCCCGATCGTCGGCCGCGCCTGCAGGTACGCCGGATCCGCGAACGGAATGACCGTGTTCAGACCGTCATTCCCGCCACCGAGCTGGAGGATGACGAGGACCTTGTCGTTGTGCACGTCCTCGACCGTTGCGGCGAAAACCGACTTGGCGAAGACCGGCGGCACGATGATGCCGACCCCGGTTGCGGTGATGCCGCTCACCATGAAATCGCGCCGTGTGATCATGTCGACTGCCTCATTTGAGCTGGAATTCGGGGCTGCCGAGGAGCGCGTACCACCGGTCGCCGTCGCTCTGGCTTGCGTTGAACACGGCGGCGGTATCTGTTCCAACCACGCCATCGAGCTGCGCATGCACGGCCGCCACCGGGTCCGGGAAGGTGTGCGCAGAGGCGACCACATTTGCAGCGAAATTGAGCCGCGCGAGCCACGCTCCGGATGACACCCATCCCTGGTTGGCCGGCCAGCCTGCAACAGTGGGCATGTCGTAGAGGATCTGATCCATCGCCGCGCCGGCCTGCACGCACCTTGCGGCAAGGTTGGGTCGGTTGAGCGCGCGCATGGTTGCGACCATGTACTCGGCTGGACCGCGCACGAGGGACCGATAAGCATCAGGCGCGCTGAACGCTTCGCTCGTGAAGATCGTGCGCATCAACGTCTTGATGTCGTAGTTGCTGCTCCGAAACGCCGTGGCCACGCTGGTCACCAGGGAGGCCGGCGGATCCGGCGTGCAGAACTGCACCAGCGCATTTCGCGCGATGTGCGGCGCGCAGGCCGGCTGCGCCAGGATGATGTCGAGTGCCTGCGCCGGATCGATATTCCCCGTGCGTCCCAGGAACGTCTTGACACCGGCGTCGTGTTGCTGTGGAGCGAGGACTCCTTTGAAGCTTGCCCCCTGGGCAAGCAACTGACCCACTGCCTGCGCATAAGCGGCGGGCGTCGATCCCTTGAGCTTCGGCAACTGCATCCGCTGACCGTTCGCGTCCACGAGGATCGTCCTGATGCCCGAGAGAGCACGCGCCCCTTCGCGGACATCGCTTTCGGAGTAGTTGCCGACCCCGAGGGTGAAGAGTTCCATGAGTTCGCGGCTGTAGTTCTCGTTGGGCGCGGCCGCTGTGCTCTCCTCGAGATCGAGGTAGCGAATCATCAGCGGGTCGAAGGTGACCGCGTTGATGAGCGAACGGAAGTCCGTGCGCCCGATCGAGCGGTAGAGGACGTTCTGCTGCAGGACGAAGGGCAACCGCGCGGCCTTTCGATAGTCACTGGTGAGCAGCCCGTGCCAGAACAGCGTCATGCGCTCCGGGAACTGCGCCGGCGTCGTTGCCATGTGTTCATACCAGGCGCGTACGACCGCCTGGTAACTGGTCGGGTCGGCCACCGTCGGCAGCGGTTGAGCCGCCTGGTTGACGATCATGTCGACGAGATCCGGATAGGACATCGACGCTGCCGAGTCCAACTCGGCGGCGGTGTAGCCGAAGGTCGCCCGCCGGAGCAGATGGGCCGCACGTCCGGCGGAGGTGGTGAGCGGGCTCGCCCACGCTCCGGCGGCGCCGCCCGCTGAGGCAACCTTCTGGGAGACACCGGGCAGTTGGAGGGTGAGGTAGCGGAAGCCCACTGCGCCGACCACGCCGCCGGCGGCGATCCCCAGGACCTGGCGGCGGCTGAGCTTGATGTGTGCGCTGCCCATGAGCGGCCAGTTTCGACATCCGACCTGAGAATTTCCCTGGCGACCAGGGCCTCCCAGGCACATCTCAGGCAACTCTCAGCCGCAAGCCCTGCATCCATGCGCTGAGCCCACCCCCCAACTCCACTCGGTAGACTGGAATCAAGCCCGGCGCGCTGCCGGCTGCATCCGGATCATTTGCAAGGGAGTACCACCGATGCCGTCCACTCCGGCCGAAATATTCAGCGAGATCAATTCCCGCATCGCAGCCGACCCCACCAAGACGGCGGGGATGACCGCCATCTACGCCTTCGACCTCGGGGGCGAGGCGCCCGGCCAGTACCACATCTCGCTCAAAGACGGCAGCGCCGACGTCGGCGAGGGCGCGCCCGAGAACCCGAACATCACGATCACCATGAAGTCCGAGGATTTCGTCGACCTGGCCACGGGCAAGCTCGACGGCACCATGGCGTTCATGAGCGGGAAGATCAAGATCAAGGGCGACATGGGTCTCGCGATGAAGCTCCAGTCGGTGCTCCGCTAAGCATCACCGGACTGCGCACGGTGGCTGCGGATCTCCGCCCGGTGCGATTCGACTACGACGAGAAGAATCGATCGCTGCTGATCGAGTGGTCGGACGGCGCCGCGCATGCGATCCCTTTTGCGGTGCTCCGGCGCGCCTGCCCCTGCGCCGCGTGCAAGGGTGAGCCGGGGTATCGGGGACGGTTCAGCGCCGACCCCGATCTCCACGCCGGCGAGGACGAGCTCGCCGACATCTCACTGGTCGGCGCCTACGGCCTGAACACCGTCTGGGCAGACGGCCACAACACCGGCATCTACACGTACCAGCGGCTCCGCGAGCTCGGCAATGCGTCGGCGTAGAGTTCGCCGCGATGACCGCCGAAGCCACGCCGACCACCGCGCCTCAGCTGTTGCGTTCCGTCACCGACGGCGTGCTCACCCTCACGCTCAATCGGCCCGAGGTGCTCAACGCGATCACACCGGCATTGCTCGATGAGGTCACCGAGTCGCTCCGCGACGCGGCGTCGGGCACAGCGGTCCGCGCGGTCGTCATCACCGGCGCCGGGCGTGGCTTCTGCAGCGGACAGGACCTGCGTGCGGCGGCAAGCGAAGCCGGACTCGATGTCGGCGCCGTGCTCCGGGATCACTACACCCCGGCGATCCGGGCGATTCGCTCGATGGATCAACCCGTGATCGCCGCTGTCAACGGGGTCGCCGCCGGAGCTGGGTTCTCCCTCGCGCTCGCGTGCGACCTGCGCATCGCCGCCGAGTCCGCCACCTTCGTGCAGGCGTTCGTGCGCATCGGCCTCATCCCCGACCTGGCGAGCACCTACTTTCTACCGCGCCTGATCGGGCCGGCACGCGCCGCCGAGCTGACCATGCTCGGCGAGACCGTCAATGCCGGTCGTGCCCTCGAGCTCGGCATCGTGAACCGCGTGGTCGCGGATTCGGATCTTGGCGCGGCGGCCGCCGAGCTCGCCGCGAGGCTCGCGCGCGGGCCGCGTTCGATCGGCCTCACCAAGCGCGCCCTCGAGGTCTCACACGAGAACGATCTCGAGGCCCAGCTGGCGGTCGAGGAGCGCCTCCAGAGTGAGGCCACGACCACGAGCGACTTCTTCGAGGGCATCAGCGCCTTTCTCGAGAAGCGTCGGGCAACGTTCACGGGCTCGTAGTTCCCGACATGCTCGGAGCTGTCGACAAGCTCACGGCGCTGCTGGGCTCCGCCAGGGTCCTGACCGGTACCGACATCAGCGAGGACGACTGGCACGACGAGTCGCTGGTGGCGCTCTGGCACGCACCGGACGCGGTCGTCCTCCCCCATTCGGCGGCCGAGGTCGCCGAGATCATCGCCATCGCCCGGGACTTCGCCATGCCGGTCACCGCACGCGGGTCAGGCACCGGTCTCGCCGGCGCGTGCGTGCCCCGCGCCGGCGGCGTGCTGATCGCCTTTCGGGAGATGAGCGCCATTCTGGAGATCGATGTCGACAACCAGGTCGCCGTCGTCCAGCCGGGGGTGAACCTTCGCGCGCTCGACGAGGCGACTGCGCGGCACGGGCTCGTCTACCCCGTGTTCCCGGGTGAGAGCAGCGCGAGCCTCGGGGGCAGTGTCGCGACCAACGCCGGCGGGATGCGCGCTGTCAAATACGGCGTCACCCGCCACCAGGTGCTCGGGCTCGAGGCGGTGCTCGGTACCGGTGAGGTGATTCGGACCGGGGGAAAATTCGTCAAGGCGACGTCCGGGTACGATCTCACCCAGCTGATCGTCGGATCCGAGGGCACCCTTGCGATCGTCACCGAGGCGACCCTGCGGCTCTACCCCCGCCAGGCGCATGCCGCGACCGTGCTCGCACCGTTTCGGACCGTCGCCGACATCGCCGCAGCGGTGCCGCGGATCGTGCAGAGCGGCATTGCGCCGATGATCCTCGAGTACATCGACGTGATGTCGATGGCAGCCATCACCGCCGCGCGCGGCCTCGAACTCGGGATCGGCGCAGCCGTCAAGGAGGCCGCGCTCGCCTACCTGGTGGTCGTCCTCGAGTCCCGCGACTCCGGCCGGCTCGACGAGGACATCGAGTCACTCGGCGATCTGATCACGACACTGGGCGCGCTCGACGTCTACGTCCTGCCGCCGCGCGCGGCTGCGGATCTCATCGAGGCGCGGGAGCGGGCCTTCTTCGCCGCCAAGGCCGCCGGCGCCAACGAGATCGTGGACACCGTCGTGCCACGAGCCCAGATCCCGGAATTTCTGGCCCGGGTGCAACTGATTGCTCAGGACACGGGGTCGATGGTGGTCGGCTGCGGCCACGCGGGCGACGGCAACGTGCACCTGTCGGTCTTCCAGTCCGATCCGGAGCGCCTCGAGCAGGTGCTGCGGAGCGTGTTTGCCGCCGGCGCCGCCCTCGGCGGCGCGGTGTCGGGCGAGCACGGCATCGGCACCGACAAGCGCGGCCACTTCCTCGCCCTCGAGGATCCGGCGAAGCTCGCGCTCATGGCCAGGATCAAGGCGGCTTTCGACCCCGACGGCATCCTCAATCCCGGGGCGATGCTCGGGCCGGCACCGGCGCTGGTCGAGGCGGGCGCCGGATGATCGGCGGCGAAGCCCTGGTCCGGAGTCTTGTGACCTCGGGCGTCGACGTGGTGTTCGGCAACCCCGGCACATCGGAGATGCATTTCGTCGCCACCCTCGACGCCGTCCCGGAGATGCGAGGCGTGCTCGCGCTGTTCGAAGGCGTGGCCACGGGCGCCGCCGACGGCTATGCGCGACTTCGCGAGAGTCCGGCCGCGGTGCTCCTCCACCTGGGGCCCGGTCTCGGCAACGGCCTCGCCAATCTGCACAACGCACGGCGCAGTCGAGCGCCCGTTGTGGCGATCGTCGGCGATCACGCGACGTACCACAAGCAGTACGACGCCCCGCTGGAGTCCGACATCGACACGGTGGCTCGGAATGTCTCGACCTGGATCCGCCGGAGCATGCGTCCCGAGGACGCGGGCAGGGACGCCGCGGCGGCGGTCGCTGCCGCATTCGGGCCTCCGGGACAGGTCGCCACCCTGATTCTGCCCGCGGACGTGTCCTGGTCTGAGGGTGGCTCGGTCGCAGCCCCGGCGCCGCGACGGCCCCGCGAGGCGGTGAGTGCGGCGATGCTGGACACGGTTGCCACCGTCCTCCGTTCAGGCGAGCGGACCGCGTTCCTGCTGGGCGGGTCTGCACTGACCGCCCGGGCGATCGGTGCCGCGTCGCGCATCTCGCAGGCGACCGGAGCGGAGGTTCTTGGGGAGACGTTCCCGGCGAGGATTGAGCGGGGCGCCGGCGTTCCGGTCATCCAACGCTTGGCATATCTCGCCGAGATGGCGGCGGGCCAGCTCGACGGTCTGCGCCATCTGATCCTGGTCGACACCAAAGCACCGGTGTCGTTCTTCGCGTATCCGGGGAAGCCGAGCGACCTCGTTCCCGAGGGCTGTGACGTCATCGTTCTCGCGGGTGGCGGCGACGACGCGGCGGCCGCGCTGGAGGCACTCGCCACAGAGCTCGGTGCCCACCCGATCGCCGTCTCGGACCACCCGACGCCTGATCGCCCAAGCGGCGAGTTGGGCGCCGAGTCGATCGCTCGTGCGATCGGCGCGCTGCTCCCCGAGGGTGCGATCGTCTCCGACGAAGCCAACACCAGCGGCACGTTCCTGCCGACCTTCACAGCGGGTGCACCCCGCCACGACTGGCTGACTCTCACCGGCGGATCGATCGGCCAGGGGCTCCCGGTGGCTGTCGGTGCGGCGATCGCCTGTCCCGACCGGCCGGTGCTCGCCCTTGAAGCCGACGGCTCGGCGCTCTACACCCTCCAGTCACTCTGGACGATGGCCCGCGAGCAACTCGATGTGACCACCGTCATCTTCAGCAATCGCCGGTACGCGATCCTGCGCATGGAGCTCGCCCGAGTCGGCGCCACGGCGTCCGGTCAGCGCGCGCTCGAGATGCTGGACATCTCCCCGCCCGACATCGACTTCGTGGCGCTCGCAAAGGGGCTGGGCGTTCCGGCGACGCGCCCGGAGCGCGCCGAGGCGTTCGTCGCGGACCTGGAGCGAGCGTTTTCGGAGCCCGGACCGCACCTCATCGAGGCGGTGATCCCCTCGCTGTTCTGATCAGGGCCGGAGGCGCTCGCCGGCGTGGATCGGCACTGTCAGCCAGTTCTCTCGCGGGGGCAGCGGGCAGCTCCAGCGGGGGTCGTAGCTGCAGGACGGTTGATACGAGAAATTGAAGTCCAGGATGAGGCGGCCATCGCTGTCGACACCGAGATCGGCACTTTTCGCCGTGTCCAGGAGGTAGCGGCCGGCCCCATACGTCTCACCGCCGCTGGTCGCATCACGGAAGGAGAGAAAGAACCCGCCCGAGTAGTCGAGCAGCCAGAACATCGACAGGCGCAGCTGGGTACTGCCCAGCGAGCAATGCGCGGTGCCCGCGCGCTCGGCCGTGACGTGACCGGAGGTCGACCCGGGAAGCTCGAACGTCGCGCCATCCGCTGCCTCGACATCGGCAACCGTGCGCAATCCCGGGTCGTAGTCGAAATACGCAGGTGCCGTCGTGTCGCCGCGCTCTGCCTCCGGAATCGGGCTCTGCGAATGGCGGCGATAGAGACGGTCGCGGACCTCGCGCCAGCGGGCCCAGGCAACGACCGGGTCCGGCTCCCCGCGAATTCCGGCGTAGAGCTCGCTGATCTGGCGCCGCCAGTCAGCCAGCGCCAGCCGACCCGGGATCACTCCTGTGTCGGCGCCGGAATCCTCAGTCAACCGCGGAAATGTACCTCGCCTTCAGGGACCGTCGCCGTACACCACGCCGCCACGGAGCTCATCCATCCGGCGCATGCGAGCGTGCGCGGTCTCGCCGAGTCGCGCCAGCACGCCGGCGATCAACGCCTCGGTGAGCGCCACGGCTGACACCAGTGAGTCGAATGGCATCACCATGGTCTGGACACCCGTCGCGAGCACAAAGCGCGCGGAGGCTGCGGCCGGGGACAACCAGGGATCGGTGACCAGGACGACGGTGCTCCCCCGCCCCGCCGCGACCTTTGCGCTGTTGATCGTGTCGCTCTGGTAGCGGCGGTAGTCGAAGACCACCAGGATGTCGCGCCGGCCGAGATCCACCAGGCGGTCTGCAGGGTTGCTCCGCTCGGGATCGATCAGCTCGACGCCGGGTCGGATCAGGTGCAGCTGGCTCGCGAGGTAACGCGCGAGGAAGGTGCTCACCCGGCCGCCGAGCGTGAGGACGTGCCGGCGTGAGTCGGAGAGCAGGTCGATCACCGCGTCGAAATCGTGCTCGGAGACCATGTCGATGCTTGCCCGCAGGCTGTGCTCGTAGGTCTCGAACGCGTCCCGGAGAACGGATCGCGTCAGGCCCCCAGGGCGGGCCCGTTCGTAGCGAGCGAGCGGCGAGCTCAGCCGTTCCTGCAACTCCTGGCGGAGTGAGTCCTGGAATTCCGGGTATCCGCGCAACCCCAGTTTGGCGATGAACCGGGTGACGGTCGCCGGACTCACCCCCGCCCGTTCTGCGAAGCGCGTGAGGCTCTCCAGTCCCGCCACGGGATAGAAGGCGAGCAGGACCTGACCGAGCCGCCGCTCTGACGCACTGAGCGTCCCCATGCGCTGGCGCACCAGTTCGCCGACCAGGAACTCGGGCACTGAAACGATTCTTACAGTTTTGACCGGTTTGGGTTTGTTCGATAAATCTGTTGACGCTGGTGCAGAGCCGCTGCTACTGTGCGCGCGACCACACCGGACCGCATGGGGAGATGAGCCGATGACCGTTCAGGGAATTGACAGCGATACCGAGACTCTCCACAAACTGGGGTACGCCCAGGAACTGCTTCGGCGGATGGGGGGCTTTTCCAACTTCGCTGTCTCGTTCACGATCATATCGATCCTGTCCGGCTGTCTCACCGCATACGGCGTCGCCATGTTCAACGGCGGCCCCATCGACATGAACATCGGCTGGCCGCTGGTCGGCATCATGGTCATCATCGTCGGGCTTGCCATGGCCGAGGTGTGCTCCAGCTATCCCACCGCAGGCGGCCTCTACTACTGGTCGGCGAAGCTCGGCGGCAAGAATGGACCTGCCTGGAGCTGGTTCACCGGGTGGTTCAATCTTGTCGGCCAGGTGGCCGTCACCGCCGGCATCGACGGCGGGTTGGCGCTGTTCGCATCAGCGTTCATGAACAACTGGTTCGGGTATCCGTTGACGCCGTGGCCGATCCTCGGCGTCTACGCGGTGGCGCTCTTCCTGCACGGTCTGCTGAACACCTTCGGTGTCCGCCTGGTTGCCCTCCTCAATGACATCTCGGTCTGGTGGCACATCACCGGCGTGGTTGTCATCGTCGCGGTGCTGCTCATCGTGCCGAAGCACCACCAGTCGGTTTCCTTCATCTTCACGAGCTTCAACAACGGCACCGGCGCGTCGTTCCCGGGCAACATCATCTATGTCTTCCTGATTGGCCTGTTGCTCGCTCAGTACACGTTCACGGGATACGACGCATCGGCGCACATGACGGAGGAAACCAAGAACGCGGCCACGGCGGGTCCGCGCGGGATCGTCCTGTCGATTGTTGTCTCGCTCGTCGCTGGATGGATCCTGCTGATCGGGGTCACGTCCGCAATCCAGAACTACGGGACCGAGTCCACGGCGGTGGTGCCGGCGGCGCAGATCTTCATCGATGCTGCCGGCGGCGGCCTCGGACAATTCCTCCTGCTCATCGCGATCGGCGCGCAGTTCTACTGCGGGATGTCGTCGGTCACGGCCAACTCGAGAATGATCTATGCGTTCTCTCGCGACGGCGCCGTGCCCGGGCACAGGTTCTGGAGCAAGATCAACAAGCGGACGCGCACCCCAACCAACTCGATCTGGCTCGCGGTGGTCGGTGCCTTCATCCTCTTCCTTCCTTACGTCTTCAATTCGTACGCCTACGCTGCGGTGATCTCGATCGCCGTCATCGGCCTCTACGTCGCGTACGGCATCCCGATCTTTCTGCGCCTGCGCGCGGGCGACAGCTTCCAGCGCGGCCCGTGGCACCTGGGCCGATGGAGCCGTGTCGTGGGAACCATTGCGGTTGTCTGGATCGTGATCATCAGCATCCTGTTCATCCTGCCGACGGCATTTCCCGTCACCGGGACGAACTTCAACTACACGATCGTCGCGTTTGCTGTCGTGCTTGGCGGCACGTCCATCTGGTGGACGGTGTCGGCAAAGAACTGGTTCACCGGTCCGCGCATCCAGGGCACGGCGGAGGAACTTGCCTCCATCGAAGCCGGATTCTCCGATGCACCCGCGCCGGTGCCCGCAGCTTCGGCAGGCTGATAGGCTCAGAGTCAGTTCATCACGCGTGCTCGCGGCAGTCACGCCGCGAGCACGCGAAGGATCCTCAAGATGCCCAAGCCCAGGATTGGTGTGACGTGCAGTCCGCGTCGCGGACCCGCGTACTATTCGCCGTATCTGCGCGCCGTTGCAGCGGCCGGCGGGCAGCCCGTCGCGCTCGATCCGCAGGCCAATGGGCTCGCGTCCGATCAGGCGGCGTCGATGATCCGCGGTATCGACGGTCTGCTGGTTCCCGGCGGGTGGGATGTCGATCCGCCCACCTACGGCGAGGCGCGGTTGGAGGAGACGCCGAATGTGGACCCGCCGCTCGACCTCACCGAGATCGCCCTCGTGCGCGCGGCGGTGGACGAGGGGGTGCCCGTCTTCGGGATCTGCCGCGGCCAGCAGGTCATCAATGTGGCGCTCGGCGGATCACTGCGTCAGCACATCGACGGCCACGACAACCACGGGCATCCGCGCGATCTGCTCGCTCACTCCATCGATGTGATCCCCGGCTCGGAGCTGTCGAAGGTGACTCCCGGCGATCGGGTCATGGTCAACAGCCTCCACCATCAATCGGTGAAGGACATCGCGCCCGGCCTGCACGCCACGGCGCACAGCCCGGACGGCGTCGTCGAGGGCATCGAGTCCTCGGATGGGATGATCGTCGCGGTGCAGTGTCACCCTGAGGAACTGCTCGCACAGCAGGGATGGGCAATGTCGCTCTTCCGCCGCTTCGTCGACCGGGTCGCCGAGCACAACCACAACGGCGCGGTCGCCACCGACGCCTCCAAGGAGGGCAACTGACCAATGCTCACGCTCGACGAGCTCACCCAACACGTCGACGCCGGCGAGGTCGACACGGTGGTCGTGGCGTTCACCGACATGCAGGGACGCTTGATGGGCAAGCGAATGGAGGCACATTTCTTTCTCGACGAGATGGCTCACAACAATCCGATCGAGGGATGCAACTACCTGCTCGCGCTCGAGATGGAGATGGACCCGGTCCCCGGGTATGAGATCGCCAGCTGGGAGCGGGGGTACGGCGACTTCTCGATGGTCCCCGACTTCGACACGATGCGCCGGATCCCCTGGCTCGAGGGCACTGCGCTCGTGCTCTGCGATGTCGCCTGGAACGACGGCACCCCCGTCCGCCCCTCACCGCGTCAGGTGCTCAAGGCTCAGGTCGAGCGCGCACGCGCGCTGGGATACGAGGCCATGTTCGGCTCCGAACTCGAGTTCTTCCTCGTCAAGGAGACGTACGCGCAGGCGCACGCGCAGCACTATCGCGGGCTCACCCCGTCGGTCCCATACATCCTCGACTACCACATCCTCGCAACGAGCTACGACGAGCCGTTCATCCGCTCGGTGCGCAACAACATGCAGGCCGCCGGCATGCGCGTTGAGACCTCCAAGGGTGAGGCGTGGCCCGGGCAGCACGAGCTGAACTTCCGGTACAGCAGCGCCGTGACGATGGCGGACAACCACGTCATCTACAAGAATGGGATCAAGGAGATGGCGCAGCAGAGTGGCCAGGCTGTCACCTTCATGGCCAAGCCCGATCACACGTGGATCGGCAGCTCATGCCATATCCACTCGAGCCTCTGGGGTGGCGGTGACGCACTCTTCTCCGGGGAGTCGCCACTCTTCAAGCAGTATCTCGCCGGGCTCATCGCCTGTGCCGGTGAGTTCGCCGTCTTCCTCGCCCCGAACATCAACTCCTACAAGCGTTACGCGGCGGGAAGCTGGGCACCCACGACCCTCGCATGGGGCTACGACAATCGCACCTGCGGATTCCGCGTCGTCGGTCACGGAAAGTCGCTGCGTGTCGAGTGCCGCATCCCGGGTGCCGACGCCAATCCGTACCTCGCGTTCGCGGCGCTGCTCGCCGCGGGGCTGCACGGTATCGAGGAGAAGCTCGAGCTCCCGCCGGTGTTCGAGGGCAACGCCTACGAATCCGACGTCAAGCGGTTCCCGCACACGCTGAACGAAGCGATCACCGAGCTCGAGCACGCCAAGGTCGCGCGATCCGCGTTCGGCGACGACGTCGTCAACCACTACCTGAATTACGCGCGCACCGAGCAGCAGCTCTTCGACAAGGCGGTGACCTGCTACGAGCGCGAGCGCTTCTTCGAGCGCGGATGACGCTTCGGGTTCTGAACCCGGCCACGGAACAACCCGTGGCCGAACTCGAGCAGGCCGGTGACGCGGAGACCGATCGCGCGGTTGCGGCGGCGAAGGCCGCGTACCCGGCGTGGCGCGCGATCGCGCCGTCCGACCGCGCGCGGCTGATGCGCCGACTCGCGGGCCTGGTCGATGATCATCGCGAGGAACTCGCGCTGCTGGAGACCCGGAACGTCGGGAAGCCGATCTCGGACTCCCGCGGCGAAGTCGGCATGGTCGCCGAGGTGTTCCACTACTACGCCGGAGCGGTCGACAAGCATTTCGGCCAGACGATCCCGGTGGCCGGCGGCGTCGACATGACCTTCCGCGAGCCGCTCGGCGTGGTTGGCCTCATCGTTCCCTGGAACTTTCCGCTCAATATCGCGAGCTGGAAGGTCGGACCGGCGCTCGCCTGTGGCAATACCGTCGTTCTCAAGCCGGCGGAGTTGACCCCGATGACGGCGATCCGCCTTGCGGAGCTTGCGCTCGAAGCGGGCATCCCGAAGGGCGTGCTCAACGTCGTGGTCGGCCCGGGACGCGTCGTGGGCGAACGGCTGATTCACCACCCTGACGTCGCCAAAATCGGGTTCACCGGCTCCACGGAAGTCGGGATCGGGGTGATGCGTGGCGCGGCGGAGTCCATCAAGCGGGTGACCCTCGAGCTCGGGGGCAAATCGGCCAACATCGTGTTCGCCGACGCGGACCTCGAGCGCGCGGCCGCTGCGGCCCCATACGCCGTTTTCGGGAATGCGGGACAGGACTGCTGCGCGCGTTCGCGCATCCTGGTCCAGCGCGAGGTGTACGATCGATTTGTCGCAATGCTGGTCGCCGCGACCCGTGCCCTTCGCGTCGGCGATCCCGAGGATGACGCGACCGAGATGGGGCCGCTCGTCTCCGCCGGTCACCGCACAACGGTGGCGTCATTCATCGAGTCGGAGCCGCTGTTCACGGGATCGACGCCTGACGGACCGGGCTTCTGGTTTCCATGCACGCTGGTGGAAGCGACCAACAACGACCGGATCGCGCGCGACGAGGTCTTCGGCCCCGTCGCGGCCCTCATCCCGTTCACTGACGAAGCCGACGCCATCGGGATCGCGAACGACACCCCATACGGACTCAGCGGATCGATCTGGACGACCAACGGTGCGCGCGCCCTTCGGGTGGCACGAGCGCTCGAAACGGGGGTGCTCTCGATCAACAGCAATTCCTCGGTACGGGTGTCAACCCCCTTCGGAGGCTTCAAGCAGTCCGGGTTCGGCCGAGAGCTCGGTATGAATGCCCTCGACGGATACTCCGAGGTCAAAAACGTCTTCATGACGACGGAGGGCTGACGCAACGATGGGACGTCTTGACGGCAAGGTTGCGGTGATCACCGGAGCTGCGGGCGGGATCGGGCGCGAGGCGGCGGTGCTCTTTTCCGAGGAGGGAGCTTCGGTGGTCGTCGCCGATACAGGTCGGTCGGCGGGGTTACAGACAGCGTCCGAATGCAAGCGCGCGACCTTCGTCGAGGTTGACGTGAGCGACGCGGCAAGTGTCGCCGCGATGTACGCCAGCGCGGTCGCGACGTACGGCGGCGTCGACATCCTGTACAACAACGCCGGGATCATGCCGGCCGACGACGACTCGATCCTCACCACCGAACCAGACGCGTGGGACCGGGTGCAATCTGTCAATGCGAAAGGTGTCTTCCTGTGCTGCAAGTACGGGATTCCACGCCTCCTCGAGCGGGGCGGCGGTTCGGTGATCAACGTTGCCTCGTTCGTGGCGCTGGTCGGAGCGGCGACGTCACAGATCGGGTACACGGCATCGAAGGGAGCGGTGCTGTCGATGAGTCGCGAGCTCGCTGTCCAGTTCGCTCGCCAGGGGGTTCGAGTCAATGCCCTGTGTCCGGGACCGGTCGAGACTCCTCTGCTCATGCGCCTCTTTTCGGACAACCCCGCCGCGTATGAGCGGCGCCGCATCCACCTGCCGATGGGCCGCCTGGCCACCGCACGCGAGATCGCCAACGCCGCGCTGTTTCTTGCGAGCGACGACTCGTCGTATGTGAACGGTGCGACCTTCCTCGTCGACGGTGGGCTCACCGCCGCCTACGTGACCCCGGAGTAGGCCGGGGCTGTAACCCCTCCGCATACTCTCCGCATCATCAATGCACAGCGGTGGGCTGCGGCCGTCCTGATCATCGGTGTCATGATCCGAGCGCATGGTTGTTGAGGCGGCGATCCGCTCCGCGGCGCTGCCCGACGGCCGAGCCGCCTGGCCAGTTCCGACGCCAGTCGCGATCGAAGGGCTCGGGACGGCGGTTCCCCCCCATGGCGTCGGCGGCGACGAGGTCCTTCGCCTGCTCACGCAACTCTGGCCGCGGCTCCAGCGTCGTGTGAGCCTCTTCGCCGGCGAGCTTTCAGACACGCGCCGCTTCCTCGTCCGCCCGATCGAGGAGGCCCTGGTGCCGCTGAGCCCAGGGGCGCAGGCAGTTCGCTATGCGGCCGAGGCGACCGCGCTCGCGATCGCCGCAGCGGAGCGAGCGATCCTCGACGCTGGGACCGCGGTCGGTGACCTCGGGCTCATCGTCGTGTCGTCGTGCACCGGGTTCGTGCTCCCCGGGGTGGATGTGCAGCTGGTCAATCACCTCGGCCTCCGTCGCGATATCAGGCGTATGCCGTTTATGAACTTCGGCTGCGCAGGCGGCGCTGCGGCGCTGGCGTGGGCGTCTGATTGGGCTCGCTCGCATCCCGAGGAGTCGGCACTGGTGGTTGCCGTCGAGGTGCCGTCGCTGACCTTCCGGCCGGCGGACACCTCGGCCGACAACCTCCTGAGCGTGCTCGTGTTCGGCGACGGTGCCGGGGCGGCGGTGCTTCGTGGGGGATCCGTCCCCGGACGCATCGGCATCGGCAGGACCGGTCATCATCTGGTGCGGTCGAGCACCGAAGCGCTCGGCTTCGAGCGGGCCGATGACGGGTTCCGCGTCGTTGTCTCCCGCCAGCTCCCCCGGCTGCTTGAGGCTCACCTTCCCGCGCTGGTCGACGACTTCATCGGTCAAGCGTCCGATCTCGACGTGATCGCGCTCCATCCGGGGGGACAGGCGATTGTCGACGCGGTCACGCGCTGCCTCGGACTCACAGACTCGCAGGTGGCGGCGACGCGCCGGGTGATGAGCAGCGTCGGCAACACCTCGTCTGCTGCAATCCTGTTCGTGCTCGAGGATCTGGCGACGCACCTCCCCTCCACCGAGGGCCACGGCCTCGGCGCTGCCTTCGGCCCCGGGCTCATGGTCGAGCTCATCGAGCTGCTCTGGGCGTCATGAATGGGCGGGCGCGAACCGCCCTTGTGCTCGCGACCGCGGCGCAGCGGCTCGTCGAGCTGCGGATCTCGAAGCGCAACCGCGTTGCACTGGGCCGCGCCGAGCAGGCCTCCCCCTCGACCTACCCGGCCATGGTCGCCGTGCATGTCCTGCTCTTCGCGGTCAGCCTCTGGCCGCGCGCTGGCCGCAGGGTTTCGCGCCCGGTGGAAATCGTCGCCCTGGCGGGCCTCGCCGCGTCAGCCGGCCTGCGGCTGTGGGTCATCCGAACGCTGGGGACGACCTGGAACGTGACGGCTCACGTGGCGCCTGAAGGGCACATCGAGACTGGGGGTCCCTATCGCTTCGTGCGCCATCCGAATTACGTCGCCGTGGCGCTGGAGTTCGCCTGCCTGCCCACGGCGGTCGGCGCCGTCCCAGAGGCGCTGGTGCTCTCGCTCGCCAACGCCGCGGTGCTCGCGCCGCGCATCCAAGCCGAGGAGCGCCTGCTCGACGCGATCCCCGGATATAGCGAGGCGTTCCAGGACGTCCCCCGTTTCATCCCGCGCCGGATGTCCCGGAGCCGTCAGATCCCCGCCAGCAACAACCACTCGCGCGCCGTGACGTCGCGACAGGTCTGATATCCGCAGTTGATCGCGACGAGCTTGCCCAGTGCGCGCGGATCGCCTACTGCTCGTTCGATGGCTCGCCGGCTGAGCCGCGGCGACTGTGCCAGGAACAGCGCGAGTTGGGTGACGCGTCGCCGTTCGCGCACCACGCGTTCGTGGTCGATCGTGTAGCGAGTTGCGGCATCAGCGCGGGACGTCCGGCCGCCGAGGAAATCGACGAGGTGCTCCGCGACGCGTTCGGCAAGGAGCATCCCCACCGCGATGCCATCCCCCGTCGTCGGGTCGTCGTACCCGGATGCGTCACCGACAAGAAAGACGCGACCGTCCCCGGGCGTGCGCACCCGCTGATGGAACGACGCGGCGCCGAGCGGTCCTGACACCAGGTCGGAGTCGCGGAGGCTCGGGACCTCTCGACGCGCGACGCTCGCGTAGTCCCGCGCGCGCATCGGCTGGGCTCGGCCGGTGAGAATCGACACCAGCAGCAGGCCTGGTCCGACGGGAGCCTCGTACCACTCGTGACCGCGGGCGAGGGTCACCGTGACGGCGTCCCGTCCGCTTTCCTCGACGCGCCAATGGCCGGCGAGCCCGTAGCGAAGCCGCGCGTTTGATGGCGCCCTCAGCCCGGCCCAGGCACGGACCTGGGAGTGCAGGCCGTCGGCACCGACGACGATGCGCGCCTGGATCGCCTCAGCTGTGGTGCTCACGCCGATGACGCTGCCCGCCCGATCGCGGATCAGCCCGGTGACTCGTTCGGCCTCCCGGACGGTGGCACGGGGCTCTCGGCGTACGGCGTCGACGAGCACGGCGTCGAAGCTGGTGCGGCGAACGCCAAGCCCGGCCGCCGGCCCGCCGTCCGGCGGGGCGGGGAACGGTACGTGGACCCTCGGCCCGGGCCCGGGCTGGCGGTAGGTCACTCCCCGGATCGGCTGTGCACCGGTGGCCAGGACGGGGTCATACAGCCGCATCTTTCGGAGTACCGCCACACCTGGGGGCATGACCCCTTCGCCGCATGCCTTGTCGCGCGGAAAGCGCGCGCGATCGACGAGCACCACGTCGTGACCGCTCCTCGCGATGAGGAGCGCGGTTGTTGCCCCGCTTGGGCCCGCGCCCACCACCACCACCTCGGTCTCGGTCACGCAGGGACTGTCGCAGAACGACGTCGCAATGGGCGTTCGGCACCGGACCGCATGCGACGGACCCCGGGTGGATGATGCATCCGTGAACTTCCTCTCGGGACTGCATGGCGCCGTCGCCCTGGCCCTGCTCCCAGCGCTGCTGTTCGCGGAGGAGGCAGGGGTCCCACTGCCGTTCGCCCCGGGGGAGCTGACCCTGCTGGTCGCGGGCCTGCTGATCGCCTCGGGTGGCCTCAATCCCTATGCCTTCATCCCGCTCTCATTGGTCGCCTGCATTGCCGGGTCGCTGGTCGGATACAGCTGGGCCCGTGCCGTCGGCGACCGTGGTCTCAAGGGGCTCGCCCGCCGTCTTCGCCAGCAGCGCAACCTCGAGCGGGTCGAGGAGCGGCTTCGTGCCGCCGGATGGAGAGGCATCGCGATCAGCCGGCTGATTCCCGGCCTGCGCATCTACACGACGCTGGTCGCCGGAGCAGTGCGAGCTCCGCGACGGTCATTCGTCCTCGCCATGGTCTCGTCGACGGTGGTCTGGGTCGCGGTCTACGTAGCTCTGGGAATCCTCATCGGCGTGCCGGTGGAGCACTTCCTCGATCAGCTTCAGAAGCTCGCCGTCCAGGGCGCCATCCTCATCGTGATGGGTGTCGGCTGCTACCTGGCGGTGCGCAAGACTCCGTCGTCATCCGGAGCCGGCCTCGTCCGGGTGCCCCGCTGGGTTCGAGTCGTCCTGGCCGCTCTGGTCGACATCGGCGTCGTCGCGAGCATCGTCACCGGGCTGCTCGCGCTCGGCCGCCTGCTCGGGGTCGGTTTCGGCAGCGGCTGGGTGGACGGGGTCGTCGTCCTCCTCGTCGTGGGAGCGTTCTACGTGATCGTCGCCAGGCGGAGCGCCGGGGCGACTGCCGGCGAGGTGCTGCTCCAGACGAGCTACATCAGCGGTCACGGCCTGCCGCTCAAACCCCGCGCCGCGCTCGAGGCGGTCCGCTCCCTGGTGACGAGGTCGGACGATGAACTGACCGCCGCCGGTGACCTCCTCCACGCCCTGGGCGATCCCGACCGGCTGCGGATCGTGACCCAGCTTCTGGACCGACCGCGGACGCTCGACGAGCTCGCCTCGCGCTCGAATCTCTCGGCCTTCGAGATCAGGCATCAGCTGGATCGATTCCAGTCGAGTGGCGTCCTGGTGATCAGCGGACAGGAACCGGATGCGACCTACGCGATCCGCTCCGATCTGCGCCACGTGCTCGTACAGCTGCTGGCCATCGTGGAGGCGACAACTGCCTCAACCGCGGCGCAGGAGGCCGCGCCCAAGCCGGCGCAGGTATAGGGGAATCCTTCAGAAGGCCCCAACGATCAGGGCGCAGACCGCCGCCATGAGAGCGGTCGCCGGGATGGTGAGCACCCACGCGACGAGAATGTTTCGCGCTACGCCCCATCGCACCGCGCCGAGTCGTCGTGTCGCCCCCGCCCCCATCACCGATCCCGACACAACGTGGGTCGTGCTCACCGGCAACGCGAGTTGGGTCGCGCCCTGGATCACCACCGCAGCCACGGTCTGAGCGCAGAAGCCATCGACCGGCTCGAGGCGAATCACTCGCATGCCCAGGGTTCTGATGATTCGCCACCCGCCGGCGTACGTCCCGAATCCGATCGCTGTCGCCGCCAGGAGGACCACCCAGAGTGGGGGTGAGGGAAATTGCTTGCCACTTGCGGAGATGACGCCCGCGCTGACCAGGGCAAGCGTGATCACGCCCATCGTCTTCTGGGCGTCGTTGGCTCCGTGCGAGAACGACACGAAGGCACCAGAGGCGATCTGCGCCATGCGAAATCGCCGGTTCATGGGGCTCGGCTGCGCATGCCGGAAGACGTCGAGGGTGAGGCTGGTGAAGAGATATGCGAGCACGAGCCCGATGAGCGGTGACGCGACGAGCGCGATCACGACGGGGACTACCGAACCCCACTTCACCGCGGCGAAGCCGTACGCGACCACCCCCATGCCGACAAGTGCACCGATCAGCGCGTGCGACGAACTGGACGGCAGGCCGAGGCGCCAGGTGATGAGGTTCCAGATGATCGCGCCCACAAGCGCGGCGATGATCATGCCGAGGGAGACACCGTGCTTCGGGGCCACCAGCCCGCCGATGGTGTTGGCAACGTGGGTATGGAGGATCTCGATGGCGATCAGGGCACCGAGAAGATTGAAGGCGGCCGACATCGCGACCGCGGTTCGCGGGCCGAGCGCCCGCGTGCTGATCGACGTCGCGACAGCATTCGCGGTGTCGTGAAACCCGTTCGTGAAATCGAATCCGAGCGCGATCACCACGGTCGCGATCAGGAGCGCATCGATGCCCGTCACGCGTTCTTGATGATGATGCCTTCGATAACGTTGGCCACGTCCTCGCAGCGATCCAGCGAGTCCTCGAGCAGCGTGTAGAAGTCCTTGAGCTTGATGATCTCGACGGCGTCGTACCCGCCGCGAAACAACTCCCCGATTGCCCGCCGCGACTCGGTGTCGCCGACGTTCTCGATACGGTGGACTTCGATGCCGTGTTCACTCACCCCGGCCTTCGCCTCGAGCTTGGACACCGCAGCCTGAATCTGGACGGCCGCAGCGACGATCAGTCCGGCCATCGATTTCGCCGCTGCCGAGATATCGCTGATGCCATAGAGAATGATCGTCTCCGCGATTTCATCGATGTAGTCGAGCACGTCGTCGAGGCCCGAGCTGAGCGCGTAGATATCCTCACGATCGAAGGGTGTGATGAACGTCCGGTGGAGGGTCTGGATGATCTCGTGGGTCACCTCATCGCCGGCGTGCTCGAGATCCTTGATCGCCGTCTGGTGCGCGCGCATCGACGCGATATCGTCATCGAACGCATCCCGAAGCAGCTGCGATGCGGCGACGACGTTACCCGCCTGGCGATCGAACAGCTCGTAGAAACGCCTTTCCCGGCGCAGAAGACTGATGGGCATGGACGCGCAGATCCTACTCGAAGGACCCTAAGCGCGATCGTCCGGAGGCGTCCATCAGCGATTCGCCCCGCGAGCCGGGGGTGCGGTGCAAGCAGGTCACGCCGTTCGGCGGCAGCGCGCGGTGCGACGCGCAGGTCACCCACGCGCCACAAAACGCCGAACCCTTGCGTGGTCGAGCCCTGGGCGGGCGAATCTTTGCACTGGCCCTGCCCCGGGCCGATCGCCAGGTCAAATGCGGAGAGGGGTCCCGCGGGGGATTGACAGATCGCAGACGTCACAACGCCGCCGGGACCCGATGCCGTCCCGGCCGGCCACCAGTGGCAACGTCGTCCCATTCTGAGCCTGCTCGTTCGCGCCGCCGTCGTGATCATTCCTGCCGGCGTTGGGATCGCAGCCGGAGCGGTGATCAGCCGTGTGCTCCCGCGGCCAGATGGATTCGGCGCGGCCGCGCTGTCGTTTGCGGCCGTGAGCCTGGTGATGCTCGTGACGATCATCGCGCTCGAGCGCGCTGGTCGTCGGCTCCTGCCGCTCGCCGCACTGCTCAACCTGTCGTTGCTCTTTCCGGATCGAGCGCCCAAGCGATTCGCGGTCGCTCGCCGGGTTGGGAAGCCCCGCGACCTGCAGCGCCAGCTTCAGGAGGCGCGCGACAAAGGAGTGACGGGTGGCGAGGTGGCGCGCATGCAGACGGTGCTCGAGCTCGTTGCGGCGCTCAGCGTGCACGACCGCCAGACGCGTGGACACTCCGAGCGAGTGCGGGTGTTCGCGGACCTCATCGCTGACGAGATGAAGCTCGCCCCCGGTGATCGCGCCCGTCTCCGCTGGGCCTCCCTGCTCCACGACATCGGCAAATTGGTGGTCCCTGCCGAGATTCTGTCGAAGCCGGCGAAACTCAGCCGGGACGAGATGGAGAAGGTCCGCCGCCATCCCGATGAAGGCGCTCGGCTCATCGGGCCCCTGAGCGCATGGCTCGGCGAATGGGCGGGCGCGGTGCCCCACCACCACGAACGCTTCGATGGTCGCGGCTACCCGCGCGGCCTCGCCGGCGACCAGATCTCGCTTGCCGGTCGCATCGTCGCGGTCGCCGATTCGTACGAGGTCATGACTGCGATGCGTCCATATCGCAAGCCGGTCAGCGTCTCCGCAGCGCGGCAGGAGCTGGTCAAGTGTTCAGGAGCGCAGTTCGATCCCATCGTGGTTCGCGCGTTTCTCAACATCTCCATGGGTCGCCTGTGGCGCGTCGTCGGTCTTGGTTCGTGGATCGCGCAACTGCCGCTGATCGGCTGGGTCGATCGCCTCGGATGGAACTGGGGGGCTGCGATCATGTCGGGCACGACTGCGCTCGGCTTGACAGCGCCGGGTCTGATCCCGAGCGCCCCGCCGTCCGCAAGCCCGACCTTCGGCATTTCGGTCGTCTCGAGCGGCGGTAGAACTGCGCGGACAAACCCTGGATTGGGTGCCGGCGCACCGGAAGGCACCACCGGGAGTGCACCGTCAGGGCAGACCACGACGACGCGTCCCGCGGGTGGAACCACGGGACAGTCCGGACGCAGTCCGGGTGGCGGTGGTGCGCCCGCCTCAACCCCGCCGTCACCTGCCCCGCCACTGTCGCCTCAGACGCCGGGTTCCACCCCCATAACGCCGACGCCGTCCCCGACTCCACCGCCAACAGCGACGCCCGCGCCGCCTCCCGATCTTCCACCGGTCGTGACCGTCAACCCGGGCGGCCTCGTCGCGCTCGGTCTCTACAGGAACGGCTCGGGAGGCTTTACGGACGCCGACTTCGCCGGCCACACGTTCACCGCGACGGTGAACTACGGCGACGGGAGCCCGACGGTGCCGCTCGCGTTGAGTGGGGCGACCTTCGTCCTGGCGCATAACTACAGCACCATCCTCGCGACATACACCGTGACCGTCACGGTCACCGACAACGACGGTGTGTCAGGTACCGGGACGACCACTGTGACCGTGATCCTCTAGAAATAGACCCTCATAGGCCGCCGTATAATTGCGGGTACCCACGCCAATTGCGATGGCTCTGCGGCACCTCTGAACATGTCGAGGATGCTGGCGGGCCCGCGAGGAGGACGCTGTGCTGCAGGCGAGTCGCGCCGATCGTTTCTCATTCGGACTCTGGACGGTTGGCTGGCAAGGCGTTGATGTTTTCGGCACCGCAGTGCGCGCGCCGCTCGACGCCGAGGTGGCAGTCGCCCGGCTCGCTGAGCTGGGTGCATACGGCGTGAGCTTTCACGACAACGATGTTTTCCCGTTCGATGCCTCGGCTGCTGAAAAGAGCAAGGCACTCGAGCGTTTGCGTCGTGCCATCGACAGCGCCGGCCTCGTGGTCCCGATGGTGACCACCAACCTCTTCTCGCATCCGGTGTTTCGTGATGGAGCGTTCACGGCGAATGATCGCGAGGTCCGTCGTTTCGCGTTGCGCAAGGTCGCCGACAACCTCGATCTGGCGGCCGAGCTCGGCGCAGGAATCGTTGTCTTCTGGGGCGGTCGCGAGGGCGCCGAATCGGGCGCCGCAAAGGATGTTCGTGCTGCGCTCGACCGGTACAAGGAGGCCTTCGACATCCTCACCGGCTATGTCATCGAACAGGGCTACGCCATGCGCTTTGCCATCGAGCCCAAGCCCAATGAGCCGCGTGGCGACATCTTTCTTCCCACCGTCGGCCACGCGCTGTCGTTCATCAACGCGCTCGAGCACTCCGAGATGGTCGGGCTCAACCCTGAGGTCGGCCACGAGGAGATGGCAAGCCTCAACTTCGCCCACGGACTCGCTCAAGCCCTCTGGCACGGCAAGCTGTTTCACGTCGACCTCAACGGACAGAACGGGCCGAGATACGACCAGGATCTGCGCTTCGGTGCCGGGAACGCGCGGGGCGCCTTCTGGACGGTGGACATCCTCGAGTCGGGCGGCTACCAGGGACCGCGCCACTTCGACTTCAAGCCCCCCCGCACCGAGGATATGGACGGGGTCTGGGAGAGTGCGGCCGCGTGCATGCGCAACTACCTGCTGCTGCGAAGCCGAACCCAGGCATTCCGCGCGGACCCAGAGGTGCAGGCGGCACGCGTGGCGGCGCGCCTCGACGAGCTCGCACAGACCACGCTCGCACCCGGTGAGACGCTCGGCTCCATGCGCTCCCAGACCATGGACATCGAAGCGGCGACGACCCGGGGCATGGCGTTTGAGCGCCTGGATCAACTCGCACTGGACTATCTGTACGGCATCCGCTCCTGAGCCGTGGGACTGCCGCCGCGTCGCCGGCACCCTGAAGCACCCGTCCTGAGGTGAGTTCTGCGCTGACCGCCGCGCTGATCGGCATCGACATCGGGACCTCGTCCGCCAAGGGGATCGCGGTCAACCCCGACTCGGGAGCGGTGGTTGCCGTGGCCGAGCGCGAATATCCGGTGACGTCACCTCATGCCGGATGGATGGAACAACAGCCGCAGTCCTGGCTCGCCGCTGCCGAAGACGTGCTGGCGGCGCTGGGAGCCGAGGTGCCGGAATTCCTCGGCATCGGCTTCTCCGGGCAGATGCACGGTTTGGTCTGCCTCGACGACGCAGGCACCGTGATCCGCCCGGCGATCCTCTGGAACGACCAGCGGTCCGCGCCGCAGTGCGCCGCGCTGGAGAGCGGCACCGGGCTGGATCGACTGCTCCGCCTCACGGGGAACCGCGCGCTCCCCGGATTCACCGCACCGAAGCTGCTCTGGATGCGCGAGAACGAGCCGGCGGCCTACGCGCGGATCCACCGGATCTGCCTGCCCAAGGATTACGTCCGTGACCGTCTGGTCGGTGGCCATCGCTGCGACGTGGCCGATGCATCGGGGACGTTGCTCCTCGACGTCGCGCAGCGCCGCTGGAGTGAGGAACTTCTGACCGCGCTGGAGATCCCCGCATCGTGGCTTCCCGAACTCGCCGAGAGCCCGGATCGGGTGGGCGTGCTCAACGGTGTCCCGGTGGCGGCCGGCGCCGGCGACCAGGCCGCGGCCGCGGTTGGCGCCGGGATCACTGGTCCAGGTCCCCTGTCGGTCGTTCTGGGCACCTCAGGCGTCGTCCTTGCGGCGGCGGATCAGTACCTCGCGGATCGGGACGGCAGGGTCCATGCCTTCTGCCATGCCGTCCCCGAGCGGTGGCAGGTGATGGGAGTGATGCTCTCGGCGGCAGGCTCGCTGGCATGGTTCCATGACACGCTGCTCCGAGACACCGATTACGACGCGATGCTCGACGAGGCCGCGGCTGTCGCTCCGGGCTGCGCAGGGCTCACGTTCCTCCCATACCTGGCCGGGGAGCGCACGCCCCACGCCGATCCCGATGCGCGCGGCGCGTTCTGCGGTCTGTCGGTGACCCATGGGCGCGGCGCGCTGACCCGGGCGGTGCTCGAAGGGGTGGCCTTCGCGCTGCGGGATTGCCTCGACGTCGTCCATGGTGTGGGTGCGACCGGCACGCGCGGCCGCGTCTCGGGCGGCGGCTCCCGAAGCGGGCTCTGGCTCGAGATCGTCGCCAGCGCTCTCGAAATCCCTCTCGAAGTCATGGCCACGGATCAGGGATCGGCGTTCGGCGCCGCCCTGCTCGGCGGGGTCGCCGCGGGCGTGTACCGTGACGTCGACCAGGCGAGCGCCGCTTGCGTCCGGGTGACCGAGGTGGTCGATCCGGTCGCTGCGTGGATCGAGCCCTACCGGGACTCCCGGCGTCGATTCCGGGACTACTACCCGGCACTCCGCTCGGTCAGGTAGCCCGGCTCGGAGTCAGGCCGAGCGACGCTCGTGAGTCCGCGCCGGGACCAGGGTTGGCTCATCGAGAACCCGCGTCAGCGCCAGTTCCGCGGCGCCGAGCAACGGCCCGTCCGCCCCCAGCTGGGTCGGCCTGATCAGCTCCTCGACGTCGATCGCGGGCGCCATGACCCGGGCGCGCAACTCTGCCTGGACGATCTGATCGAC